>OBMA010000556.1_pt1 | contig 22326 bp, 22 predicted proteins | sample 1539141 | NCBI WGS metagenome assembly OBMA01 (sample SAMEA3991484, study PRJEB22521) | metagenome | biome: anthropogenic terrestrial biome; feature: sewage plant; material: raw primary sludge | place: Sweden | collected 2012-09-26
GTTGTCCCAGGCGGATTCGAACCACCACTGACAGAACCAAAAACTGTAGTGCTACCATTACACCATAGGACAATCTGGGTGCAAAGGTAGTGGATTTTTCATCCACTACCAAATTTTTGCATATTTATTTTTACTTCACTGTAATCAGGTAGTAATTCTTCTTACCACGCTGAACCAGCAAATATTTGCCGTCTATGAGGTCATCGGCAGTGATGGGAGCATCGAAGGCTGCGAGCTTCTCCTTGTTAAGAGCCACGCCTCCGCCCTGCACGAGCTTGCGCATCTCGCCCTTGCTGGCAAACACTTTCACGTCATCACGGGTGAAGAGGTCTACAGCGGGCAGACCCAACTGGTCTTTGGCGAGGTCGAAATGTGGCACACCGTCGAACACATCGAGCAATGTCTGCTCGTCAATTTTCAACAAGCTGTCCTTGGTTGCCTTGCCAAAGAGGATGTTTGACGCCTCTATTGCCATATCCAAATCCTCCTTGGAGTGAACCATGGTAGTGACTTCCTCGGCCAGGCGTTTCTGCAGTGCGCGACGACCGGGGTCCTGCTTATGTTCCTCGATGAGCGCATCTATGGTCTCTCTGTCGAGACTGGTGAATATCTTGATATATTTTTCAGCGTCGTCATCACTCACGTTAAGCCAGAACTGGTAAAAAGCGTAAGGGGTGGTGCGGTTGCGGTCTAGCCAGACGTTGCCGCTCTCTGTCTTGCCAAATTTCTTGCCATCGGCCTTGGTGATAAGCGGGCAGGTAAGACAATATGCCTCTGATTCACTGCCCTCAGTGCGGCGGATCAGTTCCGTACCGGTGGTCATGTTGCCCCACTGGTCGTTACCGCCAAGTTGCAGTTTGCATCCTAATGACTGATAGAGATGCAGAAAATCATAACCCTGAAGCAACTGATATGTGAACTCGGTGAATGACAATCCATCACGGGCTTCACCATTCAGACGTTTCTGCACACTGTCCTTTGCCATCATATAATTCACGGTAATGTGCTTGCCCACCTCACGGGCGAAATCCAGGAATGTGATATCTTTCATCCAGTCATAATTATTGACCAGCACGGCTGCATTGGGTTCGTTTCCGTCAAAGTCGAGAAACTTTGCCACCTGCGCCTTGATACATTCCTGATTATGATATAGCGTATCAGAATCCAAAAGATTACGCTCCTGGCTCTTGCCCGACGGGTCGCCAATCATACCTGTGGCACCGCCTACGAGAATCACCGGTTTGTGACCGCAGCGCTGCAAGTGACGCAGCATCATGATACCACAGAGGTGACCTATATGCAGAGAGTCGGCCGTGGGGTCCACTCCCAAGTAAGCTGTTACCATCTCCTTAAGCAGGAGTTCCTCGGCACCCGGCATTATCTGTGCCAGCATACCGCGCCATTTCACTTCTTCAACAAAATTTTTTGTCATCGAATGATAGTTGTTTGTATATTTATAATATTGTAAGCGGGGCCCCGACATAGGTCAGGAAACTTACGGCACCGGGTCATATCCGCTGCCACCCCATGGATTGCATCTCAATATGCGCCATATCGTAAGGGCAAGACCCTTTACAGGCCCGTGCTTGAGCAAAGCCTGACGCGCGTATTCCGAACATGTTGGAACGAATCTGCACGATGGCGGAGTGTATGGAGTGATAAACTTCTGATAGAACAATATCGGCAAAACCAATAGCCATGCCACAGCCCGCGAGACAAATTTCAATATGTCTTTCAGGGATTTCATAGTTTCTCTACTATTCGTGAAAGCAGATTTTGCACACGCTTTTCGACGAAATCGCTGTCGTGAAGATTGTCTTCAAGCCAGATAAATGCCATGTAAACTGTCTTGCCCGGCGATGCTTCGAGATGCGACAGCATGGCGTGCTTGTTCTTCCGATAGGCCTCACGCACCTGACGTTTCACACGATTGCGCTTCACGGCACGTTTGAAGTAGCGCTTAGGCACGCTGATGAGCATCTGTGCCTGAGGTTCCTTGGTGTCATCAGCGGTCTCACCATGCTCTTCGGACATATAGACAACTCTCAACGGGTAGGCCGACATCGAGTGACTGCCTCCTCCATTGAAGAGCTTTTCCATCAGCTTACGGCTGCATATCCGCTCTTCCTTGCTTAACGTGAAAGCACCGGATGCAGACATATTTGTTCTATTTTTTGTTCTTTTTAAGATATTCTTTAAGCGCTCCGGTCATCGAAGGACACTCCTTGGTGGGAGCTTCGAGGTCCAGACGCAAGCCCGAATCATTGACAGCCTTGGCTGTGGTGGGGCCGAACGTGGCAATGCGCAAATCGCCCTGCGCAAATCCGGGGAAATTGCTTGTAAGCGCCTTGACACCGGCGGGACTGAAGAAGACAAGCATATCGTAATCGAATGTCTTCACCTCCTCTTCGGTGAAATCGTTGCTCACGGTGCGATACATCACGCACTCTGCATGAACGAGCTTCTTGGAATCGAACAATTCCTTGATATCGCCATTGTGGACATCACTCATTGGAACCAGATATTTCTCGTTCTTATGTTTTACCATTGTAGGAATGAGATCATTGATCTTTCCTGTCGCTCCAAAGAATATTTTGCGCTTGCGGTACTGTGTGTACTTCTGGATATATAGCGCTACGGTCTCTGTGACACAAAAATACCTCATATCTTCCGGTATGGCGATGCGCATCTCCTTGGCCAGAGTGAAGTAATTGTCAATTGCATGACGTGAAGTGAATACTACAGCTGTGTAATCAAGGAGGTTGATTTTCTGCTGGCGAAACTCCTTCGCCGAGATTCCCTCTACCTTAACGAAAGGACGGAACACCAACTCTACCCCACAATCCCTTTCGATGTCGAAATATGGAGATTTATCACTCGTCGGCTTAGGCTGTGATACCAAAATCTTCTTAATCATCGTTTTGTCCTAAAAATTTATTTTCAAATAACTATTTATCATCGTCAAAACGCCCCACAGGGCTAGCAATGGAATAATTTCGAGTGCACAAAAGTACAAAATTATTTGCAGAAAGACACCGTTCCGATGAAAAAAGATTGTATAAGTTTTATAAAACGACAGTAATTTAAACAAAATGATGACAATAGAGACATATATCAGCACACTTTCCGTTGACAAATCGAAATATGTCTGCAGCATGACCAAGGGAAAAAGGGATACGCCCTCTGCAGAAATCATGAACAGAAACGCCTTTATCCATTGTCCGTTTTTTTTCTTTTCAAAAAACACCAAACCGCATGTCCAGTAGGCAATCGCCTTGACCAAAAAGTAGACCGCAATGATGCCGGCATAGACTCCAATCATCTGGTAATTCTCTATATTGAACGTATCGCCAGCAAGATGCCTGGTATAGAAGAAATACAGGATTGAGGAAAGCAGACAGGTCTGAAGCACAAGGAACAGCTGGAAGCGCAGCTCATTGGATGTCTCGCTTATTGTAAATGACTCTTCGCGGGGAACATAGAAGAAGTTCTTCGCCTGATGGACGATAAACTGGCGCAAATTGGCAAAAGCTATCATTGCGAGAATAAAACAGCCGATGAGCAGGGAGGCAATGAAATTGTCGCCCGCTATGGTATAAGGCACAGGGTCGCCGGCAACACCAAGACGTCCTCCCGGCAATTCGGGATGGAAAAGCGAGTCTTTGGAGAAAAATGATTCACGGTAATATTGCGGCAGACTGACATCACGAAAGCTCTTGCCCTTGGTTTGACCCGGCAGATGCAGCGTGTCGGGATTAGCACTCCAGTGTATTTCCGAGGGCTTGATGTGCATCTGAATGGCAGAATCCTGCTGCTCGGGTGTGGCATCCCGGGGCAACCAGCTGAGCACTTGGTGTGGTGTGGGCTGTCCGGCATGCTGCCTTATCACAGACTTCTGCCCGTCGGTGTTTGCTGCAGCGACTACTATGGAATCATTTTGAAACATCTATTTGGTTAAATCCCGAATTCTTTCCTTATCTGGTCCACACGGTCAAGTTTTTCCCATGTAAAGAGTTCTACATCCATTGTCTTTTCCTCATGATAGCGGCTGCTGAAAGTTTTGCTCACGACCTCGTTCTTACGACCCATATGCCCGTAGGCAGCTGTCTCAAAGAATATTGGCTGACGCAACTTCAACTTGCGTTCGATAGCCTTAGGGCGCAAGTCGAACATCTGTTCTATTTTCCTTGCGATATCACCATCTGTCATGTCTACGCGACTGCGACCATAAGTGTTGACGTATATATTCACCGGTTTTGCCACGCCGATGGCATAGCTGACCTGTACAAGCATTTCATCAGCAACGCCTGCAGCAACCATGTTCTTGGCGATATAGCGCACTGCATAAGCAGCAGAACGGTCTACTTTGCTGGAGTCTTTGCCCGAGAATGCCCCGCCACCATGGGCGCCCTTGCCACCGTATGTATCGACGATAATCTTTCGACCGGTAAGACCGGTATCACCATGCGGGCCGCCGATAACAAACTTACCGGTAGGGTTGACAAAATATTTAATGTCGTCATTAAACAGCGCGAGCACCTTGTCGCCACACTGAGCCTTGACGCGCGGTATGAGGATGTTCACCACATCAGCCTTGATCTTTGCGAGCATGCCTTCATCATCGGGACCGAAATCATCGTGCTGAGTGCTCACCACAATAGTGTCAATGCGCTGCGGGATGTTGTCATCGTTATATTCGATGGTCACCTGGCTCTTTGCGTCAGGGCGCAGATAGGTCATCTCACGGCCCTCCTTACGGATATCGGCGAGTGAACGCATGATGAGGTGTGCCAAATCAAGCGACACGGGCATATAGTTTTCTGTCTCGTTAGTGGCATAGCCGAACATCATGCCTTGGTCTCCGGCACCCTGGTCGTCATTGGTACCGTTGTCCACTCCGCGATTGATGTCATCGCTCTGTTCGTGAATAGCGGCCATGATGCCGCAAGAGTCGCCATCAAACTGATATTCCGATTTGGTATAGCCTATTTTCTTGATGGTATTACGGGCGATAGTCTGAAGGTCGATATATGCCTCGGAGCGCACCTCGCCCATGATGACCACCTGTCCGGTAGTAACGAATGTCTCGATGGCGCAACGTGCATCCTCGTCATAAGCGAGAAATTGGTCGAGCAACGCGTCGGATATCTGGTCGGACACTTTATCCGGGTGTCCTTCCGAAACTGATTCGGATGAAAATAAGTATGGCATAATGTATATCTTTCTATTTGAACATGCAAAGATAGTGCAAATCGAAGACAATACAAAACAAAAAAACTTTTTTTTGCCTTTATTGTTGTGACGCAGCTTGTTTCGGGTTCAAGCCAAAGATGTCGCTACGGCAGATAAGGGCACAGAAAAGGCGGATATTCTATTCATATCCGCCTTAATATTGTTATTTCAACGCTTTATTTCTTTCCTTCTTCAGGCAGCATAGTAACCGTGATGCGGTTGTTTGCCTTGAGGAATTCCTTCATGAATGCAGAGATGCTCTCCGGTGTCTGCGCATTGACAAGTGACTTATAGTCTGTGCTGGTATCGATGCCATATTTGCGGAATGTGTAAATCACACCACTCCAATAACCGTTGGTCTTTACCGCGTCGTCAACCTGCTTGAGCATATACTCCTTAACTTTAGTAAGCATGGACTGGTCGCATGTCTTTGCAAGAGTAGAAACCTCGGACTTCATGATCAGAAGTGCGGTGTCTTTCTTCTCCGGCTTCATCGGACAGTAAGCCACAAGGGTGACATTGTGATATTCGTCATCAATAGACGCATTGCATTGGGCACCACAAGTATAAGCGGCACTGGCCTCTTCACGTATCTTCTTCAGGTATACCATGCTCAGTATCTGACCGGCCATATCGGCCTTGATGTCGTTCTCCAGTGTGTAAGGCATGACATCGTTGTGCCAAATCACGTAAGATGTGGCTTTCGGTGTCTCCATCTTGCGCAGGAAGGTGTTGTCTATAATACCTTTACACATCTCATGAGTGCGCTTGCCCTTAACGATCTTTCCATTTGTCGGCAGAGATCCGAGATACTGGCAGATAAGCGGACGGATGGTGGCGTCGTCATAGTTGCCGATAATGGTGAATGTCCATCCCGTGGCACTGGCGGTACGCTCCTTGGCCATCTGCAGGATGCGGTCATAGTTGATATCCTTCAAGTCACCGAGAAGCAACGGTTTCATACGGGGGTCATTTCCATAGACGGTCTTTGTAAGCGTATCGCTCAAAGCCACTTCTGGTGACAGCTCACGATTCTTCAGTGACACCTGATACTGGCTGATGAGGTTATCAAAAGCCTTCTGATCCTTGTTTATCTTTGTAAAATAGAGATAAGCCATCTGCATCATTGTCTCCACATCCTTAGGGGTGGAATTACCATCGATGCCCATATACTTGTCGCCCATGGAGAGATTGGCATTGGCAATCTTGCCGGCGAGAGCCTTTTGTAACTCAGTGCTTGAGAAATTGCTCAGTCCGCTGATACCAATAGCACCATTAAACACTTTCAGGTTTGTGTAGTCGGCCGGTCCGTAGAGAGACGCGCCTCCGAAGCCTTGGCCGGAGAGCAACACTTGGTCTTTCTTGTAATCAGTCTTTTTGAGAACCACTGTCACGCCATTAGACAATGTAAGTTCCGTATATCCGAACTTGTCATTTTTCACTTCCTTCTTGATTTTACCGGGCTTAGGCATGACGGTGATGAGCGGTTCGTTCTTCACATTGTCCACATAAGCCTCGATTTTCTCCGCACGGGCATCCTTAACTGCACCGAGAAGCTGTTCCCTGGTCGGGTATACATTGCCTTCTTTCTCGTTATTGAAATTGAGAATAACAATGTTACTGTCGTTCGCGGGAATAAATTGTTTGATTACCTCATTCACTGCCTCCAGTGGAATCATAGGAATGATCTGCTTCATCGTCTGATAGTAGTAGTCGATGGATGGCATTGGCTCATTACTGAGGAAGTTTCCCTTGCACTCGCCGTAGAACTGTTCACTATAGCGCTTGTCCTTGTTGCTGTACTCCTTTTCGAGAGAACTCAGCATATCTTCCTTGAAACGGTTAAACTCAGTAGCCCTGAAACCGAATTCTGCGGCACGGCGTGCCTCTACTAACGCCGCCTTGAGAGATGTCGCCGTCAAGCTCATGTCCTTGGGTGAAGCGGAAATACCGAATGCGTCCTTGGTCTTGGCGAAAATATAGTTGCCATCACCGGCACTCGCGCTAACATATGGGCAATCTGCCTTCTGCACAGCCTCTGCGTAACGTTGGTTGAGCATGCTCACAGCGGCAGTCTTCACATAGTTTGTGATGAGATAAATCATTGATGTCTTCATAGAGTCGGGGAACGCGTCGTGCTTGAACATCAGGTCCACACTGCTTGTACTCTGCTCCTTATCCTTGTCGATAACAACGATTGGCTCGGCATTGTCGGGCACTTTCTCATCAACGATAGCCTCGGCATTAACCGGGTTTTTGATGCCTCCGAAGAGCTTTTTAATCATTGCCTCGGTATGGTTGACATCCACATCACCAACCACGATGATACCCTGGTTTGACGGGTGATACCACTTCTCGTAATAGTCACGCAGTTCCTTAGGTTTGAAGTTGTCAATCACGCTCATAAGCCCGATAGGATAACGCACGCCATATTTTGAACCCGGATATAATACGGGCAGATTGCGCTCAAACATACGGCTGCCCGCCTTGGTTCTCAGGCGCCACTCCTCGTGAATAACGCCACGCTCCTTGTCAATCTCCTTGGGGTCAAGGGTCAGTCCGTCGGCCCAGTCGTGAAGGATGAGCAGACAGGAATCCAGAGAACTCTGGCGTGCTGTTGGCACATTGTCGATATTATATACAGTCTGATCTATGCTGGTATATGCGTTCAGGTCTTCGCCAAACTTCACGCCGATAGACTCGCAATAGCGAATAAGATCATTGTCCTTGAAATTGTCTGTACCGTTGAAGCACATGTGCTCCAGGAAGTGGGCCAGTCCGCGCTGACTCTCGTTCTCCTGAATGGAGCCCACCTTCTGCGCGATGTAAAAGTTGGCACGGTGTTCGGGCCAGTTGTTGTAACGGATGTAGTAGGTGAGTCCATTGTCAAGCTTTCCGATACGTACGGCCGAATCCAATGGGATTGTCGGCATCTGCATCTGCGCCTGAGCCATCGCTGCCACAAACAGCAAGGCCACCACTAACATTTTTTTTAGTTCTTTCATAAGGTCTTTATTTTATTATTAATTTCGATATTTATCGACAAAATACGAATAACTAATCACAAAACAATCTCTTGTCATGATTTTTATCTATTATAATACGTGATGTTTCAAAATTGTGTACCACGAAACAGGCAAATTAAACATAACTAATGTTAACGAACATTCCTTACACATCAGTATGCCACGACAAAGTCACATTCTATTCTTGACATTTCGGGGATGGTGCTCCAGTATTTCCTGACGCAGCGTAGTGGTTTCTATGTGTGTGTAAATCTCGGTAGTGCAGATATCCTCGTGCCCCAGCATCTCCTGAATGGCGCGCAGGTCGGCACCGCCCTCGAGCAACGCTGTGGCAAACGAGTGGCGCAACGTGTGGGGTGAGATGGTCTTCTTGATGCCGGCATCCAAAGCCTGGCGCTTTATCATTATCAGAATCATGGTGCGCGTGAGATGATGACCACGACGGTTCAAGAACACATAGTCTTCCTCACCGGGCTTAATCTCCATCATATTGCGGTCAAAGAACCACAGTTTCAACTCCTTTATCGCCTTAGGCGATATCGGCACAAGCCGTTCCTTGCTACCCTTGCCCGTCACACGCACATACTGTTCCTCCATGTAGAGTGATGAGAGTTTCATGTTAACCAGCTCCGACACACGCAGTCCGCAGCTGAAGAGCACCTCTATTATCGCCTTGTTGCGCTGTCCCTCGGGTTTCGACAGGTCCAGGCTATCCTCTAACCGGTCCACTTCGGCCGTGGAGAGCACTTCGGGCAGATGCTCGCCGATGACAGGCGACTCAAGTAGTTCGGTCGGGTCATCGGAGATGTAACCGTCCAACAGCAAATACCTGTAAAACGAGCGCACACCGCTAAGTATCCTTGCCTGCGACGACGGACCGATCCCGATATCATGAAGCGATGCCGAGAATGTTTCCAGGTCTTCCAATTTGGCATCCGTCACTTCAATCCCGGCACCACGCAGATATGCGAGCAGTTTCTGCAGGTCATGCGCATACCCGTCTATTGTGTTTGGCGAGTAGTTGCGCTCGAGTTTCAGATATCGCTGATACTCCCGCACTATGCCTGCACCCGATTTTCTCCCCTTGTCTGCCATTTCCTCCAATCCACTAATCCATACTTACAATCCACATCGTGCCAACGTCACATGAATACACGTCGCCAAAATCTCCTAGGTGATAAATTATGATAACCTTTTGCGAATTGCCACAATTAATGAATTTTATGCAAAAGTAGCAAATATACTGTTAACAACAAAACAAATCAAGCATTTTTCGCATATTCAAGTCCACACTACGGGGCAATTACCGTAAGATAAAGATTTTATACAAAGGCACCAGCAAAGGACATGCACTCAACTTTAACACTATAATATTAAAATATCGCAATTACACATTTTGTATAATCAGATATTTTATTTATATTTGCATTCAAATAAAACCATATTGATAATGAAAATACAAATCATCAACGGACCTAACCTTAACCTGCTCGGTGTGCGCGAGCCGGGAATATATGGCAGCGACTCTTTTGAGACATATCTGCCACAGTTGAGAGCGCAGTATCCTGACATCGATATTGACTATTACCAAAGCAATGTCGAGGGCGAACTGATCAACAAGATGCAGGAGGTTGGCTTCACGTATGATGGTATCGTGCTCAACGCGGGTGCATATACACACACGAGCGTGGCACTGCAAGACTGCATACGGTCACTGAAATGCCCTACTATCGAGGTGCACATATCCAACGTACACAAGCGCGAGGATTTCCGTCATCACTCGATGATAAGCTGTGCATGCATGGGCGTGATTTGCGGTTTCGGACTGGACTCTTACAGACTGGCTGTGGAGGCTCTAAAGAAATGACAGAGACAGAACTGCTTGACAGATACATAGACGGCCATATCGATGCGGAAGGAGACTATCTGTTCCGGCTTTATCGCGCTACAAACATCCACACCATACACGGGCGTATGGCAAGCGGGCATCTGCAGGGGCGGCTGCTCAAGATGCTTGTCACGATGATACGCCCCAAGAACATTCTGGAGGTAGGTACGTTCAGTGGTTACAGTGCCATCTGCATGGCAGAAGGACTGGACGACGGCGGCAAGGTATGGACGTTCGAGATAAACGATGAGATGGAGGATTTTACCCGTTCGTGGATTGAGGGCAGCCCTGTTGCCGACCGTATCAACTTCATCATTGGCGACGCCAACGCCGAGGCGCCAAAGCTGGGCATCACGTTCGACATGGCTTTCATTGACGGCGACAAGCGCACGTACGTGGAGACATACGAAACAGTGCTCTCCATTATGCGGCCCGGGGGATACATACTGGCAGACAACACCCTGTGGGACGGTCATGTGGTGGACCACGCCTACGACGGCGACCCACAGACATCGGGCATAGAAACATTTAACGATTTTGTTGCCCGTGACCCACGTGTGGAAAGGGTTATCCTGCCACTACGCGACGGACTGACAATAATAAGAAAAAAATAAATAATGATCCAATCAGACACGACAGTATGATTGGATCATTTATATTATAATTACTATCCGAGCAGCCGGCGGCTGAGGTATCTCACGGGATACAACACGGCGAGCCAGCCCACGGCCATCACCGTGATGAATATCAATGCCACATCAGAGTAATGCACACTCACAGGATAAGAATTGACCACAAACGTGCCATCGCTATCACCCATGCTCACAAATCCATATTCCTGCTGCAACCAGCACAACAGCAAACCGATCAGTATGCCGATCACTGCACCTATGGCAGATATGAGACGGCCCTCGAAAAGAAACACACGCGATATCTGCTTATCGGTGGCACCAAGATTGCGTAGCGTCATCACATCGTCTTTCTTGTCTATGATGAGCATGGAAAGCGAACCTATGATATTAAAACATGCCACCACAAGGATGAACGAGAGAAAGATGTAGGCGATATATTTCTCTATCTCCATTATCTTGAACGTGTCCTCCTGCTGCTCAAAACGGTCGAGCACACGATATTTCTTACCGGCGATATCCTGCATATCACTCTTGACAGACGCCAAGCTGCTACCATCCTTCAATCGCAATTCGAGCGACGAAACCATACCCTGCTGTCCGAACAGATTGCGGGCAAAGGCTATCGGGGCTATGATGTAGTTGCGGTCATACTTGGACTGCTTCACCGAGAACACAACGCCCGGCGAGTCGAGCGAGTCTACAACAAATCCTGCGGCGGGATTGGACATATCAAGTTGGCCCTCCTTAACAGGCGCATAGATTTTAAATCCACTCGTCCAACGCGCCCCCGTGCCCAAATCCTGAGCCAGGCGGATACCGATGGTACCGAAATTCAGATTACCCGCATGAAGGTCGAACTCACCGTCACCATATAGAATCTCAGTGATATGTGTGAGCTGGCCGAAGTTATCGTCCACACCCTTGACCACCACCATAGCCTGCTTGCCCTGATATATCGCCAGGGCATTGTCCTCCACACATTCCGTGGCCACATCCACCGCCGGCAGATGACGTATCTTGGTCAGTATAGGGTCATCGGCAGGAGCGGTCTTGCCCATCACGGGAACCACCTTGAGTTGCGGGTCAAAACTGGTGAAGAATGATTCCACAAGGTCGTGGAAACCATTAAACACGCTAAGCACAATGACGAGCGCCATCGTGGCAACGGCTACACCGATGACAGATATGCAGCTTATCACATTGATGGCATTGGTACTCTTCTTGGATAAGAGATAGCGTCGGGCTATGAAAAAAGGAAAATTCATTGTTTCTTTTTTAGTTCGCAAGTGAACGGGTAGGCAAATTGTCAGGCATGATACATTTACGTTCACAGCCCAACTCACTCGTCAACACTTTCACTTACCAACTCGTCAACTATTTCTTTAATAATTCATCTATATGATCGATATAGTCGAGTGAGTCGTCAATGAAAAAGCGAAGCTCCGGGATGATGCGCAACTGCTTGCCCACACGTGTGCCTAGTTCATAACGAACGGTTTTTTCATTGTTTGTCACATTCTTTATTATATCGTCGCCCTTTTCTGAAGGGAACACGCTCAGATATGCCGTACAGATGCTCAGGTCGGGCGATATCCGGCAACGGGTCACGCTGACCATCACGCCATGCATCATACGGGTCTGCGACTGGAATATGAGGCTTAGCTCCTTTTGCAGCAGTCGCGCTATTCTGTTTTGTCTTGTCTCTTGCATAATTATTACTGTTTATATTGGCGGACATTGCTGTCCGCATAGCTTATTCTAAATCCACATGTTTCACATTGATATCCTCGTGCAGGAAAATCATTGCCGTGTCCTTAAACTTGTCAGTATTCTCAGTGGTGAGATAACGGCATGTGCCTTGCTTGGTACACATTTCTTCCACCCTCACATGGCGCTCGAGATATTGTTTCAGACTGTCTGCCACATACTCGCTTTGTGACACAATGCGTACGCCGGGACTCACATACTTAAGAATCTTGGGCATCAGCAGCGGATAATGAGTGCATCCCAGAATGATGGCATCTATCTGCGGGTCTGTGCGCATAAGCGTGTCAATGCGCTTCTTGACGAAATAATCAGCTCCGGGGCTGTCGGCCTCATTGTTCTCGATGATAGGAACCCAAAGCGGGCACGCCACTCCCGTGACCTTTATTTCAGGATGCAGCTTCTGTATCTCCAGATTGTAGCTTTCACTCTTCACCGTCCCTTCAGTGGCGAGCAATCCCACATGCCTGGTCACGGTGAGATCGCCAATGACCTCAGCCGTGGGCCTGATGACACCAAGCACACGACGTTCGGGCGCCAGCTCAGGCAGATCACGTTGCTGTATACTCCGCAACGCCTTGGCAGACGCAGTGTTGCAACCCAGAATAACGAGATGGCAGCCCATGGAAAACAGTTTGAGCACCGCCTGACGGGTAAACTGATAGACTACCTCGAACGAGCGCGATCCGTACGGAGCACGCGCATTATCGCCCAAATACAGATAATCGTACTCGGGCAACATCTGACGGATACCATGAAGTATTGTCAGCCCTCCATAACCCGAATCGAACACACCTATCGGGCCTGGCTGTGATGGGAACTGTGACATTGCAATCCTATTTTTATCTCCTGCCGGTTTATTTGGCAACGGCATCCTTGACGATGGTACTGATATCCTCGCCCATGGACGGATCCACGTATGGCGCCGCCTCATTGTCGGTATTGATGATGAACGCGTATCCCCTATCATGCCCTATCTTCTGCAATGCTGCAGCCAACTTTGACTTCAGCGGGGCATAAGCATCGGTGTCGGCGGCGGCCAAAAGCCGTAGCGACTCGTTCTTGAAAGCCATGTTCTTCTCCATCAATTCCATCAACTCAGCCTGACGCTTGTTGCGAATGGATGGAGCAAAATCCCTCTGCCCGTCCAGAAACTCCTCGTACTTCTTGTTGAACTCATCTTCAGCGCGCTTGGTCTCGGCGGCATATTTGTCTTTGAGACTGTCCAAATTGCGCTGCACAATGGCATAGTCGGGCATCCCCTTCAGGGCTTCCTGATAGCTGAAATAACCAAACTTGAACTGCTGTGACTGCGCTCCCGCAGCAAACGGCAATGCCATTAAGAAAAGGAATAAAACAAACTTCTTCATCTTGTGTACACCTTAATATAAAGAATAAGGGCGGACATCACAGCCCGCCCCATATAAATCAGATTTTTTATTTCATCTTATTGAGCTGAGCCTTCACAGCAGCGGTAACGTCTGTGCTGAGAGTGTCGCTAATGTACGGGATACCGGATGACACATCCATGATGTATACATATCCGCCTGTCTTGCCTACAGTCTTGATGGCATCCACCAACTTGGAGGTGATAGGTGACATCTTCTCCTGCTGTGACTTCTGCAGTGCCTGCTGGTTATCCTGATATGTCTGCTGTATCTTCTGGTACATCTGTTGCAGACTCTCCTCGGTTTCCTTCTTCTTGGTCTCGTTCATTGTGCTCTGAGTCTTTTGATACTCATCGTTCTTGCGCTGCAACTCGTCCTGCATGGCCTTGAGGTCATTCTCGTACTGTTTGGCTGTTCCCTGGATTTCAGCACTGGCCTTCACATATTCAGGCATGTCAGACATAATCTGCTGTGCATTCACGTGTCCGAATTTCTGAGCAAAAATTGACAGAGGAGCGAACAACATCAACATTAAAATAAGCTTTTTCATTTTTGTTTATCTATTTATTTAATTAACTATTATCGGTTTAAATCATCGCGTGCAAATATACGACTTTTAGTTTGAATATCCTAACTTTTGCAAAATTTCATTGCTAATATCTATTTTCGGCGATCCGAAAATGATACCCGAGTCGCTGCTGCGATCCACCACGAGTGAATACCCGCGCAAATCAGACACCTCCTTCACCGCGTTGTACACCTCATCCTGTATGGGAGAGATGAGACTCTCACGCTTCTTGTAGAGTTCGCCCTCGGGACCAAAGTATTTTTTCTTCAGTTCGCCGGCCTCCTTCTCTTTCTGCATGATGGCATCCTGCTTGGCTTTTTTCTGCTCGGCAGACAGGAATACCACCTCATTCTGATAGTTCTTGTACATCGTACTTGCCTCGGTATTAAGTGCTTCCACCTCAGCCTGCCACTTCTTGGAAACCTGGTCGAGTTGCTCATTGGCACGCTCGTAGGCAGGAATATTCTTCAAGATGTACTCCATATCAACCAAAGCGAACTTTTGTGCGCTTGCCGTCATCGCAACTATTGCGAAGAGGCACATCATCATTACCTTCTTCATATACATATTTATTATTTAATTGCCCTGTCCATACAGGTGCAAGTCTGATTACATTTAGAATTCCTGTCCGAGGATGAAGTGGAACTGACTTCCGCCCTTGGTACCGAACACCTTGTCGAAACCGTATGCCCAGTCGATACCCATCAGGCCGACCATTGGAAGATAGATACGCACACCCACACCGCCAGAACGTTTCATGTCGAACGGATTAAAGCTCTTGGTACTCGTCCACGCATTACCCGCCTCGAGGAATGTAAGACCATAGATGGTGGTATTGCCCAACATAAACGGATAACGGAGTTCGAGCGAGAAGCGGTCGTAAGCATAACCCTCAGAACCATAAGGGGTGAGCGAGCCGTTCTCATAACCGCGCAGACCGATAGTCTCCTCGGCATATCCGGTAGAGTAGCCGCTCATACCGTCACCGCCCATATAGTAAGTTTCAAACGGGCTCTTCTTGTATTTGTTGTAAGAGCCGAGCAATCCCATTTCCACACGGGTCATCAGCACGAAGCATTTTGCGCCGCCAGAGAGGGCTGTATATGTCTTGGCCTTAAACTTCCATTTGTTATACTCAACCCAACGGTATTTCTCCTGCTGTTCAGCAGCGTAATGGGCAGAACTTGAGTTGGTGGCCAGATTCTTATAATCCTTGCCATCCCATGAAGACCATGGCGGCGTAAGGGTGACAGAAGCCGTGAACTCAGAACCACAACGTGGGAAGAGTTGATTGTCGGTTGATGAGCGGCTAAGCGAGATGCTCAGGTTCAAGTTGTTTGCGGTACCGTTGGTCATCAGGAAGTAACTCCAGTTTTTCAGGATGTAACGCTGGTAAGCCAATTCCAAAGAAAGCTGGAAGTAGTCGTCAGGCCAGCGCAGACGTTTGCCCCATCCCAGTGTGACACCCAGCAACTTGATATACTTGTCGGGATCGTAATAGTTTTCGTAGTTATTGTATGAACTGCTGCCGTAACCGGAAAGATAGTTATAGTAATTGTTCATGTACGAACTGTTATAATAGGTACTCGACACATCCGTCTGCTTGGAAAAGTAAGCACCCACGGTAAACTGTATTGGTCGTTTGCCGCCAAACCAGTTGGTAGAATAGCTTGCGTTGTAAGACTGATAGTATGTACCGTTGGTCTGCGCGCCGATAGAGAGCGTCTCTCCATCACCGATAGGCATGATACCACGGTGCTCCCTGTTCTTATTGAAGAGGTTGGCCATTGAGAAGTTGTTCAACTTCAGTCCTATACGACCGATAACACCGGTCTGTCCCCAACCCAGAGAGAACTCTATCTGGTCATTGGATTTCTGTTCCAGATTCCAGTTGATGTCCACAGAACCATCCTCATAGTTAGGTTCCACCTTAGGTTCCACCTTTTCAGGGTCGAAATGTCCCATTGACGCCAGCTCGCGCTGTGAGCGCTGGAGCGCCTCCTTTGAAAAGAGGTCACCCGGTTTGGTGCGCAGCTCACGGCGAACCACATTCTCATACAGACGGTCGTTACCGTTGATACGCACATGGTTAAGGTGCGCCTGCTGTCCCTCCACGATACGCATTTCCAAATCTATGGAGTCGCCCACGATGTTTATCTCGGTAGGTTGGAGATTATAGAAAAGGTAACCATTGTTCCAATACTTGTTGCCCACAGCGTCTTCATCCTCTGAGAGACGTTTGTTTAGCAGCTTCTGGTTGTACACGTCACCTTTCCTCATACCGAGCACAGCGCTCAGATAATCCGTAGTATATACAGTGTTGCCCACCCATGTTATATTTCTTATAAAGTATTTTTTGCCTTCGTCCACCTTGAGTTTGATGCCCACGTGCTTGGAATCATAATTCCACACGCTGTCGCTTACGATTGCGGCATCACGGTATCCGTATTCATTATATTTCTCGATAAGGTTTTTCTTATCCTTGTTCCAACGCTCCGGAGTGAACTTCTTGGATTTCAAGAATGTAGACAGTTTCCCCGCCTCATGGGTCTTAGCGAAAGCACCATTGGAGAACAGGCTTCCCTTGATTTTTTTGTTGCCCAGCTTTTCATTGCCCTCGATGTCTATTATGCGGACCTTCATTTTCTCTTTCTTGTCCACATTGACATCCAGGATGACCTGATTTTTGTTGGCCACATCCTCACGCTGGCTTATTTCTATATCAGCATTCTTGAATCCCTTGTCATCAAAGTATTTCTTTGCCAGTATCTTGGCACGGTCCACCATGTTAGGCGTAATCTGCGAGCCCTTGAGCAGACCCAGTTTCGTCTCCATGTCCTCGCGTTCCGACTTCTTCAGACCTGTATAATTGATGGTAGATACACGCGGGCGCACAGCCAGATAGATGTGAAGATAAGCCTTCTCCTTGATAATAGAGTCGACAGAAATGCTCACTTTCGAGAAAAGGCCGTGACGCCAATAGCGCTTCACGGCATCAGTGATTTCTGTGCCCGGAATAGATACGCGCTGACCTACCGTCAGTCCCGATATGCCTGTTAGCACATAGTCCTCGTAACCCTCCACACCAGACACGTTGATACCGCCAATGGTAACGATGCGCGGCGTGCCGGCATAAGAGATTTCCGGTTGCTCTATCTTGTCCTGAGCTTTAATCTGCATGCCAAAGCCCAGCGCCATGACAAGCAAAATCAATACCTTATTTATATTATTCATCTTTTTATATATTATCTTCTCTATATGGCAAATACGCGAGATGCCGTCAATGTTTTTATTTTTTCTCTTCCACTTGTGCCTCGGTCTTACCGAAACGGCGCTGCCGGCACTGATAACTCATTATGGCCTCTTGCAAATCCTCCGCGCCGAAATCCGGCCAATAGGTGTCGCTGAAAAACAGTTCCGAATAGGCAATCTGCCAAAGCAGGTAATTGGAAACGCGCACCTCACCGCCCGTACGTATCAGCAAGTCGGGGTCGGGCATGAACGATGTCTCCATATGGCGACCCACCAGATCCTCCGTAATCTCATCTGCTGTAATATTCCCGTCTTTCAGGTCTTGTGCTATTTCGCTTACAGCCTTGGTGATTTCCCACCTTGACGAGTAGCTAAGCGCCACAACCATTGTCATTGCCGAGTTGGCAGCTGTGTGGTCCATGGTCTCCTGTAGTTTGAGCTGCACATCCTGAGGAAGGCGCCGTATATCTCCGATGACCCGGAAACGCACATTGTTCTTCATGAATATCTCGTCTTCGAGCGAAGAAAGTACCAGTCCCATCAGTGCCGAGATTTCATCGGCGGGTCTGTTCCAGTTTTCGGTAGAGAATGTGTAGAGGGTGAGATATTTCACACCCAGGTGCGTGCACTCCGATGTGATTCGCCTCACGGTGTCCACTCCTGACTGATGCCCGAAGCTTCGTGGCTTGCCTCTCTCTGCCGCCCAGCGCCCGTTGCCGTCCATGATGATGGCTACATGCCGGGGAATACGATTCATATCCAATTTATCTGTCATTAATCATCTTTGTTACAGGTTCTGCACTTTGGCGAGATGCTGTAGGTCAGCATCACCTGCAGTGCGCTATAGCAGTCGGCATTTTTGAAAGCCCCGCTACTCTTGATCAGATATGGGTCTTTCACACCATCCAGTTCGTCGCTCAAGGAGAAGTGAATAGCCCACTCCACGTTCAAGTTGAGGCGCTCGCCCAGTTTATACTTCACTCCCACGCCCAGCGGAAAATTTGCCGTGGCAGTGGTTTTGCCACTGCCGGTGACACAGGTTCCGCCCAATCCTATAAATATATAAGGTGTCAGGCGTCGTGCACCACGATAATCGTGACCGGTGCCATAGGGCCAGAAGTTATATTCATAAGTGGCGCTAAGGTCTATCAGCGTGTTGTCGAATGTATAGGCGCCATCCTTAAGTTCGGGATAATATGTCTTCACATCTGCCGACGAACCTTTCAGTTTGCCATAGCTTCCCAGTATTCTCAATGCCATATAGGGATTGATGTCCCTGCGCAGCAATACAGACACCACGGGCTGCATGTCTTTGAGTATGTTGCCGTTGAAGTCGCCCTCATAGCTCACCATTCCCACTCCGGCACCAATCTCCATACGATACTCCAAATCGTCTTGCGCGCTGATATCAGTGGCAATGAGCAAAAGTATTATGAAGAAAAGCGCCTTCCTCATCGTCTCTGTCGTTTCAGTTTATTCCGTAAAAGCGGTATCCTCTTTCTTCCAGCCGAGCTTGTTGAGTCTGCCCTTCCATACCTGGCCTGACGTACCGCACATAATCCACAGGAAGTTGTTGCTGTCTTTTGCGAAAGCAAACGATGTCTTGCTGCAATCAAATCCCTTGGGAACCACGATGGCGGAGTCCGGATGCCATGTGATGCCTCCGTCCTGAGTGGTATAGATATTCGCGAAAGACTTCAGAGTGCTTGCCCCGATACCATCGCTGCCGAATGCGATCATGCCGTCGTTATATGCTGTCACCTGCAGGTTTTGCAGGCGTGGCGCCTTGTAATAATTGTCGGGCGATATGTCGTAGTATGCCCACGGTTGGTTTTGCGAGCCCGGTGCATTCTCTTCTATCTTGCCCCACACCACAGCTGTGGAATCTGAGGGATAATCGGTCAGACTGCGGTTGCCGGTCAGCCACAGACGGTTGGTGTTTGCGTTTGTTATAAGTGGCAAACTGCAGAAGCTCACATTGTCGGTAGGCAGCAGATTCGCGGCATCGTCTATCGACTCGGCGGTCCATGTGGCACCCCCGTCAGACGATGATGCCAGCGCATTGGCGACATTGTATGCATACAGCTTGGCGGAGCTTGCGCCCAGCAGCCGGTGTATATCTGTGGCAGTCACAGTGCTCCATGATGTCGCGTCTGTGGATTTCTTTATGCTTGTGCCGTCGAGAACATAGATGTATCCGTCTTTCACGCATACGTTTTTATAAGCGTCGGCCCCCAATATGGCAGCAGACTTGGTCCAGCTTTTGCCATCGGTGATTGCCGTGTGGTAAATCACGGTGTTGCTACCGTCATATCCGAAGACAAACATACTGTTGTTCACGCTCACTGCCCTCATTGCCTTAAGTGCCGCGATGGCGCTGACTGTCGATGGGGAATTCCACTTAAACGAGTCTGCATACTCCTTATGCACGTTCACATGGACGGTATATGAGCGGTATGCTGTGCCTGCGTAATTATACACGCGCCATTCCAGAGGGGTGGTGAAGTCCAGAGAGTCGGTGCTGGAATAGTATACCAGACTGTCTGCCGACTTGTTGGCTTTCCTGATGTTCACCACGGTACTGCCCGAGTTCTTGCTGGATGCCGTGCAAAGCACCCTTGATGCATCTACGCCCACGGGCAGTGAATCACGATTATATATCTGGCGGCCCGCCTGGTCTATATAAAACACATAACTGCTGCAGCTGAGCGTGGTAGTGTATGTACTGTCTTTGCCCGTAGAAGAAGTGGTATGCACATGTCTTTTCAGCGTACCGATAGAGAACGCCGTCATCGCGGTATCCTCATACAAAGAGGTTTCTTCTGTGTCGGTGCCGAGGCATGACGCGAGCAGAAATATTGCTGAAAACAGCGCTAAGAAAGGTAAGAATTTCCTTTTCATTACTAACAATATATTATTTTTAGCTGCAAATTTAAGCAGAATTCCCCAAATAGCGGTAGTTTTTAGTGCTTTATTATGCAATTTATTGATTACAAGACGCTTTTTTAAGTTTGTTTAGTGTTTTGATAAAAGCATGCAATATCACTTTGCCGAATTATATGTGCCCTCACTATAGACCCGCACGGTTCTATTCTTTACAATAATGACACCGGCATCAGAAATGTATTCACAGACAATTGGCGTGTTGATGGTCTTAGTCTGTAAAAAGTTATGACTATGACGATCAAGCATGAAAAGAGCCATATCTTTACTCAAAAAGAGTTTAGATATGGCTCTTTTTATGACCGTCATAACCTATAACTTTTACAGGCTAAGATCATCAATACGTCAACCGCCTGTGAATATATTACGGTCAGCGTCACAATTGCCAACCATCGAGCCGTTGAGGTCTATCGTGACGGCACTGGTGGTAAGGAGACTGCAAGGTTCGGACTCAATTACGTGAATTGCGGGGGCAACATACCTCATTTTTACAAATCCATTTTTTCCCATATTCTTCAATATTAATGTTATATATTCAATGCGCACACATAGATTTACATAGCGTTTCCGTTACTTGTTAAGTAACGGATATATCTTTATTTCTCTCATATTATCAATGTATTATGAACAGCACACTAAAAAAAACACCGACATCGCGTAAATAACCAACAATAGAACAGGGACACAATGCTTGTATCCGGAAGATTTTATATTTCCCGGATGTTAACAACTCTAAATAAGCATTGCATTAATGGACATAATAAAACACAATATTGATGTCCCTTTATATTCTTATGCTCTCTATTTAAATAGATATGTTAAATCTGTTAAATTTGTTACTACATTACGAAAATAATATTATTTTTGCATCAAATTAAAACTGTTACTTAACAAGTAACGGATTTTATTTTTATGCGTTTTATCCTATACCTCCACATACTTGCAGGCTTTTCTGTTCACTTTTGCAAGGTCTGACGTATTAAAACCTGCCAGGTATATTTGTGTTGTTTTAATAGATTTATGACCCAATGATTCGCTGATCATCTCGATCGGAGCTCCAATATATTTAGCTGTTGTTGCCCAAGAATGACGCAATGTGTAAGAAGAGATATTTCCCTTCATTCCCAATGTTTTTCCCAAAACACAAAGACCTTGATTAAAGTGACGCAATGCCGACTGGTATTCTTTTATATCCTTCGCGGCTTCTGAACCCATTTTTATTTTTAAGTAGATTGAAAAGATACGTTCCTTGCTTATTTGAAAGCAGATGTGTATGATCCATAAAATACCGGAAGGTATCAACTGTGGATTTGATAAGTTTGACGCACACCTTTGTTCCTGTCTTCATACGGTGATACACCAACGTGTCGCCACAGATATTGGAACGGTTGATATGGGTGAGGTCGACAAAGGGGATTCCGCAAAGCTGATAGATGAGACGTGCGCAATTCTGGACCTCACGTAGCGCTTCGGTGCCCGGATCCTTATGCAACAGGGTCTGCAGTGCCTTACGGGGCAACGCCTTCTTATGCCCCGAGTCGATGCCCGTATAGACATCATGGAACAACCGGGCCACATAAGTGGCATAGCCTCTGTCTACGCCCTGATTGTAGATGCTGCGAAGCATCCGCAT
>OBMA010000557.1_pt1 | contig 22325 bp, 18 predicted proteins | sample 1539141 | NCBI WGS metagenome assembly OBMA01 (sample SAMEA3991484, study PRJEB22521) | metagenome | biome: anthropogenic terrestrial biome; feature: sewage plant; material: raw primary sludge | place: Sweden | collected 2012-09-26
ACCGGGTCAACTTTGACTAGGAATAAGACACAAAAGAGTCAACCAAAATCAGGAAACTACACTGTGACGACACCATGACAAGATGTGACTGTACATCTCCATGGAAATAATCCGTAACTGTTTTATATCTTGCTAGTTATCCATGTAAGTGTGACGATGAAGACAAAAAACTAAAAACCAGGTTCTGAGTCACTTTTGGTGATAAAGATATTCGTCTAGCCCTTTGTTCATCGGCCTTTTGACCAATTTATCACCCAAGTATATTTGCATTCAGTAAATTTCCTACGACTTCGATGAATAAAGGTTTTTTCTGGCTTTTTATATCACCAAAAGTGACTAAGAACCAAAAACCATAAAAAATGGATGTGTCATTATCTTTGTGACACATCCACTTTATTATTAAGATATATGTATAATCTTATTTGATTAGATCAACGCTACGTTTCAGGAAAGCATCCAGAGCTGCTCCTTTAAGCATACCGTTTTGAAGGAGTGCCAGGTCAATAAGCTGATGAACAATTTTATTGTCTTTAGCATATTCAGCAATGATGTTCTTTTTCTTATCACGCTGTTCGTCTAATGTCTTTTCCGTATTTTGTAGGTCATCTTTTTCCTCCTGAGTTATTTCCTCAGGTTTCTTCTTGTTTTGTGCTTGATTCAATGCGGAAAGACGTGCCTGCTGTCCTTTAATCTCACTTTCAACCTGGTTCAAAGTATCTCCTGCGTTGGTCTCAGCATCTTCGAGCACTTTCTTTATAAGTGGATGATCGCTGTTCAGAACCAGTGAATAACTGTCAGGCATCTCTGCATAGAAGCTCATTCCACTTTGGAACTTACTTATATCCTTCATACGGCGCATATATTCACTCTGTGTAACGATAACAGGTTGTGAGTTCTCACCTAAAGACTGTACCTCAACGTTAAACTCTATCTTTTCCAGTTTTGGCATCTGTGTGCTGAATACAGATGACAGATTGTCACGTTTGTCAGACTCTAGATCGCTAGTCTTGACATCCTCTTTCACAATGAGACGATCGATGATGTCACTGTCGACACGTGTAAAACGACTCTTCTCAAACTTCTGCTCGAACATAGATATAACCGGCACATCAAGTTGACCATCAAGAAGTAATACATTGTATCCTTTATTCTTTGCAGCTTCGATATAGGTATATTCTTCTTCCTTGTTATTTGTATAAAGATAGATGAGGTTACCATCCTTATCTGTCTGGTTATCTTTGATTAATGTTTTATATTCATCAAATGTGAAGTATTTACCTTCAATATCTTTCAAAAGGGTGAAATCCTTGGCACGATCATAGAAATCATCTTGAGATAACATTCCGTAGTTGATAAATATCTTCAGATTGTCCCATTTCTCTTCATATGATTTACGGTCTTCCTTGAAAATACTCTGAAGACGGTCTGCTACTTTCTTAGTAATATATGTGCTGATCTTCTTAACATTACCATCACTCTGTAAATAAGAACGACTTACGTTTAGAGGAATGTCTGGAGAGTCAATTACACCATGCAACAGAGTCAGAAACTCGGGTACAATACCGTCAACTGAGTCGGTCACAAATACCTGATTGCAATATAATTGTATCTTGTTACGCTGAAGGTCTATATTCGACTTGATGCGTGGAAAATATAAAATACCTGTAAGATTGAAAGGGTAGTCTACATTTAGATGAATCCAGAACAATGGCTCATCAGACATAGGATAAAGGTCCTGATAGAATTTCTTGTAGTCTTCTTCCTTCAAGTCTGCCGGTTTCTTCGTCCATAGTGGTTCTGTGTTGTTGATGATATTATCTTCATCAGTATCAACCTGTTTCCCATCTTTCCATTCAGTCTTTTTCCCGAATGCAATAGCTACAGGGAGGAATCTACAATACTTTGTGAGAAGTGATTCGATACGTTGTTGTTCAAGGAATTCCTTACAGTCATCATCAATGTGTAGAATGATATCTGTACCACGGTCTTTCTTGTCAGCGTCAGAGAGTTCAAACTCAGGGCTTCCGTCACATACCCATTTTATAGCTTTGCTTCCCTCTTTATAACTCTTTGTAATGATCTCCACTTTTTTACTAACCATGAAGGCTGAGTAGAAACCTAGTCCAAAATGACCTATGATAGAGTTTGCTGTGTCCTTGTATTTATCCAGAAAATCATTGGCTCCGGAAAATGCTATTTGATTGATGTACTTGTCTATTTCCTCTTCTGTCATACCGATACCACGGTCACTGATAGTCAGAGTATTTTTGTCAAGGCTGACACGTACTGTCATATCGCCTAATTCACCTTTGAAATCTCCCGTATTTGCAAGAGTTTTCAGTTTTTGAGAAGCATCAATGGCATTTGAGACTATCTCGCGAAGAAAAATCTCATGATCGGAATACAGGAACTTTTTTATGACGGGGAATATGTTCTCAGTTGTAACCCCAATGTTACCTTTTTGCATAATATAATACTTATTTTGTTAATAATCATTTTACGCATGATTACAAACAAATATTATGCCAAAATGGTATTATTCTTCCTTTTCTGCTCCTCTAAGTATGATATTTGCTGCACTGATATTGAAAATCGTACCATCTGTAATGATGCGACGTTCACGATCACCTAATATTTCATTATTCACAAAGGTACCTGTATTACTTGGAGCATCTCTGAGTGTATATTTGATCTTGTTGTTTTTGTCAAAGCTCACATTAATGATACAGTGAGTTTTGTCCATACTTGGATCTCGTGTTTCGATAGGAGTATTTGCATTTGTCCCTTTTTCGTATCTGCCGATAACATTGTCACCGAGACGGAGTGGGAGAACCTGTTTGTAATGGAATACATTTTCTATGACGACAATACTTCCATAATTGTTATTGTCTATCTCTTCCTCAGGATTCTCTTCTTTTCTTGTGCTTCTTAGCTTTGAAACCCCAATACGTATTCCAAACTGCTTATAACATGTTGGGCATTCAAATACGAGAGACTGGCCTTCGTCATATTTTGTTTCGTCGAAGGTTATAAATTGGTCACATTTAGGACAGCGTACTCTTTTCATTCTTATATTTTGTATACCCACGCATCCTCAAAATAGTTGCGGTCGTTGAGGTGATTAAGTGCATTATAGGCTTTTGATTCATTAGTGTAATAACCGTAAACGACTCTTACCGTCTTACCTTTTATTACGACACGTGCATCCTCATATCCTTCTTCTTGTAGCTTTTCTACAAATGCTTGGGCATTCTTTTTGGTGACATGACTGGCAAGGACTAGACAGAACGGTTTACTATCGTTTTCCGGTTCGCTTACTTTTGTCTGTGTCGGGTTAATATCTGTGGTTTTAAGAGAACTCTTTGAGTTCTTTAATTCATCGTTTTTAGGAGAAGGGGCACTCTCTACTTTTGTGTCAGCTATTGCTTTTGCAATCTTGTTTGCTGTTTTTGTGCTCGGCTCATTTAAAATTTTATAAATGACGCCGTTGTTTATAGAACTTTCGTTAACACCATTTATAGATGTATTACCGAGCGGGAGTGTGAAGATGAAGAAGCAGATGATAGCGGCTGCCACTGCTATGGTATTACGCAGAGCACCAATGTTGATAACGATGGTATCTTTTTTCTTTTCATCTTTGAAATCAGTATTCCTATTATCTATCAGTATTGTCTCCTTTACATGCGTTTTTACGACCGGTTTGATCTGTTCCTCTTCTTTTTCGAAGGCTACTGTTGGCACAGTTGTGGTCTGCGTGATACCTATTCTTTCCATAGGAAATGAACCAAGACCATACAGGGTTGGTGTAAGAATCCCAGCATCACATGGCTTAAATTCGTACTTGCCATCACTATTAACAGATAAGATGCCGATATCATTAAGCTCGTATGAGCCTTCTGTAGCAAGTCGTTGTTTAAGTTCATGAACCTCACTTTCTATCCGGCGTGTTGCCTCTGGAAAACTGATATCGTAAGCTTCCACATACGATTGCGCCAACAATGAATCATTGATGGTAATCTGAGCATTAAATCCAAGAGTACGCTGTGGCGGCAGAAATAGATTTTCTGACTCGTCATAGTACGCGTCAATATGGTGCGTCATAAACCCTCCAAGTTCAGGCACTATGACGCAATCATTGCTCAATAATAGTATCTCGATATGTCTTTCTAACTCAATCACGATGCAAAATTAATTGATTTTATTTGAAATAGCAATAAAAACTTCATTAATTAATTCACAAAATGAAAAAATCATTTCGTCAATCCGATATTTATGTTTAAATTTGCATCATCAATTTATTGTATTTATAAAGATGGAATATATAAAAACCGAAATCGAAGGAGTATGGATTCTACAACCGAAAGTATTTGATGATGCACGCGGTTACTTCTTCGAGGTATTTAAGCAGTCTGATTTTGAACAACACATTGGAAAGGTCAATTTCATACAAGATAACGAATCGAAGTCCACTTATGGCGTATTACGTGGTTTACATTATCAGAAAGAAGATCTTTCTCAAGCTAAGCTAGTGAGGGTTATTTCGGGTAAGGTGCTAGATGTAGCTGTCGATATTCGTAAAAATAGTCCTACCTTTGGTAAACATGTTATGGTAGAACTTAGTGGAGAAAACAAACGACAGTTTTTTATTCCCCGTGGATTTGCACATGGTTTCTTAGTAATGAGTGACGAAGCTGTTTTTACATATAAGGTAGATAATCTATATTCTCCTCAAAACGAAGCATCTATTCGTTTTGACGATCCTGATTTGGCCATACAATGGCCTCTTAACATGGATAACGTGTTGACTAGTCCGAAGGATCTTACAGCAGTATCATTCAAAGATGCTGTTGTCTTTGAATAATCATTATTATAATCTAAAGACATGAACATAGCAATTATAGGAACGGGTTATGTTGGATTAGTTTCCGGCACATGCTTCGCTGATACGGGAGTAAATGTTACTTGTGTTGATGTGGACGAAAATAAGATAAAACGTTTAAAAAAAGGTGATATACCCATATATGAACCGGGGTTGGACGAACTGGTAGTTAAGAATGTGAATGCCGGTCGTCTCCATTTTACGACATCTTTAGAAGAATGTCTGAATGATCAGGAAATTATTTTTAGTGCTGTTGGTACACCTCCTGATGAAGATGGTAGTGCTGACCTGAAATATGTATTGCAGGTAGCAAAGACGATAGGGCAGAATCTTAACCATTATATAGTCGTAGTAACTAAGAGTACTGTTCCTGTGGGTACAGCAAAGAAAGTACGTGATGCTATTCAGCATGAACTTGATCTCCGTCACTCTGATGTTAAGTTTGATGTTGCTTCTAATCCTGAATTTCTCAAGGAAGGAAACGCCATCAAGGATTTCATGAGTCCTGATCGTGTTGTGGTAGGTATTGAGAGTGAAGAAGCCAAGAAAATTCTGACGAAGCTTTACAAACCATTCTTGATAAATAATTTCCGTGTTATTTTTATGGATATTCCTAGTGCTGAAATGACAAAATACGCGGCAAACTCAATGCTTGCTACACGTATCAGCTTTATGAATGATATAGCCAACCTGTGTGAGAAAGTAGGAGCTGACGTAAATATGGTTCGTGCTGGAATCGGTTCCGACAGTCGTATTGGTCGTAAGTTCCTTTATGCAGGATGCGGTTATGGAGGCAGTTGCTTTCCAAAAGATGTTAAAGCGCTAATTAAGACATCAGATGATTATGGCTATTCTATGGAGTTACTGAAATCTGTGGAAAAGGTCAATGAACGCCAGAAAGGTATCTTGTTTGATAAATTAGTTCAAGCCGTAGGAGATGTCACAGGATTAACTATTGCGATGTGGGGGTTGGCATTCAAACCGGAAACAGATGATATGCGTGAATCTCCTGCACTAGTGATTATAGACAAGCTATTGAAAGCCGGTTGCCGTATCAGAGTTTATGATCCTGTAGCTATGCCGGAGTGCAAGCGTCGTATCGATGATGCGGTTTATTACTGTAAGGATATGTATGATGCCGTATTGGATGCAGATGCTATGTTATTACTCACTGAATGGAAAGAATTCCGTTTGCCGACATGGGGCGTGATAAAAAAGGCAATGAAAAGACCACTGGTAATAGATGGACGAAATATTTATGACTCAGAGGAAATGGACGAACAAGGTATTGAATATCATTGCATAGGAAAATAATAATGAATAAGATTACCACCGTATTATTGCTGGTGTGCTGTCTCTTTTTTACTAGTTGTAGAAGGAATGGCTCAGATAAAACCTTGAATACCTCCGAGAATAAAGAAGCTAAAGCTTTGTTACAAGGTATTTGGGTGGATGAGGAGTCTGAAGATGTCTTATTCAAGGTGAAAGGTGACACGATCTATTATCCGGATACGACAAGCGTACCTGTGTTCTTTCGGATTGTTAATGATACATTAGTACTGAAGGGCAACACGGAAGTGAAATACCCTATAGCCAAACAGGCAGCTCATATATTTTGGTTTAGGAATCAGAATGGTGATTTGATGAAACTAGCTAAGAGTAATGATCCAAATGACGCTTTATTATTCACCCATAGGCATCCGAATATGTCATTGTCGAACCATGTGGTTAAGAAGGACACTGTTGTGATGTATGGAGGTAAGCGATATCATTGTTATGTATATGTGAACCCGACACGTTATAAGGTAATCAAATCTACATACAATGATGATGGAGTAGAGGTTGATAATGTTTATTATGATAATATTATACACATAAGTGTTTTCCAAGGAGCACAACAGCTTTACTCTCGTGACCTTAACAAGAAAATGTTCAGTAGACTGATACCGATGCAGTTTCTCTCGCAGGCCATATTGTCAAATATGGATTTTAGTACCGTTGATAGTAAAGGATTCCATTTCAATGCAACAATATGTATTCCTGATGGTGCCAGTTGTTACATGGTTGGTACAGTCGTAAACTATGACGGCGAGTTGAATATGGAATTATTGGATTATTGAGGCTTGTTCTGATGAGGTGTCGTCTTATCTTTTGTGTTATTGCGACGGTTATTGTTTGAATGCTCTTTTCCTTTGTCTTTTTCTTGGGGATTACCTCCTGTTTTCGCTCTTTTATCTTGTCTGTTGCCGTGGCCTTGACCGTTTCTGTTATTACAGTTAGAGCGTTTTCCATGCCCGTTGTTCCCATATCTAGATGATCCTCTGCGATTGGGTATAGTAACGTAAGCCGGCCCTTCTCCAAGACCCTCTGGTAATGGTGTTTTCTCGACTTCTTTTTCAAGAAACTTTTCTATCTGCTTGAAGTCACCCACTTCGTTGTCGCTGATGAATGTAATTGCAGCACCATCTCGGTCGGCACGAGCCGTTCTTCCGATACGATGGACATAATCCTCAGAATCATGCGGCACGTCATAGTTTATAACCATAGTTATGTCATCTATGTCTATTCCTCTGGCAACAATGTCTGTTGCAACGAGAATGTCAATCTGTCCACTTTTGAATTTGTACATGATGTCATCACGTTCTGCTTGAGATAGGTCTGAATGCATTTCTCCGGAATTGACTTTCATCCTTATGAGAGAGTGCTGAATCTCTTTAACCTTCATTTTAGAACCGGAAAAGATAATGACTCTCTTGGGCTTGTTTGCCTGGAATAAATGTTTTATGATGCCAATCTTCTGAGTCTCATAACATACGTACGCAGATTGTTTTATTTTCTCTGCCGGTTTGCTGACAGATAACTTAACTTCAACAGGATTGTGAAGAAGGCTCTGAGCTAGTTCCTGAATTTTCTTAGGCATCGTAGCCGAAAACATTATAGTCTGACAATTATCAGGCAGATATTTTTTGATCTGCATGATGTCTTCGTTGAATCCCATATCAAGCATACGGTCAGCTTCATCTAAAACGAAAAATGAAACGCGACTCATGTCAATGTTACCCAGACTTAAATGACTAATTAGTCTGCCTGGAGTTGCAATAATAACATCAGCACCTAGTGCGAGGCTCTTTTTTTCTTGGTCATATCTGTTCCCGTCATTGCCACCATACACAGCCACACTGCTTATATCATCAAGATGGTATGCAAATCCCTGCATGGCCTGATCTATCTGCTGGGCAAGCTCGCGGGTAGGACTCATTATGATGCAGTTAATAGCATTTTTCGGAAATCCTCCGTCGTCTAAAAGGCTTAATATTGGTAATAGATAGGCTGCTGTTTTTCCGGTTCCTGTCTGTGCAACACCAATGATGTCATGCCCATCAAGAATTTCCGGTATACATTTTTCCTGTATAGGAGTGCACGTCTCAAAACGCATATCATCTAGTGCGTCGAGTACATTATCGCTTAAATCTAAATTGTAAAAATCCACTTTGTTTTGTTTTATTATTTTGGAGCGTTTCTATAACAGAAATATGCAATGAATACAAATACGATATTTGGTATCCAGGCCGCCAGAATAGGCGGCGTGTTGGCATTTATCGCAAAGGTAGCTGAGACGGTTTGGAACATGATATAGGTAAAACTGAGTGCCAGTCCTATTCCTAAATATAATCCCATTCCACCTTTTCGTTTGCGTGATGATAGTGAAACTCCAATTGTTGTTAGTATAAATGATGCGAAAGATGAGGCTATTCGTTTATGATATTCAACTTCGTATTGTACGACGTTACTTGAACCTCTGTTTCGTTGTTTAGTTATGTAGTCTTTTAGTTCCGGACTGGTGAATGTTTCCTGTTGTCCTTTAGAAAATACAAGGTCGATAGGCTCCATCACGATCATAGAATCTATTTTTGAACCTCTTGAAATGTGTTCACGCATTCCTTTGAGAGTTCTTATCGTGTAATTGTTAATTGTCCAATGAAATTTTGAATCAGAGATGGTATCATATTGTATCATTGAAGATGTCATGTGACTTACGAGTTTCTTATTCTCAAATTTATCGAGAGAGAAGTTGTAACCGGTCTTCGTTACGTTGTCATAATGTTCTATATAGGCTATAATACCTTTTCCAACCTGCATCTGAACATTGTCTGCTGACGTATTCTTCTTATTGTTCTTATATCGTGACTCGAAATCCTGTCTTACCACGTTCCCTTTTGGAATAACATAAGCTCCAAGATAGAATGTGAGTCCGGAAATTAGCGCAGCAGATATCATATAAGGGCGCATCAATCGGTTAAAGCTCATGCCTGTTGATAGCATGGCGATGATTTCTGAGTTACCCGCCAGCTTGGATGTGAAAAAAATAACAGCAATAAATACGAATAACGGGCTGAACAGATTTGAAAAATAAGGAATGAAGTTAAGGTAGTAATCAAAGACAATGGCTTTTAACGGCGCATGGTAAGTACTGAACTTCGATAGATTCTCGTTGACGTCAAAGACAATGGAAATCGATATGATAAGCGCAATGGAATAAATATATGTACCAATAAATTTGGCAATAATGTATTTATCAAGCCGCGATATATATCTGAATAAATTACCGTACTTAAGGAACCTTAAGATCTTAATCCATTTTAGCCATTTGCTGTTAAGCAGTTTTTTATAGCCTCTGAGCAACTTATGATGTTTCCTTCTTTTCATTTTCCTTATATCCTTTTACCTAATTGTTCGCAAACAGAAGCTTTCCATTTGACGAAATCCCCAGCTTCGATATGTTTGCGGGCATCCGTTACTAAACGAAGATAAAATCCGAGATTATGTATGCTTGCTATCTGCATAGCCAACAGTTCTTGTGCTTTAAACAGGTGGTGCAGATAAGCTTTTGTGTAGATTATATCTGTTTCACAACCATCCGGATCAATAGGAGTGAAGTCCATTTCCCATTTCTTATTACGCATGTTCATGGTTCCATTGTACGTGAAAAGCATTGCGTTGCGTCCGTTACGCGTAGGCATGACACAGTCAAACATATCCACACCTCTTTCTATTGCTTCCAATATATTCTGAGGAGTTCCGACACCCATGAGGTAACGTGGACGATCTTTGGGAAGAATCTCGTTCACCACTTCAATCATCTCATACATCACCTCTGTCGGTTCACCGACAGCCAGTCCACCGATGGCATTTCCGTCAGCTCCTTTGTCGGCAATAAACTTGGCCGATTCCTGTCTTAAATCTTTATAGGTACATCCCTGAACAATAGGGAAGAGACTCTGATGATAACCGTATAATGGTTCTGTTTCGTTAAAGTGCTTGATACAACGGTCCAACCAGCGGTGGGTGAGACCCAGGCTCTTCTTTGCATATTGATAATCACTTTCTCCCGGAGGACACTCATCGAATGCCATCATGATATCGGCTCCGATGATACGTTCCGTATCCATCACATTTTCGGGTGTGAAGAAATGTTTTGATCCGTCAATATGTGAACGAAACTCGCATCCTTCCTCTTTCAGCTTTCTGATGCCCGTAAGCGAGAATACCTGAAAGCCACCACTGTCTGTCAGTATAGGACGTTCCCATCCGTTGAATTTGTGCAGTCCGCCACAAGCTTGCAGTACCTCTAGTCCGGGACGAAGGTATAGATGGTAAGTATTACCAAGTATTATCTGAGCGTTTACCTGATCGCGTAACTCGCTGAAGTGTACGCCCTTGACACTACCACATGTTCCTACAGGCATAAAAATCGGAGTCTTTATCTGCCCGTGATCTGTTGTAATAAGCCCTGTGCGTGCGTCGCTGGCATTATCTGTATGTTGAAGCTCAAACCTCATTATTTATCTTTTTTATCATCCTCATCTTCCACAGACAAAATGACTGGATTTTCAACCATTTCGTTTGTTAAAGCGATGTCAAATACTTCTTTTATGTTCTCAACATAGTGGAATGTCAATCCTTCCAGATAGATATCAGGTATTTCCTCAATATTCTTTTTGTTCTCGCGGCACATAATGATATCAGTTATACCTGCACGTTTGGCGGCAAGAATCTTCTCTTTAATACCTCCTACAGGCAAAACTTTTCCACGAAGTGTGATCTCGCCAGTCATTGCTGTGTTGTTTTTTACCTTGCGTTGAGTCAGAGCTGAGGCAAGGCTTGTGGCTATCGTGATACCTGCTGAAGGTCCATCTTTTGGCACAGCCCCTTCAGGCACGTGGATATGAATATTCCAATGGTCGAATATACGATAGTCAATATTGAGCATCGATGCATGTGATTTTACATATTCGAGTGCCAATACCGCTGATTCTTTCATCACATCACCCAAATTACCGGTTAGTGTAAGTTTTGAACTCCTGCCTTTACTTAAACTTGTTTCTATAAAGAGGATTTCTCCGCCCACGCTTGTCCATGCAAGACCTGTAACCACTCCGGCATAACTGTTGCCTTGATAGATATCTCTGGTGAATGGAGGCTTGCCCAGCAAGTCTTCTATCTTGTCTGGTGTTATCTTGTCGTATGGCGTAACACTATTCTTGGCTTTATACAAAGCAATCTTTCTAAAAGACTTGTTAATCTGCTTTTCAAGTTGGCGTACTCCGCTTTCACGAGTATACTGTTCAATGATTTTTTCAATAGCCTGTTTTGTAAAGCTTAATTTCTTATCACTGTCAAGTCCATTATTCTCTTTCTCTTTTGGTATGAGATGACGTTTGGCTATCTCAATCTTTTCTTCAGTTATATATCCACTTACTTCGATAATCTCCATACGGTCAAGCAATGGACGAGGTATCGTGTTAAGATCGTTGGCTGTTGCGATGAACATAACCTTTGACAAGTCGAAGTCTACATCAAGATAATTATCATGGAAAGCATTATTCTGTTCTGGATCCAATACTTCGAGGAGAGCCGATGACGGATCGCCGTTGACAGTCTGTTGACTCACTTTATCAATCTCATCAAGTATGAAGACCGGGTTTGATGAACCGGCTTTCTGAATACTTTTAATGATACGTCCGGGCATTGCTCCTATGTAAGTACGACGATGACCGCGAATTTCTGCTTCATCGTGTAGTCCTCCAAGTGATACTCTTACATAATTACGTTTCATGGCACTGGCGATACTCTTTCCCAAACTCGTCTTTCCAACTCCCGGAGGGCCATAAAGGCAAATGATAGGGCTCTTCAGATTGTTACGGAGACTGAGTACGGCCATGTATTCTAAAATACGTTCCTTAACCTTTTCCATGCCATAATGGTCGCTGTTGAGCACCTTCTCGGCTTTGTTCAGATCAAGATCATCCCGTGTGCATATATTCCATGGCAAAGAAACCATCGTCTGCAAATAGGTAAGCTGCACACTAAATTCTGGACCTTGAGGGTTTAAGATGTCAAGTTTTTCAAGTTCTTTGTAGAAAACCTTAGCAACCTCTTCGCTCCATTTCATCTTTCCTGCCTTATCTCTTAAGTCTGAAACTTCGGGTGAGCCTTCTCCGCTGCCCAGTTCTTCCTTGATATTCTTAATCTGCTGCTGCAGGAAATAATCACGTTGCTGTCTGTCAATATCTTCACGTGTCTTTGTCTTGATGTTCTGCTTAATATGCATGAGTTGCATGTCACGGTTGAGTATCTTCAGCAGTTTGTATGAACGCTCTTTGATATTGCTTTCTTCGAGTAACATCATCTTGTCGTTAATACTGAAAGGCATATTTGAACAGATAAAGCTCAACGATAATATAGTGTTGTCAATATTCTTGATTGCGAATTCAGCTTCTGGCGGCATCTCATCATTCAAGTGAATGTATTTTGTCGTCATGCTCTTGCAGTCTTCAATGATAGTATTGAACTCAATATCACCTTTGCTGGGCATTATTTCGTCATTGCGTTCCACCACACCTTCCAGGAAGGGTGTAGATTTATTTATTTTGATCAACTCACATCTTGACAATCCTTGTACGATTGCTGTATACTGTTTGTTGGCAATAGTCAGCAACTTCACAATCTTTGCAAAACATCCGTAGGCATAGAGGTCTTTTTGTTTTGGTTTCTCTACATCTGAATCACGTTGACATATAACAGCTATTATCAAGTCTTTTTCTTCAGCCTTCTTAATTAAACTGAGACTGGATTTACGTCCTATCGTTATTGGAATGACAACACCAGGAAAAAGAACAAGGTTCCTTACCGGTAGTATTGGTACTGAAGCGGGAATATCGAAATTGAAGAGCTTGTTTATATCTCCGTCAAAATCGGCAATCATTGAAAATCCTTTATTATTTTGTTCGTTGTCCATATTTTTAAATATATTGACTGCAAAGGTACGAATTTCTATTCAATAAAAAGAAGAAGTCTATTTATTTCTGTAGTTTATTATACGTTTTTAGGATACGTATCACCTTGGTTTTTTTCTATATAAACTATTTTGATAAAATCCTTTTGCTTTTTTGAACTATTTGGATTATCTTTGCAGTGTGTTAATAGATTATGTCGAATATTTATTTTAAATTTAAACAGTTTACGGTCTATCATGATCGATGTGCGATGAAGGTCGGGACTGATGGTACTCTTCTTGGCGCTTGGATAGATGTTGCAAAAAGTCGTAACATTCTTGATGTCGGTACTGGTACTGGGTTGATAGCTCTCATGTTGGCTCAGCGTTCTTTGACTGCGCAGATTACGGCCATTGATATAGATATGGATTCTGTTATGCAGGCAAAGTCGAACGTGGCTTTATCTTCATGGTGCGACCGAATAAAGGTTCTCTGCTCTAGTTTGCAAGATTTTAACGGTGACGGCTATGATACAATTGTCAGTAATCCTCCATATTTCGTGAACTCTCTCAAGTGTCCTAACGGATATCGTACTCTGGCACGTCATACGGCTTCTCTCTCATATAAAGATTTGTTTGACGGGGTGACAAGAATGCTCAGTCATGACGGTGAGTTTTCTGTAATCATACCGTTTGACTGTCGTGACCAGATGAATTCTGAGGCTGCGTTGGCTGGTATGTTTTTAAGTAGGTCGTTTGCTGTGCGTAGCGTTCCTTCAAAAAGTGTCCGTAGGTATCTTCTTTCATACAAAAGACATCAGTGCGAACATATTGAAGAGGCGGATGTCTGTATTGAAGATGGTTTACACAACAGGTCAGAGTGGTATCAAAAGATGACAGAGAATTTCTATTTATGATTTTTTGATTAGTTTTCTGAGAAGTGCTTTGTTGACAATCTGGATCCTGTGGCTGGTCTTTGCAATGTCTTCTCGAACACTGTTTATGTCATTAAAAAAGTCAGCAAATGCATTCAGAAAAGGATTGATGTCCTCACGATCATTTTTTATCTCATGTGACTTCGGATTTACGATGATTTTTATCCCTTTGCTCTTCATCTCCACGTCAATATCAGCGCTTGTCATGATTGGATCTCCATCAAAATGGATAACTCCGGGTTCGGTGCGATGGATGTGGATTTTTTTGCTCTTGAAGGTTTTTATTTTGCTGTTTTTGTCCAGTGTTTTGTTAAAAAGCTGAAGGCTGATTTGCGGAGCTTCCATGACACTAAACGGCTCCATAATGATGACATCCATAAGACCGTCGCTCATAGAAGCTTGTGGCGCTATAAATGCATTATTCCCATATTGCGAAGCATTGGCACATGAAATCAGAAATGCTTTATATTTCATCGTACCGGTTTCGTCTTCCACTTCGTATGTCTCAGGTTTATACTTTAATCCCTCTTTTAATACATTCTCAATATAGGTAGTAGGGCCTCGTTTGCTGCTAGAGGCAAACTTTAAGCTTACGAAAGCATCAAAGCCCATGCCACAAGTACAAAAGAATGGTAAACCGTTAATGATACCGTAGTCTAAATCATGAATCTCACACTTATTAATAATGTCTATGGATTTTTCGATATCAAGAGGTATCATCAGATGTCTCGCCAGTCCATTCCCTGATCCACATGGTATAATACCTAGGGCAGTGTTCGTATGTATTAAAGACTTTGCTACTTCGTTGACTGTGCCATCACCACCTACGGCAACTACAACATCGGTACCCGATTTGACGGCTTCTTGTGCAAGTATGGCGGCATGACCAGCATATTCTGTGTAAATTATGGTATAATTAAAGAGACTCTTATCTAGAGTCTTATCAATTAATTCTGGAATTGTGTTTTTGTTTTGTGTTCCAGAAATTGGGTTCATAATAAAAATTATACTCTTCATTTTATCCATACGGATGCAAATGTAGTCAATTTAATTAAAAATGCCCATATTCGTGTATTAAAAATACGTCTAAAAAATATTTTTTTTGAAAAATGAATAATTAATAATACTTTTTTCGTACCTTTGCAGCCTGTTTAATAAAAGTAGTTTATACTACACCTCTTAATATGGGATTATTACAAGAAAGATACGAAAAATACGATGAGCCTCAGAAATTTATGGCTAAAGGCGTATACCCTTATTTTCGTGAGATAGAAGGTAAGCAATGTACAGAAGTTGAAATGGATGGGAAAAAAGTTCTCATGTTTGGCTCTAATGCCTACACGGGACTCCCTAACGATCAACGAGTTATTGATGCAGCTAAACGTGCTCTTGACCAGTATGGTACAGGTTGTGCCGGCAGTCGTTTCCTGAATGGAACACTTGATCTTCACGTTAAACTGGAAAAGGAACTTGCAGAGTTCGTGGGTAAAGAAGAAACTCTTTGTTTCTCTACCGGTTTCTCTGTCAATTCTGGTGTGTTATCTGTGATTACTGGTCGTGAGGACTACATTATTTGTGATGATCGTGATCATGCAAGTATTGTAGACGGCCGCCGTCTTTCATTCTCTACATGTCTTAAGTATAAGCATAACGACATGGAAGACCTTGAAAAACAACTTCAGAAGTGTAGACCGGAAGCTATTAAGCTTATTGTCGTTGATGGAGTGTTCTCTATGGAAGGCGATTTGGCTAATCTACCGGAAATTGTACGTCTTAAACATAAGTATAATGCTTCTATCATGGTTGATGAAGCTCATGGTCTGGGTGTCTTTGGAAGAGAAGGCAGAGGCGTTTGTGATCATTTCGGTATTACCGATGAGGTAGATCTCATCATGGGAACATTCAGTAAGTCTCTTGCTAGTATTGGTGGATTCATTGCAGCTGACAAATCTGTAATAAATTGGTTACGTCATAACTGTCGTACCTATATATTCAGTGCATCCAATACCCCTGCAGCTACTGCTGCAGCAATGGAGGCTCTTCATATCATCCGTACAGAGCCTGAAAGACTAAAGCATTTGTGGAATGTTACCAACTATGCCTTGAAACGTTTCCGTGAGGAAGGTTTCGAAATCGGAGCTACAGAGAGTCCTATCATTCCTCTTTATGTTCGTGATATAGATAAAACCTTTGTCGTAACAAAAATGGCTTTTGATGCAGGAGTATTTATTAATCCTGTTATCCCTCCAGCTTGTGCACCTCAGGACACATTAGTGCGTTTTGCATTGATGGCTACTCATACAGAAGAGCAAGTTGAGAGAGGTGTACAGGCCTTAACAAAAATTTTTGTTGAACAAGGCATAATTAAATAGGAAAAAATTTGCAGGGTTCGAATTTATTCCGTATCTTTGCACTCGCTTTTCGGGAATGAAAAGCCAGCGGGGCGTAGCGCAGCCCGGTAGCGCTCCTGGTTTGGGACCAGGCGGCCGCAGGTTCGAATCCTGTCGCCCCGACGAAAGAGTTTGACAATCAAGTCAAACTCTTTTTTTTGGTTCGCCCAGCATGGACATACTCTAATAGGTGTAAGTCCCTAACGCAGCCTAATAGGGGCTCACCTAAAATTTAGTAGGGTTATACATATATTGTAGCCAGTCTATAAGGGAATACAATAACTCATGATTCATATACTGAAATTTGGTCTCTTCCTACATGATTTTAGCTATGCTCCCGATAAGGCAGAGCATCACTCCCGAGGTTAATTTAGCGGTAAATTTGCCTCGGGAGACACCTTCTTGAAAGAGTGGAAGATATTAAAAACGAAAGAACAGATAGCTTCCGATGATTCCGATGATGATTTCTAATTTCTGTCAATCATACATCTTTTTAGTGATAGATTATTGATTTACAATATGATATATTCCACAAAGCATACATCCATCATACATTCATCATACATGATTTGTAATAATATCAATTCATGTAGGAACAGTGTAGGGTGAGTGTATAGTTAAACGATATTAAGTCCTTGATAATCAGTTGAATGTCTTGAACTATATGTATAATGAAGGAATGACATATGTTCTTAACTGGGGAGGTCGGACTTGATAACTGTACGAAGACTAATTGTCATCAGTTCTTTTATATGATAATCTGAGTTACTGAAGTTTTGACTCTTCTGACAGATCTTTAGCACATATCTCATTGAGTATGCATTGATCACAGTGTGGATTTCTTGATGTACATACATAACGTCCGTGAAGCAGAAGCCAGTGATGGGCAAGTGATAACTTTTCTTTTGGCAGGTTCTTCTCCAGTTCTTGTTCTACACTATATGGAGTTTTACATCTTTTAGGTACTAGTCCTATCCTGTGACTTACTCTGAACACATGGGTATCTACAGGCATTACTGATTTACCATACGCGACGGCTTGTATTACATTCGCTGTTTTTCTCCCTACACCTGGCAGCTTAATTAGGTCTTCAAGATTATCAGGCACATTTCCTCCGAAGTTCTCTTTGATCATTTTTGCCATTGCAGAAAGGTGTTTTGCCTTGCTGTTAGGGTAGGATACACTTCTAATATAATCAAAGATCTCATCTTCTTCCGCTTCGGCCATCTTTTCCACATTCGGAAATGCCTTAAACAAATCGGGTGTGACCTTGTTTATTCTTTTATCCGTGCATTGAGCGCTTAAGATAACGGCAACAAGTAGTTGGAAAGTGCTGGAGAATTCCAGTTCTGTTGTTACATAAGGCATCTCTTTAGAGAATATCTCAACGACTCTGTTATATCTTTCCTTCTTTGTCATAATGTTATATTTAATGTGGCGAAGATACTAAAAAAAATGTTTTAAAGAAAATTATTTCTTTAGAATAGTATTCTTTATACAAATTATGGCTATCTTTACAAAAAAAAGAATTATGCGAGCAAAAAGAATTATCAATTTTCTGGAAGATATCTCCGTAAACAACAATCGCGAGTGGTTTATGGAACATAAAGATGAATATGATATTATACGTAAAGACTTTGAAGAAGGCATATCTATGGCGATCAACCGTTTAGCAACATTTGATTCGTCAATATCTCATATTAACGTGAAAGATGCAACATACCGGTTTTATCGCGATATTCGTTTTTCTCCCGATAAATCTCCCTATAAGCGACACCTCGGTGCGTACATTGCTGCTCATGGCAAGAAGTCTCTTCATGGAGGCTATTATTTACACATTGAACATGGTCATTGTATGATAGCATGTGGAAATTACTATTTACCAACTAAAATATTAAATGCTGTCCGTAATACAATCATTACACGTATAGAGGAGTTCCGTCCTTTAGTAGACAATGCCAGTTTTCATAAATATTTTCCAGAAGGCTTTGGTTATGAGAAGCTGAAATCATGTCCTGTTGGTTTTCCTAAAGATTTCCCATATATAGAATATCTACGTGCAAAGGATTATTGCTGCTGGCATTATGTGGATGATAATTTCTTCGATAGTGACGGCTGGTTGGATGAATTTGAGATGGTATGCCGTACCGCAAAGCCCCTGATGGATTTTGCTAATGATATTATTGATGATTATGAGTAATCCATTTATTAATGATGGTTACTTCTCAAATGACCGGTGACAGCTTCGCAAAAAAAATACCATCCTCTCTGTTTCCCTAATCTTTCATTAAAATCATGAAATATAACAGGGGTAAAGAGAGGATGGTAATATCTAATAACTCTTTTTCTTTATTTCTTCAATTCGTTCCATTTAGGAGGATTGACATTTAATAGATTCTTAACAAAGAAATCATAACGTTTGTGCTCGCCAAATTGCTCTCCCATTGTGTGATGAACGCCTGGCAATACTACAAGCTCAAAGTCTTTTCCTGCTTTCTCTAGCGCGTTAACAACTTGGTAGGTTGATGAAGGATCAACATTGTCATCCAACTCTCCTACGACAAGCATCAGAGGACGCTCTAGCTTGTGGGCGTTGACCACATTGCTGCATTCAGCATAAGTGCTGTCAATAGGATAACCCATCCATTGTTCATTCCACCATATCTTATCCATCCTATTGTCATGACAACCACAACTAGAGTAGGCTGCCTTATAGAAATCTCCATGTAACAATACGGCTGTTGTACTTTCCTGACCACCGGCTGATGCTCCGAAGATACCTACGTTATCCGCATCCATATATGGATATTTTGCAGCAGCTGCTTTTATCCATAACTCACGGTCAGGGAATCCTGCATCTTTCAGGTTCTTGTAACAGAGCTCTTCAAACTTCTTTCCACGCCAGCTTGTCCCCATACCGTCGAGTTGAACAACAATGAAACCGAGTTCTGAGAGAGAAGTCATGTTCCAATTATAAGAGATAAAGTCCTTTGGTGTATAAGCATCGCCGGGACCGGCATAGATGTATTCAATAACAGGATATTTCTTGTTAGGGTCAAAATTTGTAGGTCTCTGGATGATACCCCAGATGTCTGTTTTACCGTCACGGCCTTTAGCTTTGAATACTTCCGGAGCATGCCATCCGTTTGCTGTCAGTCTGCTTACATCCGCTGACTCTAGCTCTTTTATCAGGTGACCGTCTATCGCACTTCTCAGTTCTGTAACAGGAGCCATGTCTGCCTTAGAGTATTTATCTGTCAGGTATTTCATGTCATTACTGAATTCCACCTTATGGTTACCTTCTGCTGGGGTCAGACATATCAGGTTCTTGCCGTCAATGCCTATTCTGTAATAGTGTATGAGATATGGGTCTTCATTCTTGTTAACACCGCATGCACTGAAGAATATCACATTGTTTTTCTCATCCACCTTTTGTATTTCTCTTACACACCAGTCACCACGTGTAATCTGTCGTATGACTTTTGACTTCTGTGTGTCATATAAATAGAGGTGGTTCCAGTTGTCACGTTCACTCATCCAGATGAGTTTGCTGCCGTCTTGGAAGTTATATCTGAAGTGTCGGCTATAGTTGACGAATGTCTTTGCTGTTTCTTCTACGATCGTGCGTACCATTCCTGTCTTTGCCGACATTGCAAGTACTCTATATACTTTATGTCCGCGTTCATTATATTCGAAAGTTACTTCACGGCTGTCGGGAGTCCACTCGAAAGAGTTAAGATCATATTGGTGATTGAATAGTTCGGTGCTTGCAATAATCACTTTTCCTGTCTTCGTATCAAAAATACAGGGAATTCTGAAAGGTAGTTCATCACCGGGTTTAGCATATTCCTGTTTGTGAAGTATCGGTTGAAGCTGGTCGGATGGTGAAGACTCAACATAATAGACATATCTTTTTTCTATAGGACGTCGTTTGCAGGTCATGATATATCTGCTGTCGGGTGACCATTCTATTCTGGCTGAATAGTAGTTGCCTATTGTTCCGTCCGTGCTTAGTATCTGTTTTTCCGAGTATGGTTTATCTACTTGATGAAGAACGACATTCTCACCTTCGATATATGCTTCCATCTTTCCGTCAGGTGATTTTATTGGAAAAGATTCTTTCTCTTCATCCACTTCCATCCAGTGGCGTTGTTTTTGTCGACCGAAATGTTGTCTATTCTCTTGATTGTTTTCTTTGATGCCGAGGTAGTTATTCAGTTCTTGCTTTGATGCAAATGATTTCTTTTCGCCATTTTCTGCATTAACAGCGATGAACTGATCACCTGTGGCTGTATGAATTGTATAGCTGAATATGTTGGTCGTGTCTTTCCAATGTATATCGGAAGGTGAATTGTAAACATTCAGACTGCTAAATTTGTCTGAAAGCGAATAGGCTCGCTTGTAGTCGGATAATGATCCTTGTGCACCAGCATATAACGTCTGCATCAGTGCTGCTGTGAATAGTAGTTTTTTTGTTAGTTTCATAATTATATAAATAGTTATGGTGCAAAATTACAGATAAATTACGAAATGCAGGCATAAAAAAACAACTCTGTACGATATTTGTATCAATTTGGATAAAAAATAAGATTAGAAAGTGGAGTAGGGCGTTTGGTAGAAAACAAAAAAAAGAGGGAATGAAATTCCCTCTTTTTGTACGCCCTCAGGGGCTCGAACCCTGGACCCTCTGATTAAGAGTCAGATGCTCTACCAACTGAGCTAAGAGCGCATCTTTTATTTGCTATAGGAGTGATTTCCTTTTTGCGAGTGCAAAGGTATATACTTTCGTTGAAATAGCCAAATTTTTATAGCTTTTTTTCTAAAAAAATATATTTATTCCTTTATATCAGTTCAAAAACACCTGTAGGTTTGGTCCGTGGGAGCACATCTAATAAGAAATCAACCCCAGCGATGATTCCACTATTTCTCAAAATGGATTCCACTGTCTTTCTTGCCAGTTCAGGGTGATTATTCTCGTTACTGAGATGACACAGCCATACATGCTTCAACTTCTCAGTGGCATTTTCAACGAGTGCTTGTGCAGCATCGTTATTGCTAAGATGTCCACCTTCTCCAGAAATACGGTCTTTTAGATATTTAGAATAATGACCGTCATGTAGCATACTAAGATCATGGTTAGCCTCAATTACAAGGTAATTAGCCTCCTTAATATATGATTTCATTTCTTCAGTTACATAACCGGCATCTGTCATAAGACAAAATGAGATGCCTTCGCAAGTAACCATATAGCCTACATTGTCAGAACTGTCATGTGGTACCTCAAAAGGGGTTATCTCAAAATCTCCCAAAGTGGTTGTTTCACCTTTTACGAGACATTTAGTATTTTCTTTTTTGGGTTTGTCACTTACACTATAGTTGCGCAATATTCCATTATGCACAAGTTGGGTGGTATATATAGGTACATTGTATTTATTACTGAAATTGCCAACCGAATTTATATGGTCAGCATGGTCATGCGTTATTAGCACTCTTTTTACCATTTCTAATGACAGATGGTTGTCATGGAAATAATTTTTCAATTTTCGTAAACCTACTCCTGTATCAATCAGCATACCATCCTTTTCTGTGTAGAGGAAGTAACAGTTACCATCACTTCCACTACCAAAGGATATGAATTTTAACATTTTAAATTGTTTTATTTCGTGCAAAGATAGTGCAAACTAAGCAAAGAGCAAAAGAATTTTAATATTTTTTTGTTTCTAGGTTTAGCCTATCTCTGTTTTTTAACAAAGATAATACTAACAAAGTGGAGAACAAAAGAAATAGAGATAATGAAATATCCATGATATAAAAATAAACGTCAAGGAGTATGTAAAAGAAAAGAA
>OBMA010000560.1_pt1 | contig 22255 bp, 19 predicted proteins | sample 1539141 | NCBI WGS metagenome assembly OBMA01 (sample SAMEA3991484, study PRJEB22521) | metagenome | biome: anthropogenic terrestrial biome; feature: sewage plant; material: raw primary sludge | place: Sweden | collected 2012-09-26
TTTGCTCACAAAATTGTAGATGGAATTATAAGATCAAAGCTGACAACCATGAAGGTGAACATGATATTGTTGAAGATGAAAATGGAACGTATATATTTAATGCGAAAGATTTATGTACAATAGAATTTATAGATAAAGTTATAGAAACAGGAGTAGATTCATTGAAAATCGAAGGTAGAATGAAAAGTATATATTATAATTCAACGGTTGTTAAACAATATAGAGAAGCAATAGATCTTTACTATAAGGGTGACTATAAGTATAATGAACGTTGGAAAGAAGAGTTAGAAACAATAAGTCATAGACTATATTCAAAAGGATTCTATTTAGGGAAAACAACAGAAGAGGATCAAAACTATAATACAAGTTTATCTTATAGCCAAACATATCAATTAGTTGCAAATGTAACAGAAATGCTAGAAGAAGGTAAGTATGAATGGCAAATAAGAAATAGAATTATGACAAGTGATGAATTTGAATTAGTTAGGCCAACAGGTGAAGCTATAAAATTCAAATTAGATAAATTTATAAATACTAAAAATGATGAAGAAACAGATGTATTGCATCCTAACTCAATTGCAATTATCGAAACAGATATTGAGATGGGACCAATGGATTTAATAAGAGTAAAATTACCAGTAGGAAAATCAGATTCAGACATGGATGTAAAAGACAACGTATTTTAAATAAAGGGTGATGAAAAATGAAAGATAAGATATTAATAATTGAGGACGATCCTAAAATAGTTAGATTATTACAAATAGAACTACAATTTGAAGGATTTGAAGTGTTTTTTGCTTACGATGGCAAAGAAGGATTATCAATGGCAAAGTATAACTCATATGATTTGATTCTACTAGATTTAATGATGCCTAAGATGAATGGAATAGAAGTCTGTAAAAGGGTTAGAGAGTTCTCGCAAATACCTATTATAATGTTAACAGCTAAAGATGAAGTAAGTGACAAAGTTGTTGGATTTGATTATGGAGCGGATGACTACATGACAAAACCGTTCTCAAATGAAGAATTACTTGCAAGAATCAAATCATTACTTAGAAGAACAAAAAAGACAAAAGAAAAAGAAGACTTTATATTTGAAGATTTAAAAATTAGTCATACTACATATGAAGTATTTAGAGGAGAAAATGAGCTAGGCCTTTCAAAACGAGAGTTTGAACTCCTAGACTACTTAGTCTTAAACAAAGGAATAGTACTCTCTAGAGATCAAATATTAGAAAATGTATGGGGTTTTGAGTATATTGGAAATGATAATATTTTGGATTTATACATAAAATATTTAAGAGATAAACTTGATAAGACACATGAAAGAAAGTTCATACAAACTGTTAGAGGTATAGGATTTATTTTTAAATAAAATTTATTTGAAAGAATAGGTGAAATATGAAGAGATTTAAAAAATTAAAACTGCAAAATAGAATATCTCTTATTTATATAATACTTTTTTTATTTCTAATGGTAGTATCAAATTTATTGATAATTTATCTTGTGCAAAGAGGAAATAATAAACCACTCGAAGTAGCATTCAAAGAAAGAAAAGTTCTAGTTGAAGAATTTTTTACAAAAATAGAAAGTTACTCAAATCAATATGATAATCTGGTATTAGAATTTAATCCAAAAATTGAAGATAATCGTGTTGTCTATTCACAACCTTTTGGACCTGGGACTGAAAATTTTCATTATATAATGAAAATAAAAACATCTGTTGCAAATACACCAGAAACAATTCCACTTAATACATTAAGTACGTTAGAAACTAAAGAAAAACCAGCAAATGTTGATGTGATAAGTAAAAAAATAATTGCGGAATTGGAAAAAGTTGACTTCAATGAGAATGATACAAAAGGAAAAGAAGTGGAATTGCAGCAATATGGTGGTGTATATAGGGTTATAAAAATATACAAAGAAATCAAAGGGAATAAATTTGATTTATACGTTTTAAGAAATGTTAATGAAGAAAATAAAATATATTCAAGATTAGAATATTTGATATTGATATTTACAGTTATTGGAATTATTACTATAATTATATTCGCAAATATGATTTCAAAAGTAATACTTAGACCAATAAATAATGTTATTGACACAGCACGAAGCATAACAGCTGAGGATTTAAGCAAGAGAATTGATATAGTGAACAGAGAAGACGAACTTGGTCGATTATCACTTATAATAAACAGAATGTTAGATAGATTAGAAAAATCATTTGATAATCAAGCAAAATTTATTTCTGATGCGTCACATGAGCTACGAACACCGTTAGCAATAATAAAAGGCTATGCTGAAATTATAAAGAAAAGAAAACTATCAAATCCTGAGGTTTTTGATGAATCAATAAATTCTATAATAAACGAAGTAGAAAATATGGGTAGTTTAGTACAAAAATTACTATTTTTAGCAAAAGGTGATACAGCAAATATAAATGCAAATTTTACAACAATTGATTCTGAAGAATTTATAAAGCATATTTATTCAGATTCTATAGTATCTTGGAAAACACATAATATAATTCTTGATAGAGTTGATGAATATTATCTAAGAGCTGATAAAAGTTTACTTCAACAGGCAATTAGAGCATTGATAGAGAATTCTATTAAATATTCAAAAAAGAACACCAATATATATATATCATCTGAAAAGCAAGGAAATATTGCGAAAATATCTATACGTGATGAAGGAATTGGAATTTCTGATACGGATAAAGAGAGAATATTTGAGAGGTTTTATAGGGCAGATGAATCTAGAAATAAATTTACTGGTGGAACAGGATTGGGGCTTGCTATTGTAAGTAAAATAGTAGAATTACATAAAGGGAAAGTAAGCATAGAATCAAGAATAAATAAAGGAACAAAAATGACAATAGAAATTCCAACAGTATAAATGAAAGAATGTGGTAATTAATGAAGAAAGATGGGATTATATTACTAAATAAAGTAAAAGGTATATCCTCATTCAAAGCTATTAATCAGATAAAATGGAATATAGGTGCAAGTAAAATTGGACATGCAGGAACACTAGATCCAATGGCTGAAGGATTAATGGTCGTAATGGTAAATTCAGCAACAAAATTTTCTGAAGATTTAATGAAGAAAGATAAAGAATATTATGTAGAAATGGAACTTGGGTATGAAACTGATACGTATGATGCTGAAGGGAAAAAAACAAAAATTTATGATGGAATTATAGAATATGATGAACAAAATGTAAGAGATGTCATAAATTCATTTGTAGGGATTCAAGATCAGATTCCTCCAATGTATTCAGCACTTAAAGTGAATGGTAGAAAAATGTATGAAATGGCAAGAGAAGGCATCGAGATTGAAAGAAAACCTAGAAGAGTAGAAATATATTCAATTAGAGATATAACGATTAAGGGGAAAAGGATTACATTCTATGTTGAGGTTAGTTCTGGAACATATATAAGATCACTAGTTAGAGATATTGGAGAGAAATTAAGTTTTTGGGCAACAATGACAAAGTTAATAAGAACAAAAATTGATAAATATTCTCTAGAAAATGCTTTTTTATTTGAAGAAATAGAAAAATCAGAAAATAAAGAGGAACTCATAATTGATATTGAAAGTTTATTTGACTATGAACACATTATACTTTCAAAAAATGAGTTACTAAAATTATCAAATGGGATGACTACAATACTTGAATTATCTAAGCATGCAATAAGTAATATGGAAGATTTGACTAATAAAAAGCTAAAAGTGTATTCAAGTAATAATGAGTTTGTGGGGATTGCTAATATATTGAAATTTGATGAGAGCAATATGTTCATTAAAAGGGACAAATACTTTGTTTTAAATCCCAATATTAGCACTTGATTTTATAGACGTTATATGGTATGATAAGTTATCATAATAAACAAGCAAGAGAGTGGGGCGAACCCACTCTTTAGTTTTAAAATATACAAAATATTGAGAATAAGAGGTGATTTAGTGGATAAAGTTTTAGAGGCGTTCGAAAAACAAATTACACCCTACTTAAAAGAATTAAAATTAGAACTTGCGGATCTAGAATATGTACAAGATGGTGGATATTCATACTTAAGAGTTTATATTGAGAGTGAAGAAAAGCAAACAGACTTGGAAGATTGTATAGCACTTAGCAGTAAAATTGATAGTATTGCTGATAGCATGATTAAAGAAAAATTCTTTTTAGAAGTTTCAACACCCGGACTTGAAAGAAGTTTGAAAAAGGAAAATGATTTTATACGGTTTAATGGAGAGAAAATTAAGATGTTTACTAAAAGTCAATTTGATGGTAAAAAGTCATTTGAAGGGGTTATACATAAGTTTGAAAATGATACAATATATTTAAAAATGGAAAATGATACAATATTAGAAATTCCAATATCAAAAATGAAAAAAGCTAATTTAGTTTATGAGTTAACAGAAATTAAGGAGGAAGTATGAAGTCGAAAGATCAGAGAATCTTTTTAGAAGCACTTGATGAGTTAGAAAGAGAAAAAGGAATAAAAAAAGATGAGTTACTGGAAGCAGTGGAAACTGCATTACTTGCAGCGTACAAAAAGAACTATGGGGACAAAGAAAATGCAGAGATAGAAATTAATAAAGAAACAGGAGATGTTAAAGTTATTTCAAGAAAGACAGTAGTAGAAGAAGTAGCGGATCCTGATTATGAAATTAGCCTAGAAGATGCTAAAGAAATTAGAAAAAGAGCAAAAATTGGTGGTGTTATTGATCTAGAAATTAATGCTGAAAATTTCAAAAGAAATGCTATACAAAATGCAAAGCAAATAGTAATACAAAAAGTTAGAGAATGTGAAAAACAAAATATTTTTAATAAATTCAAAAATATAGAAGATTCAATTGTATCAGGAGTTGTTAGAAAAACAGATGAAAAAGGGAATCTTTATATTGATATAAACGGATTAGAGGCTATAATTCCTGAAAAAGAATTAGCAGAAACTGATAAGTTTGTTCAAGGAGATAGAATAAAAGTATTTGTTGGTAGAGTTGAAGAAGGAACTAAATTCACGAAAACATTCCTTTCAAGAAAAACAGATGATCTTATTAAAAAATTATTTGAACTTGAAATTCCAGAAATTGAAGACGGAACAATAAAAATAAAATCATTATCAAGAGAAGCTGGAAGCAGAACAAAAATAGCAGTTTATTCAGAAGATGAAAACTTAGATGTTAAAGGTGCTTGTATCGGTAAGAATGGAATGAGAATACAAAGTATAATTGACGAGCTAAAAGGTGAGAAAATAGATATAGTATTATGGAATGAAGATATTAGATATTTCGTAAAAAATGCTCTAAATCCTGCTGATGTATTATCTGTAGAAATTATAGAACATGAAGGACAAGAAATAGCGAGAGTAGAAGTTGCAGAGGATCAATTATCACTTGCAATTGGTAAAAAAGGACAAAATTCTAGACTTGCTGCAAAATTATGTGAAGTGAAAATAGACATTTACGTATCAGGAGCTGATGAATAAAAAATGCCAGAAAGAATGTGCCTTTGTTGTAGAAAAAAAGGGAGTAAAGAAGATTTCTTTAGAATATCGACGATAAAAGAGAAGTGTGTGTTGGATATTGAACATAGAATACAAGCAAGAGGAATATATGTTTGTAAAGACAAGCAATGCGTAGAAAAGTTATCTAAACACAAGAAAATAAAAGTAGATATTGAAATACTATTGAAAATGCTGAGTATATTAGATAAATCAGAAAAAAGTATAGAAAAGATACTAATAGGAATGAGAAATTCTGAGTATTTTATTTATGGTGTCGATGATAATATTGAAGGAGTAAAAAGAGACAAAGTAAAATTAATAATATTACCAAAAGACGTCAAAGAAAAATACAAAGAGGAATTTTTAAACCTGCGTGAAAAATATAAATTTAAAATAATATATATCGAGAAGCAAGAACAGTTGACTGACATATTTTCAAGAAACGTTAATGTAATAGGAGTATTTGACAAGAGTGTCGTAAGAGGCATACTAAAAAAAATTGGAGGTGACGAATGAGAGTACATGAATTAGCTAAGAAGCTTGGAGTAGAAACAAAAAGCTTTATAGAAAAATTAAATGCAATAGGTATAGAAGGTAAAACTCACCTATCAGGATTAGATAGTGATCAAGTATCAACTATTACCAAAAAACTTTCAAACGTTGTAAAAGAGGAAAAGACAAACGTTGTAAAACCAGCAACAGAAAAAAAAGAAGAAGTGAAACAAGACACCAAAGATCATGTAGTGAAAGAAAAATTAGTATTCACTCATGAAAAAAAAGAATACAAACAACAAGATAACAGAAGCAATAATAACTATAATAATAACAATAATTATAATAGAGACAATAGAAATACTAACAACAACTATAATAATAACTATAACAATAACAGAGACAACAACAGAACTGCAGGAACAACAGTAAATAATACTGCATCTACAGTGAACACTACAACTAATGCTACTAACACAGCAACTACTAATACAGCAGTAGCTAACAATACGACAACTACTAACACTGCGTCTACGGATAATAGAAATAATAATTATAATAGAGATAACAGAGATAACAGACCGAATAATAATTATAATAGAGATAATAGACCAAATAATAATTATAATAGGGATAATAATAGACCAGCAGGGACTACGGGAACTACAGGAACAACTGGAACTACAGATAATAGACCGAATAATAATTATAATAGAGACAACAGAGGTACTGATAACAGAAGCACCGATAATAGAAGTAATACAGGTGGATACAACAGAGATAACAGACCGAATAACAATTATAATAGAGATAATAATAGACCAGCAGGAACAACTGGATCTACAGATAACAGAAACACAAGTAACACAGGTGGATATAATAGAGATAATAGAACAAACACAGGTGGATACAACAGAGACAATAGAAGTACAGATAACAGAAGTAACACAGGTGGGTACAATAGAGATAACAGAGGTACTGATAATAGAACAAACACAGGTGGATACAATAGAGATAATAGAGGAACCGATAACAGAGGTACCGATAATAGAACAAACACAGGTGGATACAACAGAGACAATAGAAGTACTGATAACAGAAGTAACACAGGTGGGTACAATAGAGATAACAATAACGGAAACAACACTGGAGGATATAACAGAGATAGAAACAGCAATTCTGGTGGCGGATACAACAATAGAGGAACTGATAATAGAGGTGACAATAGAGGAAGCGAAGGTGGAAACAGATTCAATAAGCCATTTAACAGAGATCAGAAGAAACCTGAGGCAGGAAAAACTGATTCTGGAATAGCACCACCAGCTGAAAAACCAACAAAAATAGCACCAAAAAACAAAATAAAATTTGATAAAAAGAAATATGAACTAGAGAAAAAACAAAGAGAAGAAGAGAAAAAATTAAAAGAATTAAGATCTGACTTTAGAAAAGAAGATAAAAAGAAAAAAGGTGTTAAAAAGAAAGACAAAACTATAAAAAATGAAATAACAATGCTTGAAGGTGAAACAATAGGAACAATAACTATTAGAGATGAAATTTCATTAAAAGAGTTAGCTGAAAAATTAGGAATCAACGTTTCTGAGATAATCAAAAAATTCTTCATGGAAGGTAAAATGTTGACAGCTAATGCGATATTAACATTTGAAGAAGCTGAAGAAATTGCTATCGAAAGAGATGTATTAGTTGAACATGAAGAAGTAGAAGAGATCAGTTACGGAGAAAAGTATAATCTTGAAGAAGAAGATAGTGATGACGAATTGATAACAAGAGCACCTGTAATAACTATTATGGGACATGTTGATCATGGTAAAACATCATTGTTAGATGCGATAAGACATACAAATGTAATTGATGGAGAAGCCGGTGGAATAACTCAAAAAATAGGGGCATATCAAATAAAATGGAAAGAAAACAGAATAACATTTATTGATACACCTGGACATGAAGCGTTTACTGAAATGAGAGCAAGAGGAGCAAAAGTTACTGATATAGCAATATTGATAGTAGCTGCTGATGATGGTGTTAAACCACAAACAGTTGAAGCAATCGCTCATGCAAAAGAAGCGGGAGTACCTATAATTGTTGCAATAAACAAAATAGATAAACCTGGAGCAGATGTAACAAGAGTGAAACAAGAATTACTTGAATACGGATTAATGGCTCCAGATTGGGGTGGAGATACTGAGTTTGTTGAGATTTCTGCGAAACAAAGACTTAATCTTGAATCTTTACTTGAAACAATAGTATTAACATCAGAATTATTAGAATTAACAGCAAATCCTAAGAAGAGACCAAAAGCAGTTGTAATAGAGTCAAGACTTGATCCACAAATGGGAGCTGTAGCAGATATATTAATTCAAGAAGGTGAACTAGCAATAGGAGATATATTTGTTGCAGGGCAATCACATGGAAGAGTAAGATCAATGGTTGATGATAGAGGAAATAAAATACTAAAAGCAGGAATATCTAAACCAGTTGAGATAACAGGATTCAACACAGTTCCAGAAGCCGGGGACACATTATACGGTGTTAACAATGATAAACAGGCGAAAAAAATAGTTGAAGATTATATAAAAGAGATAAAAATAAATGAACAAAATAAGAAAAAACATATATCATTAGAAAGTTTATCTCAAGAATTAGAAGATCAACAATTAAAAGAATTAAAATGTATCATAAGAGGAGATTCAAAAGGATCTGTTGAAGCACTAAAAGAGTCGTTAGCTAAATTAAACAATGAGAAATCAATGGTTAATGTAATACAAGCAACAGCTGGAGCAATAACTGAGGGTGATGTTAAGTTAGCAGAAGCATCAAATGCAATAATAATTGGATTTAATGTAAGACCTACAACACCAGCAAGAAATGAAGCAGAAAAATTAGGTGTTGAAATAAGAACATATAACATAATATATCATGTAATTGAAGATATAGAGAAAGCAATGAAAGGAATGCTTGATCCAGAATTTAAAGAAATTTATTTTGGAAGAATAGAAGTAAGACAAGTATTCAAAATAACAAATGTAGGTAATATTGCGGGTGCAATAGTTGTAGATGGTAGAGTAACAAAAGCCTCAAAAATTAGAGTATTAAGAGATGCAATAATAATATATGAAGGTGAAATTGATTCACTGAAAAGATTTAAAGACGATGCAAAAGAAGTATTTAATGGACAAGATTGTGGAATAGCAATAAAAGACTTCAGCGAAATAAAAGAAGGCGACATAATTGAATCATATATTTTAGAGGAAATACCTAGATAATTCAAGAGGTGAAAGAGTATGAATGATAGAAGAAAAAAAGGATTAGAAAAAGAAATTTCTAGAATAATAGGAACATTATTACTAACAGAAGTTAAAAATGAGAAAGTTAAGAATTATGTAAGTATACACCATGTTTCATTAACGAAAGATGGAAGATATTTAGATTTAACATTTTCAATTTTAGATCTTAAAAACACTGTTAATAAAGAAAAAATGATGGAAGAGTTGACTAAACTAAAAGGTTATTTCAGAAAAAATATAGGTGATAGATTATCTATTAGACATGTACCTGAAGTTAGAATACATCTTGACGATACAATTGAATATGGAGTAAAAATTTCAGCTATATTGAACGAAATTAAGCAAAAAGGTAATGAGTGATCTCAATATGATATGGAAGAATGCAGATTATGATGAAAGCTATTTGGAATATAAAAGTAAAGAATTTGGCGAATCAAAACTTATAACAAAGCTTCTATTGAATAGAGGGATAACTCAAAAGGATGAAGTTGATAAATTTTTAAATCCAGAAAGTCAAGAAATGTATGATCCTTATCTATTTGAAGATATGGATAAAGCAGTTAATAGAGTAATTGAAGCAAAGACATTAAAAGAAAAAATTGTAGTATTTGGAGATTATGATGTAGATGGGATATCTGGAACATCGTATCTTATAATTGTGCTAAGAAGATTAGGTATGAATGTTGATTATTTTATACCTAATCGAGCACATCAAGGTGCAAAAATAACTAAGCAGTTTCTTGGGTTTCTTAAAAAGAAAAATGCTAAATTGGTAATCACTGTCGACACAAGTATTGGTAGCAATGAAGAATTAGAGATGTTTAAAGATAACAAAATAGACTTGATAATTACTGACCATCATAGACAAAGTGCTTACAATATTGAGAGTGAAAGAATAAAAAATGTTAATCCTAAAATTAGTAAAGGATATCCAAATAAAAATTTATCCGGTGCTGGTGTTGCATTTAAACTTGCAGAAGCAATTTATATAAAATTAGGAATAAACAAAAGAATCTTATATGAATACCTTGATATTGTTATGATTGGTACAGTCGCAGATGTAGTGCCAATGACAGATGAGAATAGATTAATAATTAAAAGAGGACTATATAACTTAAGAAAAACAAAAATTAAAGGGTTACGATACATAATAAACTTTCTTAAGCTAAATCCTGAAAATATAACTGCTAGTGATATAGGATTTTATATTGCGCCAATGTTAAATGCATTAGGGCGAATTGATAATTCTAAGATGGTTGTAGATTTCTTTATAGAAGAAGATGATTTCAAAATATTTAATATAATTGAAGAAATGAAACGAGCAAATAAAATTAGAAGATACCTAGAGATAGAGATGTACAACGAAATAGAGGAGAAAATTCAAAAATTAGAATCCCCTAAGTACATATTTATGAAAAGCCGTAAGTGGCATTCTGGTGTTATCGGTGTTGTTTGTTCAAGAATTTCTCTCAAATACAATATTCCAGTGATACTTGTAACAATTAAAAATGGTTACGGTAAAGCTTCTTGTAGAAGTGTAGATGGAATTAATATATTTGATATGTTACAAGAATTAACTGATAAATTTGAAAGATTCGGCGGGCATGATTTAGCTGCAGGCTTTCTAGTTAAAGAAAAAGATTTATTTTATGTGGAAAGAAATCTTAAGAAAAAGTTGTCTACCACTGATAAGTCTGAAATTGAAAAGAAAATAAATGTAGATTCTACATTGAGTATTGAAGAGATTAACAAAAATATATTGTTAAATATTAATAGACTATCACCATTTGGAATGGAGAATAGAGAAGTTAATTTATTAGATGAAGATGTGAAATTTATAAACTTCACTAAATTTGGTGTTAACCATAGACATTTTAAAGGATACATCAAAAAAAATGAAAGAGTAATATCTGTGATTGCTTATAATTTAGGACATAAATTAAGCTATAAGAACATAGATAAATCGTATGAAATTGTGTATACGCCAACATTTAAATCTGGAAGAACAGATTTATTTATAGAATTAAAAATAAAAGACTTTAAAGAAAAAAATTAAAATTTTTAGGAGGATATAGAAATGAATTCAGTAAAAAAATTAGAGGGATCAAAATTCGAAGTAACAATAGTAAAATCAGGAGCAGAAGTAGTAAGTATGAGAGAGCATGTATTGACACATTTTAAAGATGCAAAAGTAGACGGATTCAGACAAGGGAAAGTACCTATGGATATAATCGAAAAAACTTACAAAGCACAAATAGATGAAGAAATAATAAATCACGTAATAAGTGCAGAGTACCCAGCTATTATAAAAGAAAATAACATTGTACCAGTTGATTATTTCAAATTAACAAAAGTAGAAATTACAAAAGAAAACTTAGAAGTAGTATTTGAAGTACCTGTATTACCAGAAATAAAATTAGGTGAATATAAAGGTCTAAAAATTAAAAAAGAAAAAGCAAATGTAACTGATGAAACAGTAAATCAAGAAATTGAAAAATTATTAGCATCATCAGGTAAATTAAAAGAATTAGAAGATGCAAAAGCAAAAGCAGCATTAGAAGATGTTGTAAATATCAATTTTGAAGGATTCATTGATGGAGAAGCATTTGAAGGTGGAAAAGCAGAAGGATTTGACTTAACATTAGGAACTGGAAGCTTCATAGATACATTTGAAGATCAAATAGTAGGGCATAAGAAAGATGACAAATTCGATGTTAATGTTAATTTTCCAGAAGCATATCATTCAGATTCATTAGCAGGGAAACCAGCATTATTCAAAGTTAAAGTTAATAGCATAAAAAGACCTGAAAAAGTAGAATTAAATGATGAATTTGCAAAAGAGCAAAGTTATGATACAGTTGCTGATATGACTGCAAAAATAAAAGAAAACTTAGTTAAAAAAGAAGATTCAAGAGTAGAAAATGAATTTATAAGTAAATTAGTTGAAAAAGTTGTAGAAACATCGGAAATAGATGTTCCAGCAGCAATGGTAGATAGAGAAATCGATAGAAAATTAGAAGAGTTTTCTCAACAATTACAAATGCAAGGATTTACATTAGAGAAATACTTTGAAATGACTGGACAAAGCATAGAAGCAATGAGAGAGTCAGTTCAAGAATCTGCTGCAAATGCAGTTAAAACAGACTTAGTATTAGGTGAAGTAGCAAAAGTAGAAAAAATAACTGCAGAAGATTCAGAAGTAGAGCCTAAGATTGAAGAAATGGCAAAAGCTTATGGAATGGAAAAAGATGCAATTATCGCAGATGTAAAAAAAGCAGGAAATTATGATGTATTTATAGATAATATCAAATACCAAATAATAAATGAAAAAACAATAGATTTGTTGAAAAAATCAGCAAAATAAAAACTAATAACAAAAACAATTGTGAGGGGAGTTTTTCTAAATGTACAATCCAATAGTTATAGAAAATGATGGACGTGGAGAGAGAAGTTATGATATTTACTCAAGATTATTAAAAGATAGAGTAATATTTCTAGGTGGTGAAATAGAAGATAATATAGCAAACTCTATTGTTGCTCAGCTATTGTTTCTTGATGCTCAAGAAAGTGAAAAAGATATAACAATGTACATAAATAGTCCTGGTGGTGTAATAACATCAGGATTAGCAATTTATGATACAATGAGACATATCAAGTCTGATGTTTCAACTGTTTGTATAGGTCAAGCAGCAAGCATGGGAGCTTTATTATTAGCAGCAGGAACAAAAGGTAAGAGATATTCTTTACCTAATTCTAGAATAATGATTCACCAACCATTAGGAGGAGCACAAGGACAAGTAACGGATATTCAAATTCAAGCAAAAGAAATAGAAAGAGTTAAAGAAAAAGTAAGCCAAATTTTAAGTGAAGCAACTGGGAAATCTGTAGAATCTATTTATCAAGATACAGAGAGAGATAATTTTATGAATTCATTGCAAGCTTTAGAATATGGAATAATTGATAAAGTCATAGAATAGAGGTGAATAGATTGGTAAAAGCAAAACAACATGTATGTTCATTTTGTGGTAAAACAGAAGCAGAAGTTTATAGATTAATTGCGAATCCTGAAAATGACATATTCATATGTGATGAGTGCGTAGAATCGTGCTATGATTTAATTGAAGAAGAGGAAGAATTTGAAGAGTTTGCAAAAACACACGATGTAAAATTACTTAAACCTTCTGAAATAAAAGAAAAACTAGGTGAATATATAATTGGACAAGAAAGAGCTAAAAAAGTACTTTCAGTTGCAGTTTACAATCATTTCAAAAGAGTTACACATAAAATGCAGAATATCGATGATGTTGAATTACAAAAATCGAATGTTTTACTAATCGGACCAACTGGTAGTGGTAAGACATTACTAGCACAAACACTTGCTAAGATACTTAATGTTCCATTTGCTATTGCAGATGCAACAACGTTAACTGAAGCAGGTTATGTTGGTGATGATGTAGAAAATGTTTTATTGAAATTAATAAAAGCAGCAGATTATGATATTGAAGCAGCAGAACATGGAATAATATTTGTTGATGAAATAGATAAAATAGCTAGAAAATCTGAAAATATGTCAATAACAAGAGATGTTTCTGGTGAAGGAGTGCAACAAGCATTACTAAAAATAATTGAAGGTACCGTTGCTAGTGTTCCTCCACAAGGTGGAAGAAAACATCCTAACCAAGAAATGATAGAGATTAATACAAAAGATATACTATTCATTGTTGGTGGTGCATTTGAAGGATTAGAATCAAAAATTGAAAGCAGAGTAAATGTGAAAACTGTAGGTTTTGGACTAGGAAAAGAGAAAGAGAAACTAGACGACATGACAATTTTTGAGAATGTATTACCTGAAGATCTTATAAAATTTGGACTTATACCAGAATTAATAGGTAGACTCCCAATTGTTACAGCACTACATAGTCTAGATGAAGAAGCACTTATAAAAATTCTTACTGAGCCAAAAAATTCATTAGTTAAGCAATATAAGAAATATTTCGAAATGGAAAAAGTTAAGTTAGAATTTGAGGAAGATGCAATAAAAGAAATTGCAAGTTTAGCATTTAAACGAAAAATAGGTGCAAGAGGATTAAGATCAATAATTGAAAATGTTATGCTTGATTTAATGTATGAAATACCATCAAAAGAAAGTATTTCAGAAGTAATCATAACTAAAGATTCAATTACAGATAAAGATAAAGTAATTATAAAATAATCATACAAATAAAAGCATAGATTTTTTCACATTTGTATGTTAAAATGTTTTTATGTGAAGATGTTTTATCTTTACATTTAAAACAAAGTTTGGAGGAATAAAATGATAAAAAAACCATTTATTGCAACGAGAGAATTAGTTGTTTTTCCTGGTATAGTTACCCCAATTTTCGTAGGAAGAGATTCAAGTCTAGCAAGTCTTGATGAAAGTCTTTCGAAATATGACAATAAATTAGTATTATCAACTCAGAAAGATGTAAATGTGGAAGAGCCAAATTTTCCTGAAGATGTTTATAATGTTGGAGTACTAGTTCATGTAATACAAACAGTGAAAATGCCTAATGGAACGGTTAAAGTCTTAGTAGAGGCTAAACACAGAGTTCTTATTAAAGAGATTACAGAAGTTAATGGAGTTTTTTATACAGATTATGAGGAAATATTTCCAAAACCTATTACTGAAAGCAAATCAGAAGCATTGAAGAGAAAAGTAATAGAGGAATTTGAAAATTATGCAAAAATAACACAGAAGATATTACCTGATGTTATTTATAATTTAAAGGAAATAAAGAGTATAGATAGAATATTTGATATGATCTGTACAAATCTTATGATTGAAACAAAACTTAAACAAGAACTACTAGAATTATTAGATGTAGAAGAAAGATCATACAAAATATTAGGTATATTAGAAAAAGAGATAGAAATATTTAGTATTGAAAAAGAAATAGAAACAAAAGTAAGAGAACAAATGACAGAAGTCCAAAAAAATTATTACTTAAGAGAAAAAATAAAAGCAATGAAAGAAGAAATGGGCGAAGATATAGATTCTGATGAGGAAATTGAGGAATTGGATAAAAGAATAACAGAAGCAAATATATCTCAAGAATTAAGAATTAAACTTAATAAAGAATTGAGTAGAATGAAAAAAATGCCTGATTTTTCTGCAGAATCTTCTGTTATAAGATCGTATATTGAAGCAGTTCTTGATTTGCCATGGAATAAATCATCAGAAGACACTATTGATATTAAAAAAGCACAAATAATTCTTGATGAAGATCACTATGGACTGGAAGAAGTTAAAGAGAGAATATTAGAGTTTTTAGCAGTGAAAAAACTTAACAATACACTTAAAGGATCAATTATTTGTTTAGTAGGACCTCCTGGAGTAGGTAAGACGTCATTAGCGCAATCTGTGGCACGTGCAATGAACAGAAAGTTCACACGTATATCTTTAGGTGGGGTAAGAGATGAAGCTGAAATTAGAGGGCATAGAAGAACTTATATAGGGTCGATGCCAGGAAGAATTGTAAATTCATTGAAACAAATAGAAGTAAATAATCCTGTAATGTTATTTGATGAAATAGATAAGATGGCTTCAGATTTTCGTGGAGATCCAGCTTCTGCAATGTTAGAAGTACTAGATCCAGCTCAAAATCATACATTTGAAGATCATTATATTGATTATCCATTTGACTTATCTAATGTGTTTTTCATATGTACAGCGAACGATTTAGGTGGAATTCCAGGACCTCTTAGAGATAGAATGGAAATCATTTATATTGAATCATATACAGAATTTGAAAAATTAAATATAGCAAAAAAATATTTAATTCCACAAACAAAAGAAGAAAATGGATTAAAAGAATACAAAATAGATTTTTCTGATGAAGCATTATTCAAAATAATAAATGAATACACTAGAGAAGCTGGTGTTAGGAATTTAAAAAGAGAGATAAGTAAAGTATTTAGAAAAATGGCTAAAGAAGTTTTAGAGAAAAAATCTAAAAAATTAGCTGTAACAGAAGCAAAAATAAAATCTTATTTAGGTAATGCAAAATTCAGACCTGATAAGATGAAAGAAAAAGAAGGTAAAGTAGGAGTTGTAAACGGACTTGCATGGACTGCAGTAGGTGGAACAACACTAGAAGTTCAAGCAGTAAAAATGGAAGGTAAAGGAAATCTATTATTGACAGGTAAACTAGGTAATGTAATGCAAGAATCTGCAAAAGTAGCACATTCTTATGTAAGACATATAAAAGGCGACTTGAAAATAAAAGACAATTTCCAAGAAACAATAGATATTCATTTACATTTTCCTGAAGGAGCAGTACCTAAAGATGGACCATCAGCAGGTATAACAATTACGACTGCAATAATATCGGTATTAACAGATAAGGAAGTAAGACAAGATATAGCAATGACTGGTGAAATAACAATAACAGGTGAAGTTTTAGCAGTTGGTGGGATAAAAGAAAAAGTAATTGGAGCCCATAGAGTTGGTATAAGAGAAGTTATATTACCTTTTGATAATAAAATCGATACAGAAGAATTACCAAAAGAAATAAAAAGTGAAATGAAGTTTTACTTTGCAAAAACATACGATGATGTTAGAAAATTAGCATTCATGAAAAATAAAAAATAAAAGTAAATAAGGAAGGGGTAAATAGAAATAATCTATTTATCCTTTTTAATTACTATATAGCGATATTCTGATTGACAAAAGTAACAGTATGTAGTAGAATGAATTATAGAAATTGTAATGATTACAAAATTAAAACTAATAAATAATGGAGGTATAAAATGAATTTTGATTTAAATTTAGGAGCCCTAGATGAAGGGAAATTAATAAAATTAGATGAATCTGAATTGTATGATGTCTTAATTGTGGGAACAGGACCAGCAGCAGTAGCATCAGCAGTATATGCTGTTAGAAAAGGACTTAAAACAGCAATGATAGGTACAAAAATTGGAGGACAAGTATTAGACACAAATGAAATAGAAAATGTAATTGGATTACCAAAAACAACTGGTTCAGAATTTGCAAAAAAACTTGAAACACATGCAAAAGAATATGGAATTGCCCTTAAAGAAGGAAATTATGTAAGAGAAATTAAAGAAGATGGAAAAAATAAAATAGTAACTACAGACGATGGAAAATCGTATAGTACAAAAACTATCATAATAGCAACAGGAGCAAAATGGAGAGAATTAAATGTACCTGGTGAACAAAATTATAAAGGTAAAGGAGTACATTACTGTGCGACTTGTGATGGGCCATTTTATAGAAATCTAGATGTTGCAATAATAGGTGGTGGAAATTCAGGTGTTGAGGCATCACTTGATATGGCAGGGATAGCTAAAAGTGTTACTCTAGTAGAATTTATGCCAGAGTTAAAAGCAGACAAAATATTACAAGAAAAATTAGCAGAAAGAGATAACATATCTGTAATAACTAATGCACAAGTAACTGAAGTATACGGAGAAGCATTCACTACTGGATTAAAATATAAAGAGAGAGCAACAGAAGAAATGAAAGATCTTAAAATAGACGGAATGTTCGTAGAAATTGGTCTTGTACCAAATACAGAATTTGTAAAAGGATATGTTGAAACTACAAAATTTGGTGAAATAATAATAAATGATGTTAATTCAACAAATGTTAAAGGAATATTTGCTGCAGGAGATGTAACAACTGTGAAATATAAACAAATAATAATTGCGATGGGTGAAGGTGCAAAAGCCGCACTTGGAGCGTTTGACTATTTAATAAAAGAGTATTAGGAATTAAGAAAATCAAAGGCTAAATAACACCTTTGATTTTTTCTTGAGAAATAAATCATAGTAGATATTAGAGTTAGAGAAGATATTTGACAGAAAAAAGAACAAGTGTTATATTATGATTCAATACTTAAATTTAAGGAGATATAATGAAGAAAAAAATATTACTATTATCAATTATTGTTGCAGGAATGGCAAATGCAGCGAGTGTAGATTATTTAATGAATAACTCTACAAGTTATTTTCAAAATCCAGCACAAACAGCTCAGATTTCTGTGGAAGGGGTATTCTATAATCCAGCAGGAACAGCTTTTGTAGATGATGGACTATATTTAAATGTTAATGCTCAAAATTCAATAATAAATGAATCTATGAAAGTAGAAGGAAAAACATTTGATGCAACGAGCTTTGCAGCAGTGCCAAGTTTCAATCTTCTTTACAAGAAAAATGATTATTCTCTTTTTGCAAATGCAAGTGTAATTGGAGGAGGAGCAACATTAGAATATGAAGGTGGAGCAGCAGGTGTATACTTAGCAGCAGCAGCGCTAAATTCAAAGGATCCATTTAAAGGAACAGCAATGGGATTAAATGCTAATCTTTCAGGTGGAAAATTTATTGGTGAAAATAGATATTACCAAGGAATTATTGGGGGAGCATATAAAGTAAATGATAAGTTATCAGTTTCATTAGGTGGAAAGTACGTATATGCAACTAGAAAATTAGAAGGTACAGCAGACTATACATATAATGCATTATCACCTATGGGTAAATACTTAAAAGGAAATACACTCTCAATAGACTCTACAAGAAAAGCAGACGGCGTAGGATTTACAATAGGAGCAGATTATAAACTAGATGAAACAACAAATTTTGCAATCAAATATGATTCACGTGTTAGATTAACATTTGAAGCAGAAGGAACAGAAGCTGATAAAATGTTATTTATGGGTAAAACATTAGGAATTTCGGCATTTTATCCGACATATGCAAATGGAGTAAAAAAAGAAAGAGATTTACCAGGTGTACTTTCTCTAGGAGCATCAAAATCTATTGGAAAAGCAACATACTCAATCGGGTATAATCATTATTACAATAAAGCAGCAAATATAGATGGAATCGAATATCAAGATGGATTTGAAGCAAATATAGGTATTGATTATAAATTAAATGAAAAAATAACATTGCATGGTGGATTCAATTTTGCAGATACAGGGGCGAAACCAAGTACATATAATGACACTGAATATGCAGTAAATTCACAAATTTATACAACAGGACTTACATATAAACCTAATGAAAATAATGAATGGAAATTCTCATTAGCATATGTTTCATATAATTCAGAAAATGGAGAAAATACTCCTTCAGTAATAGGAACATTAGAAAAATCTAAAGTAAAATATGATAAAGCAATAGGTGTTTTTGGAATAGGATATACACATAAGTTTTAATTTATGATATAATAACATTAATCGGAGAGTTTACTCTCCTTTTTTTGAAGGAGTGTATTTTAATGAAAATAGGAAATAAATTAAAGAGATTGAGACAGGAAAAATTGTTAACTCAAAATGAACTTGCTGATAGATGTGATTTGTCAAAGGGGTTTATCTCACAGTTAGAAAGAGATTTGACATCACCATCATTATCAACTCTTGATGACATATTAGAGGCACTTGGCACAAATATTAAGGACTTTTTCAATGACCATGAACAAGAAAAGATTGTTTTTGGGCAAGACGATATATATGAAATTGAGAATGAAGAATTAGAATATATATTAAAATGGTTAATTCCAAATGCACAAAAAAATAAAATGGAGCCTATTTTATTAATTCTCAAAGAAGGTGGAAAATATAAACTGGAGACAGCTCATGAGGGTGAGGAATTTGGGTATGTTCTTTCGGGAACAGTGCATATTCATTTAGGAAGTAAAAAATATAAGGCCAAAAAAGGTGAAAGTTTCTATTATAATGCCAATGTTGATCATTACATATCAAATCATGGTAAAAAAGAGGCAACAATATTATGGGTAGCGACGCCACCATCATTCTAAAAATAGAAATCAATAAAAAAGAACTAAGATTGTAGTATATATACTGTGTCTTAGTTCTTTTATTTTTAGTTACTTTTTAGTCCATTTGATAATTAAACCAACTGCTAATTCATTGTTGTCAGTAACAGTGATTCTATCATTAGAGTCTGATACGATATCATTTTTATAGAACGTTGTTTTTCTGTCAAAAACTTCATAAGAAACATATGGGTTAAATGAAAAATGATTTACTTTCCATTGAGCACCAACTAATGGCATTAATTTATATGTAGTACTTAATCTAGTATCATCTTCAGTGTTTTTAGATAGTTCACCGTAAGCTTCTACAGAAGCATAGAAAGGCCCATAATTTGGTGTTCTATATAGTAAGCTAGTTTCGTTATAAATATCTAAGTTATCATCTGCATAACGGTATGTTTTATTCTCGCTTTCAAATCTATAATGTAATTCTGTATTATTCCATAAACTAACAGTTCCCCAGTCACCAGATTTTTTGAACCATGTTTTCTCAAAATCAACGTCAATTCCCCATCTGTCAGCATCAGTCATTGAATTTCTATCATATGCTAAGAATGTTTCAAGATATCCACCATATAATTTCCAAATAGGTCCTGTAGTATAGTTATAATCTTCTGTTACAACATTTTTTGTTGTTCTCTTTTGATCATATTCTAAACCTATAAATTTGAATTTACCCCAATCATAAGCTTTTGATAATTTGAATTGAGTATCCCATCCATGATCTGTAAAATCATCATCTGAATTAAGATATATGTCTCTATCAATATCAAAGTCAAAGATAAGACCAGGTTGACCAGGATCACTTAAATCAATACTACCTTTTGCTAATGTCCATTCGATTTGACCACCACTATGCGCATCACCGTATTTGTGTGATCTTTCGTATCTGATTTCATGAGTTACGCTTTGAACTGAATCTGCATAACTTGCCAGTGATGAAATCGCAAATAATAAAGTTGATATTACTAATAATTTTTTCATAAACTTCCTCCTAATTATATTTATTTTTATTGCTTACAACAAGTTTACCACAAAAAATTCAAATGTCAACTCATACAATGAATTATTTTTATTATATTTTTGATGAAAAATTTTAAATAGATAAGCTATAGTTGAAAATAATGCAGTTATATGTTAATATATGAATATATGAAAATTGTAAAGTTTTACAATAAAATTACAAGAAATTTACTAAGGAGTGATAGTACAAATGGATTTAGTAGAAATATATAAATCATTAGGAGAAATAACGAGACTAAGAATTGTAATGCTGTTATTAGATAAAAAGATGTGTGGTTACCATATAGAAAACACGTTAAATGTGAGTCAATCGAATGTATCGAGGCATTTAACAAAACTAAAATATGCAAAGATAATAAAAGAGGAAAAGGAAGGACAAAAAATTTATTTTTCAATTAATCCTATTTTTATTGAAGAGTACAATTTATTATATGAATCATTACTAGGTAATAGACTCACACATGTGATATTTAAAGGAGATGAGTTTAAATATTTTGAAAATAAGGATAAATTAGATTCGTCTTATTGTAATATTGCAGAGAATATTTAAGTTGTTTTTCATGTATTAGAAAATAAATAATTGTTATACAAATAAAGAATAAATTGGAGGTTATTATGAACCTGAAACAACAAATTAAACCACAGTTAAGTTGGACATGGGTTCTTTTAGTTATATATGTAATTGGATCATTTATATATCCGATTTTAGGATTATTAGGATTTTTATGTATGATTGTACCCTTATTACTTAATGTAATGAAGCAAGGTAAAATGCATTGTAGCCATATATGTCCAAGAGCATCATTTTTTATTAGATTTCTCACACTAGCAAAATGGAAGAGATTAAAGACACCTGATTTTTTTAGAAATAAAAGTTTTAAATATTTATTGCTAATGATAATGTTTGGAAGATTTGTAGTGCTAGTGATAAAGTATTATGATAGCCCTATGAAACTAGCAATAAATATATCTGGACTGATGATTATGTCTATTACATTGGGAATTGTTATGGGATTGGTCTATAATGCTAGTATGAAGTAAATGTGATAATGTCCTAAGTAAGTAAAGTTGATTATGTCCCAAAAT
>OBMA010000561.1_pt1 | contig 22251 bp, 16 predicted proteins | sample 1539141 | NCBI WGS metagenome assembly OBMA01 (sample SAMEA3991484, study PRJEB22521) | metagenome | biome: anthropogenic terrestrial biome; feature: sewage plant; material: raw primary sludge | place: Sweden | collected 2012-09-26
CATTAAACAGTCTAATGAATTTCATTGCTGCAATCTATACCCGGTTATTCCAGTTACTGGCAGTACCAACAATAGCATTGGCCATTACCACCACCCTATCATCATTTGGCAATCAGAAAGATACCGGGCGTATATTCAAACACGCTGTGACTTATACCTTACTCACAACAATCATGGCAGCTGCAGTAGGATTACTTCTCTATATTGTTATAGCTCCAGGTAATTTACCTGCATCTGTTGTAGAAAAAGGAGTAGCTAATGTTCCACAAGATCTGGGAGAACTATCTTACTATGAACATATTTTAAGTGTAGTTCCCAATAATATTGTGAAGCCTCTATTAGAAGGTAATGTGCTTTCTATACTATTGCTAGCTTTTTCTATTGGAATAGCACTGGCAAAACTGCCTGAAACGGAACAGAAAAATATCATCATGAAAGGTATTGATGGTTTACAAGACTTACTATTTCTACTGATCCGAGGATTAATATGGACCTTACCTTTAGGTATCATCGCTTTTTCAGCGCAACTTTCAGCTCAGGTAAGTGCCGGTATAGTGATGGTGTCACTGGGCAAATATGTCGCTATCATATTAGGAGGGAATTTGATACAGTTCTTTATCGTACTGCCACTGTTCCTTCTTGCTCGTGGCATTAATCCTATACGAACGCTGGGAAAGATGATGCCTGCGGTACTAATGGCTCTCTTCACCAAAAGTTCAGCAGCAACATTGCCTGTTACCATGTCGACAGCAGAAGAACGATTAGGAATATCGAGAAAAGTCTCACGATTCTTACTACCAATCTGTACAACTATTAACATGAACGGTTGCGCAGCTTTTATCTTGGTAACATCGCTCTTTGTGATGCAAAATGGAGGAACGCATCTGACGTTGCCCACTATGCTGTTATGGCTTTTAATTGCAGTTATCTCGGCAATAGGAAATGCCGGGGTTCCAATGGGATGTTATTTTCTCACGCTTTCACTGATGGCAGGTGTAAATGCCCCAATAGGTATCATGGGTATTATTCTACCTATTTATACAATTATTGATATGATAGAAACGGCGGAGAATGTATGGTCAGATTCCTGCGTATGCGCAATGACCGAACATGATATCAATTTACAGTTAGAAGTAGCTAATTAGCATCTAAAAACAAAAAATCCCACAACAAAATGTTGTGGGATTCTGTGGGCGTTGACGGATTCGAACCGCCGACCCTCTGCTTGTAAGGCAGATGCTCTAAACCAGCTGAGCTAAACGCCCTTCAGTAATATCTGAAAGCGGGTGCAAAGATATGGGTTTTATTTCAATTCACCAAATTTTTGATTGTTTTTTTTGATTAATACTATATATATTCTCAGTTTTAGACTCTCTTTCTTTTTTTTTTGCGCTAATTTTAGTACCTTCGCGGTCAGTTTTATTGAAATAAATACGAAAGAACAAATGGAAAAAGTAGTTAGCGGCATACGTCCAACTGGAAACCTCCACTTAGGCAACTATTTTGGAGCAGTAAAGAGTTTTGTTAAGATGCAGGATGAATATGACTGCATGTTTTTTATTGCCGACTGGCACTCATTGACCACGCACCCAAAACCAGAAGATATACAACAGAGCGTAAAGACTATTCTGGCTGAATATCTGGCCTGCGGAATCGATCCTGTCAAAGCCCCAATATATGTTCAAAGTGATGTAAAAGAGACTCTCGAATTGTATTTATATCTAAATATGAATGCATATCTCGGCGAGCTTGGACGTGTTACAACATTCAAAGAAAAAGCACGTAAACAACCAGATAATGTGAATGCCGGACTCCTCACCTACCCTTCATTAATGGCAGCAGATATTCTGCAACATAAGGCTGTGAAGGTACCTGTGGGAAAAGATCAGGAACAAAACATGGAGATGGCCCGCAAATATGCACGTAGATTTAATAACATCTACGGTGTAGAGTTCTTCATTGAGCCACAAAATTTCTATTTCTCAGAGAAAAGCATCAAGGTTCCCGGACTAGATGGTAGTGGAAAGATGGGTAAGAGTGAAGGTAACTGTATCTACTTACGCGATGATGAGAAAACAATACGGAAGAAAGTTATGAAGGCTGTTACAGACCAAGGACCACAGACACCAAATAGCGAACGTCCTGAAGTCATAGAGAACCTCTTTACGTTCATGAGAATAGTATCAGCACCGGAGACCTACCAATATTTCGACGAGAAGTGGAACGACTGCACGCTGAGATACGGCGATATGAAGAAACAGATTGCTGAAGATGTGGTAAAGGTTACAAATCCAATTCGTGAACGTATATTAGAATACAGTTCAAACATCGAGCTTCTGGATAAAGTAGCTAAAGAAGGTGCCGACAGAGCACGTGAAAGCGCTTCATCCACACTGAAAGAAGTTCGTAAGATTATCGGATTCAAATAAGATAAAACAAAAACCATCATAAAAAGAGGCTGCAAAAGATTTTTGCAGCCTCTTTTTATGGATTAAGACGTACTATTTTATCTCGATTGTAACACGACGGTTATAGTCGAATGGAGACAACTCATTAGTACCTCCGGCAGCTACCACCTGAATCTTGCTACGTTCTACTCCCATCTTGACAAGTTCATTTGCAACCGCATCAGCACGTTTCTGGCTGAGATTCTTGTTATATTGAGGCCTACCTGTCTTACTGTCAGCATAACCTGTGACAACAATCTCAGATCCGTTAGCTTTCGCAAAATCAGCGATGGTCTTAACATTAAGCAATTCTCTACGTGAGGCCATTCGTGATTCACCTCTATTAAAGAAAACAGACAACGGCATCGTTGTTATGCTTGCATTATCATTCTTTCCAACAACCTCAGATAAGGAGTCAGATAGTCCTGACTTACTGTCAACCAACTCCTGTAACTTGGCATTTTCGTCCTGAACATCAGCAAGCTGCGCACTCATGGCATCTATCTGCCCTTGGTTGAGAGTTTGAATAGCATCGACATCCGGAGTTCTATCCCATGAAGACTTACCGATGTTGAATGTAACACCAACCTCCGCACTTACAATATGATCCTTCGACTTGAAGAATATTGATTTTGCGGTACCATGTACACCATCAAAGCCCTTTTCAGCCCCAACGAGATTGACATCAAAGTTCAACATGATATTTCTGTTGATTTTGAATGTATTGAGAATACCGGCACTATACCCCATAGCATAACGGTCTTTGCTACAATGACGAAGAGTTCCAAATCCAATATAAGGAATAAAATTCCACATACGCGTATCACTATACCCGTAAATCATATTACTGAGATTGAACAAGGCTTGTTCCTGAAGATTCCAGTACTTCATCTTCTCATTCAGAGATGGCATCTTTCCCCAAACTCCGCTTATCTTCGTACGAAGTCCCAAAGCTGGAGTAAACCATTTTCCAACTGCAAAGGACACACCAAAATCGCGGCGAAAGGATTTGAATGGACTATCACTAAGTCCCTTTCCATTATCTTCATCCATATAGAAAGCACTGTAGGAAACATTGCTCTGCACAAACCAGTTACTCCAGAATGAATTTGTGGATACACTATATTTCATCTGAGATGTACCTGAGGATAAATCATCTTGCGCTATGGAAGAGGTTGCCAAACAGGCAAAAGCAAAACATATTAATATTTTCTTCATATAGATATTACATTTAATTATGTCATAACGACAACTTTTGCCGTTTCTACCGGTTGCAAATATATATATTTATTTTTATTAGAACCGATTTTTAAAATAAAAAGATATTAGTGAAATAAATGTTCTATATCCTGTTGCTGTAATATACACAAGATAGACTTACCATCGGGTGTATAATTGACATTAGTACAAGCAAACAACTGATTAATAACATTCTCCATCTCTTCATTGCTGAGTACCTGTCCCTGCGGAATCGCTGCATTACGGGCGAGACTCAACGCAACAGAGCGATTGATTTCCTCACGTACTTCGCTTCCATTCTCTATAGCTGTCTGAACGATAGTCTGCAATAAAGATATGATATTCACGCCCTCTACATCTGCAGGAATGCTGTTCACAGCAAAGCTGTTACCGCCCAAATTGGTTAGTTCAAATCCGACATCATTGAGTTCGCTCATAATTTTCTCAACCATGACAGCCTCGGCTGCAGAGAACTGAACAACCTCAGGGAATAAGACACGCTGAGGATTCTCATTGCGTGAGGACAACTGAGACATGTATGAGTCATAAAGGATACGGGTGTGTGCCCTTTGCTGATCGATAATCATCAACCCGGATTTGACTGCCGTCATGATATATTTACCTTTATACTGGTAATGGATGGGAGACTTGTCTGCAATTATCTTATTGTTTTCATCATCACTTTCAGTGTCGAAAAAGGAATTTTCCTGATTTCCAACATTTTCGTTTATGCCGGCATAAAGATCTTCCCAATGTTTTGGAACAGCCTGTTGATGTTCTGAATGCGAATTAAAAGGATTATATGATGTGTTTATATCGGTACGAGGTTGCTCTACTTTGATCTCAGGATTAAAAAGAGGTATATCAGGACACCCCTGCATATCGAAATCTATCGAAGGCACATCACAGAATTTACCGATGGCCTCTCTTACAGCAGCTGATAATATCTGCCAGACAGCCTGCTCATTTTCGAATTTCACCTCTGTCTTTGTAGGGTGTATATTGACATCAATATCCTCTGGAACTACATCAAAATAGATAAAATAAGGCACTTGTTCGCCTTCAGAAATCATACGTTCATAAGCATTCATTACAGCTTTATGAAAATATGGATGTTTCATGAAACGCTCGTTTACAAAGAAATATTCATGCACACCCTTTTTCTTAGATGACTCCGGTTTACCAACAAAGCCGGTGATCTTAACCATAGAGGTATTGACATCCACTGGGAGTAAATCTTGATTGATACGTTTACCGAATACATCTATTATTCTCTGTCGGAGAGAGCAACTGGGCAAGTTGAGCAGTTCCACTCCATTATTATGAATAGTAAATGTCACCTGCGGATTGACGAGCACGATACGTTCAAAGGCTGTAAGGATATTATTTAACTCCGTAGCATTCGTCTTAAGAAATCTTCTACGTGCAGGAACATTAAAAAACAAATTACTGATAAGGAAGTTACTACCTACAGGGCAAGAGACAGGCTCTTGGTTAATTATTCTTGAACCGGATATGGATAGGTGGGTCCCTATCTCATCACCGTTGAGACGGGTAGTGAGTTCCACCTGAGCCACGGCAGCAATAGATGCCAAAGCTTCACCGCGAAATCCCATGGTATGAAGAGAGAACAAGTCACTTGCCTCCTTTATCTTAGATGTGGCATGACGTTCGAACGAAAGACGAGCATCTGTCTCAGACATACCGTTACCATCATCAATCACTTGAATTGAAGTTCTTCCAGAGTCGACAATAATGACATTCACCGTCTTCGCCCCAGCGTCAACGGCATTCTCGACTAGTTCCTTTAAAACTGAAGCAGGACGTTGAATAACCTCACCTGCCGCAATCTGATTAGCTACCGAATCTGGTAGAAGACGTATAATATCGCTCATCTTTACAAAACATCATTTAAAACATTCAATCTGTCATAGACCATAAAACCTTAAATCCAACAATGTGGTGCCGCAGAAATGGCTATATCTATATGAAATTGTTTACAGCCATCATTTCTTTTCCACTTGAGGTTTTGTTATACTCCTTAGAGGTGGCTCATGACGCGCTGTTTGTTTAAGCATTTGACCTTTCGACTTACCCCTCCATTTAAAGATATCATTTTTGTCCTTTGGACGGATATAATTAAACCAAGCAAACGACGGCAGAAATTTCTTATCGGCAGGTATCTGGGTTATCGGATACAGAGTTCCTGTAGATTCGGGCATCCATATCTTCTCCATCTTCCTATTCTTTAAAAATATCTTCATTTTACTGGTCTCTGTATAATTGAGACCGATGATCGTAGAGTCGCTGTCATCTATCGGATAATAGACAACCCTTACATTATCTATAGCTTGCCCTTCGTTTATATCACCATGGACAAAGAATGCTTTCATTTCTGTACTGGCAATCTGATTGAACTTTGTCGTATCATTCATTTGCTGTACAGAAAGGGCTTGACCAATAACATGTGCCCAATTGACGGTTGAATCATTCATATACACTTTGATGACTTCACCAAGGAGCTGTTGGTTCTGATTCCATAAGATAGGATCATTATACATGGATATGCACGAGTCCTTGCTGTTATATATCAACGAATCGCATACCCCTTGAACATCGCTACGGAAAATGCGTACCTTATGGTAAGCGCGAATGATACGATAGACTGAATCTGTTTTGATATTATGAGTAAACAGTTTGAATGTATCTGCATGTATGAACAAAGTATCAGGACGTGAGAAGTCCATAACCATAGCTTTATTTGTGCCCATGGCATAACCCGTCTTCTCATTATAGTAACAATAGTCACCTGTCATCTTGTTCTTATTGACAATATCTGTATAGACTACATTACGGAAAGCCTTGCTGATGCTACGTTTATCATCATAATAGATACTATCTCCAATAATTGTTTTTCCTTCATTTTTAACTACGGAACGGTCAAGCAGTCGGACACGGTCAAGTCTTGTATCATAATATCCCCGTTCCGTATATATGGTACTCTTACCCGACTTGATATTTGACGGACCTATAATATTTGCCATAGAAGAACGAGTGTCGTAATGTAAGGTATCAGTGGTAAGAACGAACTTCTTGTTACGTAGTTTCACCTTATAGTTGAACACTGCCTTATGCGTGTCGGTACTATATTCTCCCCAATCGGAGGTAAGGACATTGCCCTTATCAATCAACTTTCCACCCTCGAAAAAATATCCTATTTTGTAAAGCCGATCATAGTTCAAACTGTCAGTATACAATTTGGAGCCACGATGATTGAGCACCACATTGTAACGTGCCTGAGCCATCTCTTCATTTCCGTCATAAAAGGCATAATCGCTATTTAGAGTCAACGTATCTCCTTGACGCATTTTCACATGTCCAAAGGCCTCAAACGAATTAGACGATTGGTAGAAATAAGCACTGTCGCAATATAAGTAAGCACCTTTATGTAGAAAAGATACATGACCATTGAGAATCTGAGCATCAGCATTTCTCATCTGATTGTATCTCAACTGATCTGCATGTAGAAGATAGACCTTATTGTCAACTTTTGGTAGACTGCGGCGAGCCTTCCTGCCTTTAGACTGAACTAGACAAAGTCCAAACAGGCATAGAATCACAAATATGATGAATCTATGCCCGCCGAATATTTTTCCTGATTTCGTTTTACTCATTATTTAATCCAACCCTGATATTCGAAATTACAGTTTTTATATCTTTCATTCACCCTTACATAAATTGTCTTCAACTTGTCGACTACCCATTGATGAATTTTATCTTCCTTACGTTTGTTGAGCACCACATCCTTCAATGTTTGGAAATCATCAGTCATTGTAGCCTTATGACCATCAATACGATTTTTTAGTTTTGCAATCACACAAACAGTCTTACCTTTTTCATTGATCATCTGGAAAGCAGTTGACACCTGACCAACCTTCATCGAATCAACAACTCTGGCAATAGCAGGTGGGAGATCCTGTAATCTAAATTTAGAAGTACGTTCCGCCTGTGAAACATTTGTCATTAATCCGTGATTGTTACGAGTCTCTTTATCGTCAGAAGCATACGTCGCTCCATCCTCGAAAGTGAACTTTGCGGCACGTATGTCATTAGCGATAGAATCAAGACGCAAGATAGCCTTATTGATAGATTCATCAGAAACATGTGGTCTACGGAGGATATGACGTACATTAACCTTGTCACCACGTTTGTCAATAAGTTGTATGATATGGAAACCAGACTCGCTCTCTACTATTTTCGATACTTTCTTGGGGTCGGTAAGATTAAAAGCTACATTTGAAAACGCAGGATCTAACATAGCTCTACCCAAATAGCCTAACTCACCACCTTTACGAGCAGAACCTGGATCCTCAGAATAAAGAGTAGCGAGGGTGGAAAACTGTGATTCACCTTTGTTTACACGGTCAGTATAGTCACGTAATTCATCCTTAACCCTGTTTATCTCCTCCTGTTCAATGCGAGGGGTCTGAGTTATGATTTCAACCTCTACCTCGGTTGGTATATATGGGATACTGTCAACAGGCACATCATGGAAAAAACGACGTACCTCAGAAGGAGTAACTGTCATATCCTTGACAATTTTCTCTTTCATCTTCTGAACCAGCTGACGGTCTCTGTAATCGTCATGGAGTTCGGAACGCAATTGCGAGACACTCTCCTTTTTATATTCTTCGAGTTTTTCTCTCGAACCGATAAGCTCTATCCAATAATTTATCTGCTGCTCTACACCTGTAGAAATCTCAGACTCCGTCACATTCAGACTATCAATAGCAGCCTGGTGTAAGAAAAGCTTATCTACAGCTATACGTTCGGGTATTGCACAATCAGGATCTCCTCCCCATTTCACACCCTCAGACTGAGCTTGGAGACGCATCGCTTCTACATCTGATTTCAATATCGGTTCATCACCGACTACCCAGATGACCTCATCTACGACATTGTCTGTCTGTGCAACCAAAACGGTGCATGAAGACAACACTAGAGCGAGCAAAAACGTGCGCGCAAATATTATTTTTTTCATTTAGTATGTTTATTAACGGTAGATAGAACCTCTTTATTTATTTCCACAGGATACTTTGCACGCAATCCCTTTACCCAGTCACTCTCTAGTACCTGCTGGTAATCTGAAGTAACAAGTCCACGAACATCTGACAAATCCTCTGGACCTTTTTTAAGTACCTTTCCGAAATAGCTATCAATCGGATAATCCTTAACGGCGGTCACAGTCGTATCCTTCTTGAAAACAAGTTTATCGACAAAGGCATTGTCACCGCTTTTGAATATTCCTTTATCTACTCTTACTCGAATGACAGAGTCATTATTAAAGGTTTTACGGAGTACTGAAGTCCATTGGTCAAAAGGTAACTTCTTGACACACTTCTTAACTGCATCTACGTCATCGCCGTTTTTGACATGATATACGATACCCTTAAAACGAGGTGATGACCATGCATATTTCTTTTTGTTCTTCTTGAAATATTTCTCAAGAGCAGGTTCGTCTTTTGATGCTTTATCCCATACCATACGGTTGCTCATCTCATAAAGCAACAGTCCATCATGATATTCGCGGATAAGATATTTAAGATTAGGATCGAGAGCCTCAAGTGAATCAGCTCGTTGAGCCAGAACTTGTTCTTTTGTCAGACTTCCGTTAGAAAGCTTGACTATCGTATCCAGCTTCTGATTTACCACCTGCTCACGAACGCCACGTTGCTCTAGGAAATTAATGATATTCGTTTTCAATGAATCAAACGGATCCAATGGTTTCTTCTCTTTCATTAATATGATATGATAACCTGCTGTTGAAAGAAAAGGTTTACTCATCTGTCCAGATTTTAACGCATAAGCTTGATCCTCAAATTCTTTCAATGTCTGCTTCGGGCCAAGCCATGGCAAGAGTCCCCCTTGAACAGCAGAAGCCCTATCTTCAGAATACATCTTTGCCAAAGCTGCAAAGTCTCCGCCTTTCTTCAATACGCTATAAATTGAATCTATACGTGACTTAACTTTAGCTTGATCCTCAGACTTTGCTTTCTGGTCGAGATGAAGAAAAATATGTGCTGCATGAAAAAGACCGGCAGCCCCAATCCTATTTTTTGTTTCTTCATATACCTTATGAGCTTCTTTCAGAACATCTTCATCAGTCACCATTGTAGGACGTATCTGCTGGTCTCGATAACTGGCAAATTCTGTCTTAAACGAAGTCAGGGTATCAAGATGTGCATCTAGAGCAGCTACAACTTTCAGTTTGTAGTTGACAAACAGATCCACATACTCGTTTACACTTTTTTTATCAATCACGCCCTCGGAATTATTCTTATTAAAAGAATATTCAAATTCTGAACGCGATACCGGCACACCATTAATTTTCATAATGGTAGGATCATCCTGCGCAAAGGCGGATGTGCCACACAATAAAGAAGTTAAAAGAAATAATCTAAGTTTCATTTTGTTTTGTTCTGAATTATTCAGGACGGCTGTAATTTGGAGCTTCACTAGTGATTGTTACATCATGAGGATGACTCTCGAGAACGCCCGCACTGGTGATACGAGTGAATTTCGCATCATGTAATTTTTCAATATTTTCAGCACCACAATAACCCATACCAGAACGTAATCCACCAATAAGCTGATAGATAACTTCCTGAACAGTACCTTTATAAGGAACGCGACCTGCAATTCCTTCTGGAACAAGCTTCTTAACATCTTTGGTGCCAGACTGGAAATATCGATCTTTAGAACCGTTTTCCATTGCTTCTAATGAGCCCATACCACGATAACTCTTAAACTTACGTCCGTTAAAGATGATTGTCTCACCTGGGCTTTCTTCTGTACCGGCAACGAGAGAACCAATCATAACAGAGCAACCTCCGGAAGCCAATGCTTTAACGATATCTCCAGAATAACGAAGACCTCCATCTGCAATCAAAGGAACACCAGTTCCCTTAAGAGCACAAGCAACATCATAGACTGCACTCAACTGAGGAACACCTACACCTGCAACGATACGAGTAGTACATATTGAACCTGGTCCTATACCTACCTTGATAGCATCCGCACCATTCTCAACCAACATTTTCGCAGCAGCACCTGTAGCTACATTACCAACTACAATATCTACGTTGGGGAATAATTTCTTTGCCTCTATAAGTTTCTCTATTACAGATTTAGAATGTCCGTGCGCTGTATCAATAACGATAGCATCAGCACCAGCTTCTACTAAGGCGGTCATGCGGTCGATAGTATCAACAGTAACACCAACACCAGCAGCTACGCGTAAACGACCTTTACTATCCTTGCAAGCCATGGGTTTATCCTTGGCCTTGGTGATATCCTTATATGTAATAAGCCCGATAAGTTTGTTATCTTTATCGACAACAGGTAATTTCTCAATTTTGTACTCTTGTAATATTTGAGCTGCAGAAACAAGATCGGTCTTCTGTGTTGTAGTCACTAAGTGATCTTTTGTCATGACATCATCTATTTTTTTATCCAGACAACGTTCAAAACGCAAGTCACGATTAGTAACGATACCCACTAAATAACCACCATCGTCAACAACAGGGATACCTCCGATATGGTAATCAGCCATTATCTGAAGAGCATCTTGCACCGTTGATCCACGACGTATTGTAACAGGATCGTAGATCATACCATTCTCAGCACGTTTAACAATAGCCACTTGGCGAGCTTGGTCTTCGATTGACATATTCTTATGAATAACGCCTATTCCTCCTTCACGCGCAATAGCGATTGCCATCGGAGCCTCGGTAACAGTATCCATAGCCGCCGTCACAAACGGCACTTTCAGTTCTATATTTCTTGAGAACTTTGTGGATAAATCCACCGACTTTGGTAAAACTTCCGAATACGAAGGGACTAATAGGACGTCATCGAATGTCAAACCGTCCATAACAATTTTATCTGCAATAAATGATGACATAACTTTAAAAAAATTTATTGCGTGCAAATTTACTGATTTAATTCCATATATCCGACATGTTTTAATTATTTTCGTATTGGATTAACTCTTTTTAATTCGCCATTTCTGATAAAAACTTTATACGGACAAGACGTATCTCATCTTCGGTATAATCATTACCAAGCTCTTTAATTGCTGTATGCAGACTATCGGTTTCGGAATCTTTAAAATACTCATAAATATCATCTATATGATCATCATCCATCACGTCATTAAGAAAATAATCTATGTTAAGTTTTGTTCCAGAATAGACGATAACTTCGATTTCATCAAGCAAATCCTCAAATTCTATACCTTTTGCATTTGCAATATCATCTAGGGCAACCTGACGATCAATACTCTGAATGATGCTCACCTTTAGCATAGATTTCTTAGCCACGGTTCGAACACGCAGATCTTCAGGACGTTCTATATCATTTTCTTCACAATGTTTTTTTATAAGAGCACAGAACTCGGCACCGTAACGCTTTGCCTTTCCTGCACCAACACCCGGAATATTCTGCAATTCCTCAAGATTGATCGGGTAGACGGTAGCCATCTGTTCCAAAGACAAATCTTGAAATATAACATAAGGAGGTACTTGCAATTTTTTAGATACTTTCTTACGCAAGTCCTTCAACATGGTATACAATGCAGGGTCAACGGCACACAAAGCGCCACCTCTATTCATCGTTTCTTCTTCCTCTTCATCGAAATCATTGTCTTCGACAATCATGAACGACTGAGGTTTCTTCATAAACTTTTTACCCTCTGGTGTTATTTTTAACAAGCCATAGTTCTCTACATCTTTTTTAAGGTATCCAGCAATAAGAGCCTGACGTATGACAGCATTCCATATCTTATCATCATCATCCATACCCGCACCGAACTGATCCAGTTCTTCATGCTTATGGGCAGTCACTTCATCTGTTTCTTTACCTAAGAGAATATCTATAACATAGTCTGAGCGGAAATTTTCTTTAACCGCACTTATCACATCTAATACTAATACTAATTTATCCTTTGCTTCCACTTTCTTTTTGGGTGAGAGACAATTATCACAATTTCCACAATTTTCTTTCTCGTAAGTTTCGCCGAAATAGTGTAGCAGCATCTTTCTGCGGCACACTGACGACTCGGCATAAGCAGCAATTTCCTGCAAGAGCTGCCTGCCTATATCCTGTTCGGACACAGGTTTTCCTTCCATGAACTTTTCCAGTTTCTGAAGATCTTTATTTGCATAATATGCAACACAGAGACCTTCACCGCCATCACGTCCAGAACGACCTGTTTCTTGATAATATTCCTCAAGACTTTTGGGGATATCATAGTGAATAACAAAACGCACATCGGGCTTGTCTATACCCATACCGAACGCTATTGTTGCCACGATAACATCTATCTTTTCCATCAGAAAATCATCCTGTGTTTTCGATCGTGTTGCTGAATCAAGACCTGCATGATAAGGTGACGCACTAATATCGTTTGCACGTAATATTGCAGCCAACTCCTCCACTTTTTTCCTTGAAAGGCAATAGATGATACCACTTTTCCCAGTATTTTGTTTTATAAAACGGATGATATCCTTGTCTATTTCTTTAGTCTTGGGACGTACTTCGTAATAAAGATTAGGACGATTGAAAGAACTTTTAAATTCTAGCGCATCTATTATTCCTAAGTTTTTCTTTATATCTGTACGCACCTTATCCGTAGCTGTTGCCGTCAATGCAATGACGGGCGCTTTACCAATTTCGTTTATTATCGGGCGAATTCTTCTGTATTCAGGTCTAAAATCATGCCCCCATTCCGAAATACAATGAGCTTCATCTATTGCGTAGAAGGAGATTTTGACTGTTTTGAGAAATTCTACATTCTCATCCTTTGTCAGTGATTCAGGGGCTACATACAAAAGTTTTGTCTTCCCTGACGTAATATCGTCTTTAACCTTGTCAATCGCAGCTTTATTCAAAGAAGAATTTAAGCAATGAGCGATACCATCCTCCTCACTGAGATTACTCATTACATCTACCTGATTTTTCATCAGGGCGATGAGCGGTGAAATAACAATGGCCGTTCCGCCCATCAAAAGGGACGGTAATTGATAACAAAGAGACTTACCACCACCGGTAGGCATTAAGACAAAGGTATCATTACCACTGAGAACGTTACGAATAATCATCTCCTGGTCTCCCTTGAACTTATCGAAACCGAAATAACGTTTTAGTTCTTCTGTAAGATTCACTTTTTCTGTCATATTATCAAGCAGTTTTTTTTATTACTACTTATTACAGCTATGCGCTTTCTAATTTCTGTAGATTGGCTTTATCAAGCTGTTTCTGCGCATAATCGAGTGTTACTTCAAATGTTTTTACTCTCTTAGATGGTACTTCAAACATGGCATCCATCATTATGCTCTCTACAATAGAGCGTAAGCCACGGGCACCTAGCTTATACTCGACAGCTTTCTCAACAATATAATCCATTGACTCTTTGCTGAACGTCAATTTGATTCCGTCCATGTCAAAGAGTTTAATATATTGTTTTATTATCGAGTTTTTAGGCTCTGTCAGAATATTGCGCAGAGCATCCTTATCCAAAGGATTTAGATATGTAAGTACAGGCAATCGTCCAATTAATTCTGGAATCAAGCCGAACGACTTTAGATCTTGAGGAAGGATATACTTCATCAGATCTCCCTTATCTATTTTGCTCACATTCTGAACAGAATTGTAACCAACGACATGGGTATTGAGTCGCTGAGCAATTTTACGTTCTATACCATCAAAAGCTCCTCCACAAATAAAGAGTATATTCTTTGTATCTACATGAATATAATCTTGATCAGGGTGTTTTCGGCCGCCTTTAGGTGGAACATTCACCATCGAACCTTCTAGAAGTTTGAGCAGTCCTTGTTGCACACCTTCTCCTGCCACATCGCGGGTTATTGATGGATTATCTTGTTTTCTAGCGATTTTATCAATTTCATCAATGAACACGATTCCGCGTTCAGTAGCAGCGACATCAAAATTAGCCACTTGCAAAAGACGGCTTAGGATACTTTCAACATCCTCACCAACATAACCAGCTTCGGTAAACACAGTTGCATCTACGATAGTAAATGGAACTTCAAGAAGTTTTGCTATTGTTCTAGCCAACAACGTCTTTCCTGTACCAGTACTACCCACCATAATTATATTGCTTTTCTCAATTTCTACACCGTCATCACACATTGGCTGTTGGAGACGTTTATAATGATTGTATACCGATACGGACAAATAACGCTTTGCATCATCCTGACCAATTACATACTGGTCAAGATAGTTCTTTATTTCTTTTGGCTTAGGAACTTTCTTTAAAGAGAAATTTGCATTTTCTTTCTCCGAAGCTGTCAAACCTGACTCCTGAACAATCTCATAAGCCTGTTTCGCACAATCTTCGCAGATAAAACCATTTATTCCTGTAATAAGCAGTTTAACATCTTTCTCGGTCCGTCCACAAAAGCTACATACTTTCTTCATTAACTAATTTATTTCTTTCTAACTAAAACATTATCAATCATGCCATACGCTTTAGCCTCTTCTGCGGTCATCCAATAATCGCGATCGGAATCAGCCCATACTCTATCATAAGGTGTATGAGAATGGTTGGCTATGATTGTATAAAGCTCTTTCTTCATCTTCTGAATTTCTTTTGCCATGATATCAATATCCGAAGCCTGACCTTGTGCTCCACCCATTGGCTGGTGAATCATCACACGGCTATGAGTAAGGGCCGAACGTTTGCCTTCAGTTCCAGCAACAAGAAGAACCGATGCCATTGATGCAGCCATACCAGTACAAATAGTAGCAACATCACTCGAAATGAACTGCATCGTATCATAAATACCGAGACCAGCAGTAACGCTGCCTCCAGGAGAGTTGATATAGATAGAAATGTCTTTACCAGAATCTGCAGAATCAAGATAAAGCAATTGGGCCTGCAGGGTATTTGCAGTATAATCATCAATCTCCGTACCTAAAAAGATTATTCTGTCCATCATTAGGCGTGAAAACACGTCCATCTGAGTAACATTCAGTTGACGTTCTTCCAGAATATAAGGATTCAGATATTGTGCTTGCGACTTGATAACGTCATCAAGAACCATACCGTTCATTCCTAAATGCTTAGTAGCATATTTTCTAAAATCATTCATAATAATTATTTTACATGAAAAGGAGGTTGCCGACCTTTTTTTATTTCTTAGGAACAAAAATACAAAAAAAAAGTCGATAACCTCCTTATATAGAAGATTTTTTTCTAAAAAAATATCATTTCTATGCCATTAACTTATTAAATTCTTCTAAAGTAATGCTTTTTTCATTCAGTTTGACTACTTTCTTCAAAGCTGCGGTCAATTTAACATCAACGCAACGATCAACGAGTCCATCTATATTCTCTTTCTTTTCAAGCATCTGCTTAGAATAATTTTCCAATATGTCTTCAGGAATATTTGTCATGCCATACTGAGCAAACTGTTGACGGGTTGTCTCTTTTGCAGCCTCTTTAATATCAGCCTCTTCAACCTTTATATTATTAGCAGATACAATCTGCTCTTTAATAAGATGCCAAGCAAGCTCTTTTACGCTGCCTTCATAGTTTTTATCCACATAATCCTGATCTTTGTCCTTATTGCTATGAAGCATGATTTTCTTCAGCAAATCGTCAGCGAACTCAAGTTTGCCAACCTTTTTCTCCAGATATGCACGAACATCAAGCAGGAACTTATAGTCACTGTCATTTACCAGCTGCATTGACAATCCTTCAGAGATCTTCGCACGGAAACCTGCTTCATCTTTTACAGCACCCTCACCGTAGATCTGGTCAAATAGTTCTTGGTTAACTTCAGCTTTCTTGAATCGTGTAATCTCATTAACCTGATAGCTAAAATTAGACTTAAGATCAGCTACTTCCTCTTTCTTAAGCTTCAGCATAGAGGAAATTTCCACGTCATTACCGTCGTAAGCTACAGAAGGATTAAAAGTGATAACATCACCAACTTTTGCATCTTTGAAAAGAGCCTTCTGATCATCATTCTTCATGTAGTCAGGAGACATCACTGCATCATCGACAGTAATACCGTTTTCTTTAGTATTACCTTTTTCATCAAGTTCTGCAATATTACCTTTCAACATATCTTTAGCTTCATAGCTGTCAACTTTCTCGTATTGTCCAGCACGAGATGCAAACATTTCTACCTGCTGATCTATCAGTTTATCATCAACAGTGATATTATAGAAGTCGATCTTATCTTTTTCAGTAAGCTCTACCTTGAATTCTGGAGCAACAGCAATATCGAAAACGAACTCAAAGTTCTCTTCTTTTTCAAAATCAACAGGTTCCTGTTTTTCCTCGTTTGGCATTGGCTCACCAAGCATTTGTATTTTGTTTTCCTTGATATAATCATAGATTTTTTCACCGAGAAGTTTATTTACTTCATCAGCGACTACAGACACACCAAACTGTTTTTTAATCAATCCCATAGGAACTTGTCCTTGGCGGAACCCTGGTATATTTGCTTTTTTGCGATACGATTTCAGCGTTTTATCTACTCTTTCTTGATAATCAGCTTTTTCCATAGCTACAGTAAGTACGCCACTCACCTTGCTGGAATTGTCATAAGAAATATTCATCTCTGATACTTTTATATTATTATTTAAAATCTAAACTCTTCATCCTTAGCAAGATCATGTTCCTAAGGAAGTGCAAAATTAGTGATATTAACTCTAAAAACCTAACATAAACACAAAAATTAAACGATTTATTTAAAAATTATTGTTTTTTTTGCGGGTATTTCAAATTTTATGTGTTCCTTTGCGAAAGAAAAGTGCACGTGGATAGTGGTCTTTCGATATTCCTCTTTTTATTTGCTCTCTTCAAGAAATATTTTTTTTATTAATTTTTAATTATAGTTTTTACTATGAACATTTATGTTGGTAATTTAAATTACCGTTTGAAAGAGGAAGAACTTCGCGATGCATTTGAAGCTATCGGTACCGTTGATTCTGTTAAATTGGTTAAAGACCGTGAAACTGGCCGCGCCAAAGGTTTTGGATTTGTAGAAATGCCTAATGATGAAGAAGCACTAGCAGCAATCGAGAAACTTAACGGAGCGGAAGTTGGTGATCGTCAAATGGTTGTAAAAGAAGCTCGTCCAAAAGACTAAGAAATCATTTCCCTGTAATATAGGAACCTGGAAATCCCCTGTCAATGATCTTGGCAGGGGATTATTTTTATATCATTTCTTGAGCTTCACGGGCTTTTTTCTGTTCATCGATTAACTGGAAGTCTTTTTTCCGAAGAACAAAACTATTACTTAGATATTTCTCACGCACGATCTTATTTGAAGCTAATTCTTCGGGGGTACCCTGAAACAGGATTCGGCCTTCAAACAACAGGTATGCACGATCTGTAATACTCAGAGTCTCCTGAACATTATGGTCGGTAATAAGAATTCCAATATTCCGGTCTTTCAATTTCCACACAATGTGTTGAATATCCTCGACGGCGATTGGATCAACACCTGCAAAGGGCTCGTCAAGCATAATAAACTTTGGATCTATCGCTAGACAACGGGCTATCTCCGTACGGCGACGTTCACCTCCAGAGAGTTGGTCACCCTTGTTCTTACGAACCTTTGTCAAATGGAATTCAGCGATAAGACTTTCCAATTTGGCTTTCTGTTCTTCATGAGAAAGTTTGGTCATTTCAAGCACAGAGATGATATTGTCCTCAACACTCATTTTTCGGAAGACGCTGGCTTCCTGAGCCAAATAACCAATACCACGTGTGGCACGTTTGTATACAGGATATTTCGTTATATCCAAATCATCAAGATAGATATGACCAGCATTAGGGACAATCAGTCCTGTCGTCATATAGAATGAAGTTGTCTTACCCGCTCCATTAGGTCCTAGAAGTCCTACGATTTCGCCCTGTTTTACATTGATAGAAACATCATTTACTACAGTACGCTTACCGTAACGCTTCACTAAGCCTTCGGTGCGAAGCACCATCTGCTTAGAATCAACGGAGGCAAAAGATTCCCTTTCTTCTTCCTTATATGGCACCTCATCATCGGTCATGATCGATTCAACATGCTCTATAGGCATAGAACCATTCTCAACTGCTATTTTATCGAAATCTCCCATTTTCATCTATTTGATTGCAAAAGTAACAAATTTGTGCTTAATATATGTGATAAACTCAAAAACTTATTTGAGAATTGCAGTTTTTTAGCGGATTTTGGTTACTTTTGTGGACAAATAAACGTATACATCATGTTATTTCACAAATGTCTGACCACACTAGGTAAATACCTCATACTTATGGGACGAACATTTTCTCGTCCAGAACGTCTAAGGATGTTCTTTAAGCAATATGTAAAAGAGATGATGCAGCTAGGTGTCAATTCCATAGGAATAGTACTTCTCATCTCATTTTTTATCGGTGCGGTCATTTGTATTCAGATCAAGCTGAATATACAGAGCCCGTGGATGCCTCGTTTCGTCACGGGATACACCACACGTGAAATTATGCTGCTCGAATTTTCTTCGTCAATCATGTGTCTCATTCTGGCAGGAAAAGTCGGATCGAATATTGCATCAGAGATTGGAACGATGCGTGTAACACAACAGATTGATGCTCTGGATATTATGGGAGTTAATTCAGCCAACTTTCTTATATTGCCGAAGATCCTGGGAATGATTACCCTGATGCCTTTCCTTGTCATTTTTAGTACGACATCGGGCATCATAGGAGCTTATGCCACATCATTTTTCGGCCATATCATTAGTTCCGATGACCTAACTTTAGGTTTACAGCACGATTTTAACCAATGGTTTGTGTGGATGAGTGTTATAAAAAGTATATTCTTTGCTTTCATTATCTCAAGTGTCCCGGCATTTTTTGGCTACACAGTAGAGGGAGGCTCAGTTAATGTGGGCAAAGCCAGCACAGATGCTGTAGTTTGTAGTAGTGTTTTGATCCTGTTTTCGGATCTGTTTCTCACACAAATACTCTCATAAATCATGATAGAAATAAACCATTTATATAAGTCTTTTGGTAGTAAGAAGGTTCTAATAGATATCAACGCTACATTCGAAAATGGCATCACCAATCTAATAATTGGTCAAAGTGGTTCCGGAAAAACCGTATTAATAAAGAATATAGTAGGACTTCTCGAACCTACAAAAGGAAGTATTAGCTACGACGGACGTGACTTTATTAGTATGAACAAAAGCGAAAAAATCATGCTTCGCAGAGAAATGGGTATGATTTTCCAGAATGCAGCCCTATTTGACTCACTTACTGTATTAGAGAATGTCATGTTTCCCCTTGATATGTTCTCAAATGATACGTTACGCAACCGCACGAAACGTGCCAGAACCTGTCTAGACCGTGTAAACCTAATCGAGGCTCAAGATAAATTTCCTGGTGAGATCTCAGGTGGAATGCAGAAACGTGTAGCTATTGCAAGAGCTATAGCACTAAATCCAAAATATCTATTTTGTGATGAGCCGAACTCAGGACTTGATCCCAAAACATCTTTGGTTATAGATGAACTTATTCACGGTATAACTAAGGAATACAACATGACAACTATCATCAACACGCATGACATGAATTCCGTCATGGGTATCGGTGAGAATATTATATTCATCAACGAAGGCAAGATGGAATGGCAGGGTGCCAAAGAAGATATCATGAGAGCTACAAACAATAAGCTTAATGACTTCATCTTTGCTTCCGATCTATTCAGGAAAGTAAAAGATGTGGAAATGGGGAAATAGTAGAGGAACACCCCTACTATTTCATTTTCCACTTACCGTCTTTTAACACCATTGGCATAACAACCTCTTCATTGGCATTATCGCCATAATATACTTCGAGGAAGACATCTGCCTTGGTATTACTTTTATCTATAACAGAATTTACTTTCTTTACGGATTTCAATCCACCCCGTTCTTCTTTTTGTTGTATAACAAATTGCTTTACCATCGTAATAAGTTGCTGCCTGTAACCTTCGGGGATTCCTTCAGTATTATCCATAACAGCCACATATTCCTCATATTTTCCCTCTATGAGATAATTATAATATTCCTCCGCAGCCTTACCTGCAACATCTTCGGGAGTTTTCTTCGAACATGATGTCAGTACAAGACTTATTATTGCGAATAATATTAGAAAACGACGCATAATAATTATTTTTGACGAATAAAGATATTGATAGGAGTACCTGTCATTGTCCAATTTTCTCTTATTTTATTTTCGAGGAAACGACGATATGGCTCCTTCACATATTGTGGCAGATTTGCAAAGAATACGAACGATGGTATCTGTGTATTTGGTATCTGCATGCAATACTTTATCTTAATATACTTTCCTTTTATTGAAGGCGGTGGATATGCCTCTATTAAAGGAAGCATTACCTCGTTAAGTTTTGACGTACCTACATGTGCCTTACGATTATTATATACATCCTTAGCCGTCTCTAACACTTTGAATATACGTTGTTTTGTAAGTGCAGAGCCATAAATTATCGGGAAATCAGTAAACGGTGCCATTCTAGAATAGATGGCATTTTCAAAGGTTTTTATGATATTAGTATCCTTATCCGTTACAAGATCCCATTTATTAACAACTACAACAAGCGATTTGTTGTTTTTCTGAATCAACTGGAAGATATTCATGTCTTGTGCCTCAATACCTCTAGTCGCGTCGATCATAAGAATACAAACATCCGAATTCTCTATCGAACGAATAGATCGCATAACCGAATAGAATTCCAGATCCTCAGTTACTTTATTCTTACGGCGAATACCTGCTGTATCAACAAGGTAGAAGTCAAAACCAAATTTATCATATCTTGTATAGATGCTATCACGAGTCGTTCCAGCAATCTCAGTTACAATATTACGTTCCTCACCAATAAAAGCATTTACGAGACTGCTTTTCCCGGCATTAGGACGACCTACGACTGCAAAACGTGGTATTCCATCCTCAAGTAATTCTAGGGGATCAGACTTCAGTTTAGTCAGCACCATATCAAGCAAGTCACCCGTGCCACTACCTGTAGCGGAGCTTATGCAATAAGGTTCACCAAGTCCCAACGAATAAAACTCAGCAGCATCATAGATCTGTTCATTATTATCTGTTTTATTGGCAATCAATAAAACAGGAAGCTTTGAACGGCGTAGGATACTTGCTACCTCCTGATCAAGGTCAGTTACACCTGTGGTCACATCCACAAGAAACAATATCACATCAGCCTCTTCTGTTGCTATAAGCACCTGCTTACGTATCTCCTCTTCGAAGATATCATCCGAGTTAACCACCCAACCACCAGTATCTACGATCGAGAATTCCCGTCCGCACCAATCACATTTTCCATACTGACGGTCACGTGTGGTACCGGCTTCGTCACTAACTATCGCGTGACGTGTCTTTGTTAGTCTGTTAAATAATGTCGATTTACCTACATTAGGTCTACCGACGATTGCTACTAAATTTGCCATACGTTTTTTATTATTCTGATTGATATCCGAA
>OBMA010000562.1_pt1 | contig 22229 bp, 17 predicted proteins | sample 1539141 | NCBI WGS metagenome assembly OBMA01 (sample SAMEA3991484, study PRJEB22521) | metagenome | biome: anthropogenic terrestrial biome; feature: sewage plant; material: raw primary sludge | place: Sweden | collected 2012-09-26
GGCATGCCCGCAATCTCTGCTACATGTATACCAAATGAGTGCTCACTCCCACCCCTCTCAAGTTTACGTAAGAATATAACCTTACCGTCAAGTTCCTTAACAGAAACATTATAATTTTTGATACGAGAGAAGTTTTTCTCCATCTCATTCATCTCATGGTAGTGTGTAGCAAAAAGAGTACGTGCCCTTGCCTTTGTATGCTCATGAAGATACTCTACTATTGCCCAGGCAATGGATATACCATCATAAGTAGATGTACCACGCCCCAATTCATCAAAAAGCACAAGGCTCTTTGGCGAAACATTATTCAATATGTTAGCTGCCTCTGTCATCTCTACCATAAAGGTTGATTCTCCTAACGAAATATTATCAGAAGCACCAACACGGGTGAATATTTTATCCACCAAACCTATTCTAGCTGATTCTGCCGGCACAAAGCATCCTACCTGGGCCATAAGTACTATCAAGGCTGTTTGTCGCAACAGAGCCGATTTACCGGCCATATTTGGACCGGTTATTATCATTATCTGTTGCTTTTCGGTGTCAAGGTATATGTCATTCGGCACATAGCGCTCCCCTAGCGGCAGTTGAGTCTCAATAACAGGATGTCTTCCTTTCTTTATATCAAGTACATCTGTTGTATCTATCACCGGACGTATATAGTTATTCTCTTCAGATGTTTTGGCAAAAGATAACAGACAATCAAGCCTTGCAATAAGATTGGCATTTATCTGAATGGCAGGAATATACTCTTGCATAGACATAACAAGATCATTAAACAATTTTGTCTCAAGTGATAAAATTTTGTCTTCAGCGCCTAGTATCTTTTCTTCATACTCTTTTAATTCCTGGGTAATGTAACGCTCTGCCTGAACAAGAGTCTGCTTGCGTATCCATGATTCAGGAACTTTATCTTTATATGTATTTCTTACTTCCAGATAATAACCGAAAACATTATTATAGCCTATTTTTAGACTTGATATACCTGTTTCTTGGGTTTCACGCTCCTGTATTTTCATCAGATAATCTTTTCCATTATATGATATATTACGGAGTTCGTCCAGGTCTTTATTTACACCATCAGCGATCACCCCACCCTTGTTGATTAGTTGCGGTGGATCGTTTTTAACTTCTTTATCTATGCGGTCTCTTAAAAGAACACAAAGATTCAACTGCTCTCCTATCCTCTTCAGCGCATCATTTTTAGCACATTGGCATGCCTTTTTAACAGGCTGTATAGCTTGTAAGGCAATTTTTAGTTGCACTACCTCACGCGGTGATACTCTGCCTACAGCAACTTTGGATATTATACGTTCCAAATCACCTATCTGATGAAACTGATCATCAATAAGTTGACGAAATTCAGGTTCACGAAACAGATATTCCACAATATCCAATCTCTCATTTATCGGCTTCTCGTCTTTAAGTGGAAATACCACCCAACGCTTAAGCATACGAGCCCCCATTGGTGATACTGTTTTGTCTATCACATTAAGTAGTGAACTGCCATCCTCTTGCATAGGCTGGAGAAGTTCAAGACTACGTATGGTAAACTTATCCATTCGTACATATCTCTCCTCTTCTATTCTGGAAAGAGATGTTATATGTCCTATATGAGTATGCTGTGTAAGTTCAAGATATTGAAGAATAGCTCCACTGGCAATTACGCCTGACTTGAGATGATCTACTCCAAAGCCCTTAAGACTCTTAACACCAAACTGTTTAAGTAGTTTCTGATGAGCAGACTGCTCTGTAAAGACCCAGTCGTCTAATTCAAATGTAAAGAATTTATTACCAAAATATTTTTCAAAATCCTGTTTTTTGGCTCTATCAAAAAGTACTTCTTTAGGTGAAAAATTGCCAAGCAATTTGTCTACATAATCATATGTGCCCTCGCCTGTAAGAAACTCACCGGTAGATATATCAAGAAATGAAACACCGCAAGAATACTTTCCGAAATGTACAGCTGCCAAAAAGTTATTTTCTTTATAATTGAGCACATTATCACTCATAGCCACACCAGGTGTTACAAGTTCGGTAATGCCACGCTTAACTAACGTCTTTGTAAGTTTTGGGTCTTCCAACTGGTCGCATATAGCAACACGCTTACCGGCACGTACAAGTTTAGGTAAATAAGTATCCAATGCATGATGAGGAAAACCTGCCATCTCTGCAGATCCTTTATTTCCACCATTATTACGGCGCGTAAGAGTAATACCCAATATTTTTGAAGCCGTAACAGCATCTTCACAATACGTCTCATAAAAGTCACCACAACGGAATAGTAATAACGCATCTGGATGTTTTGCCTTCAACGTAAAAAACTGTTTCATCATTGGTGTAAGTCCGTTATCTTTATTTGCCATTAAGCTATTATTTTTAAATTTGTAATCGGCAAAATTAAAGAAAAAAGAGCAAAAGACAAAATAAAAAGAGTAAAAAATAATATCATATTTTTATATGATTATCTATAATAAGCAAGATAAGCTTAACATTAGACAAAATAGTATTATATATTTAGCTATATAATATATTACCTTTGCAAATGAAACGAAAATGATAAATATAGATTAACACAAAATGGTTTTACATGTTAGATTTGTTATTAGGATAAAAAAGGGAAGCACCGTGATGGTTGCTTCCTTATTTTTTTGTTAACTAAATTTTGCCGTTCCGAATAAATAAAGTAATTTTGCACCATATAATATAAATATAAAAATAGAAATGGATTATAACTTCAGAGAAATTGAAAAGAGATGGCAGCAGAAGTGGGTGAAAAATAAAACTTACAAGGTTGCAGAAGATAAATCACGAAAAAAATTCTATGTACTGAATATGTTTCCTTATCCATCAGGAGCAGGTCTGCACGTTGGCCATCCCCTTGGATATATTGCTTCTGATATCTATGCCAGATTCAAACGTCTTGAAGGTTATAATGTACTTAATCCTATGGGATATGATGCCTATGGTCTGCCGGCTGAGCAATATGCCATACAGACAGGTCAGCATCCTGCTATAACTACGGTTAACAATATTAACCGATATCGCGAACAGCTGGATAAAATAGGATTTTCATTTGACTGGGATAGGGAAGTGCGTACTTGTGATCCCTCATATTACAAATGGACTCAATGGGCCTTCGGTTTAATGTTCAATTCGTATTATGATAATAACCTGAAAAAAGCTCAACCGATAGCCAAACTTATTGAGCATCTTAAAAACAATGGTTCGGAAGGAATAAATGCAGCTTGCAATGAAGAACTGAAAATCACTGCGGAAGAGTGGGGTAGTATGAGCGAAAAAGAGCAGCAGCAGAAACTCATGAACTATCGTATAGCATATCTCGGTGAAACAATGGTGAACTGGTGTGCCGGTCTGGGTACTGTGCTTGCCAACGATGAAGTAGTAGATGGAGTTTCTGTTCGTGGTGGTTATCCTGTAGTTCAGCAGAAGATGCGCCAATGGTGTCTGCGTGTAAGCGCTTATGCTCAGAGACTGCTGGACGGACTTGATACTATCAATTGGACTGATTCACTAAAAGATACACAACGTAACTGGATTGGACGCAGCGAAGGTACTGAGGTTGTATTTGATGTAAAAGACAGTGATGTTAAATTCACTATATTCACTACACGCGCCGACACTATGTTTGGTGTAACATTTATGGTATTGGCTCCTGAGAGCGAATATGTGGCACAGGTTACTACAGCAGAGCAACAGAACACTGTTACCGAATATGTAGAAGCTACAAAGAAGCGTACAGAGCGTGACCGAATATCAGACCGTAAGGTAACAGGAGCATTTACCGGTTCTTATGCCATCAATCCTTTTACAGGCGATGCTATACCTATTTGGGTAAGTGATTATGTACTGGCCGGATATGGTACAGGAGCAATTATGGCTGTACCTGCACATGATAGCCGTGATTATGCTTTTGCTAAACACTTCTCATTGCCAATCATTCCTTTGATTGAGGGATGCGACGTATCTGAAGAAAGCTATGATGCAAAAGATGGTATTGTATGCAACTCTCCACGTAAAGACGTGAAACCTTACATCGATTTCAGCCTTAATGGACTTACTGTAAAGGAAGCTATTGCCGCAACAAAGGTTTTTGTCAAAGAAAACAAGTTGGGTAGGGTAAAAGTGAACTATCGCCTGCGCGATGCTATTTTCTCACGTCAGAGATATTGGGGAGAGCCTTTCCCTGTATATTACAAAGAAGGAATGCCTTATATAATCCCGGCAGACAAATTACCTCTTGAATTACCTGAAATAGATAAATATCAGCCTACCGAGACAGGCGAACCACCATTGGGACGTGCCAAGAGATGGGCTTGGGACAGTGAAAAGCAGGAGGCCGTAGACAAATCTCTTATTGACAATAAAACTATATTTCCAATAGAACTGAACACTATGCCTGGTTTTGCAGGTTCTTCAGCTTATTATTTACGCTATATGGATCCTCATAACGAGAATACTATTGTTGATAAAAATGTAGATGAGTATTGGCAGAATGTAGACCTGTATGTAGGTGGTACAGAACATGCTACAGGACATTTGATTTATTCTAGATTCTGGAATAAGTTCTTGTACGATTATGGATATTCTTGTAAGGAAGAGCCTTTCCAGAAACTTGTCAATCAAGGTATGATACAGGGAAGAAGTAATTTTGTATATCGTATCAATGATAGTGACCATGACAAGGCCCCTGTATTCGTATCATTAGGATTAAAAGATAAATATGACGTAATCCCAATTCACGTAGATGTAAACATTGTACATGGAGATGTATTGGATACAGAAGCATTCAAGAACTGGCGTCCTGACTATAAAAATGCAGAATTCATTCTCGAAGGTGATAAATATGTATGTGGTTGGGCTATAGAGAAGATGTCTAAGAGTATGTTCAACGTAGTAAATCCTGACATGATAGTTGAAAAATACGGTGCTGACACACTTCGTCTTTACGAAATGTTCCTAGGTCCTGTAGAGCAAAGTAAACCATGGGATACTAACGGAATAGACGGTTGTCATCGTTTCTTAAAGAAATTTTGGGGATTGTTTTACAACAATCGCTCCGACGAATTTATGCCTAATGATGACGAAGCTACTCCTGAACAACTGAAAAGCGTTCATAAATTGATAAAAAAAGTTACTCAAGATATTGAAAACTTCTCTTATAACACAAGCATATCTGCATTCATGATTTGCCTAAATGAGTTATCACAATTGAAATGTCGCAATAAAGTATTACTAAAGGATATGGTTATACTTATTGCTCCATTTGCACCTCATATAGCCGAAGAACTATGGTCTGCTATTGGAGGAGAGGGTAGCGTATGCGATGCCAAATGGCCTTCTTATAATGAAAAATATTTAGTAGAGAGCACCATGCAGCTTACTATTTCATTCAATGGCAAAGCACGTTTTCAGATGGAATTTGGTGCTGATGCAGACAATGACAGTATTCAAAAGTCTGTTTTGGCTGACGAGAGGTCTCATAAATACATTGGAGAAAAAAATGTCATTAAAGTAATTATAGTTCCAAAGCGCATTGTAAATGTAGTAATAAAATAATATATGTTTAAAAACAAAGCATTATGGAATGAGGTCAAGGATTATATTTTTATAACCCTTGGTCTTTTGCTGTATACTTTTGGTTGGACAATTTTCTTGCTGCCTTATCAGATTGTTACAGGAGGTGTAACAGGTATAGCAGCTATTGTATTTTATGCAACCAAGATTCCTATACAGAACACTTACTTTATAATCAACTTAGTGTTGATTATAATAGCTTTAAAGATATTGGGCTGGAAATTTATGGTTAAGACTGTATATGCAATTATAGTATTATCCTTGTTTTTATGGATAGCTCAAAAATCAATAATAGGTCCTGACGGAAAAATGATACAGGTATTGGGTCCAGGACAAGATTTTATGTCGCTTATCATAGGCTGTTCTCTGACTGGTACTTCTCTAGCTATTGTTTTTCTTAATAACGGTAGTACAGGAGGTACTGATATAGTAGCAGCAATCGTAAACAAATATCATAATATATCACTGGGACGTGTATTGATTTTTGTCGACTTATTGATTATAGGTAGTACAATACCTATATTCGGAGATTGGCGCAAAGTAGTATTCGGACTTGCTACTATGGTAATTGAAAACTATGTTCTTGACCACGTTATGAATGCACGCAGAGAGTCTGTGCAGTTTATGATATTCAGTAAGAAATATCAGGAAATAGCAAATGCTATAGGTACACAGATGGATCATGGTGTAACAATACTTGACGGCCATGGATGGTATACAGGTAAAGAAGTGAAAGTGCTTTGTATATTGGCTAAAAAGAGTGAGAGTACATATATATTCCGTCTTATAAAAATGATAGATCCAAATGCTTTTGTAAGTCAGAGTAGTGCTATCGGTGTATATGGTGAAGGTTTTGATCCTATAAAAGTTAAAGTACCAAAAGTAAAAAAATGAAAATAGTATTTGCCACAAATAATAATAATAAGTTGCGTGAGATACGTGAAATATTAGGAAATAAATATGAAATAGTATCTCTTAAGGATATAGGTTATGATGTTGATATACCTGAAACTTCTGATACTCTGGAAGGTAATGCCCTCATAAAGGCAAAATATGTATATGATAATTATCATATGAATGTATTTGCTGATGACACTGGTCTTGAGGTTGAAGCACTTAATGGAGCTCCTGGTGTTTATTCAGCAAGATATGCTGGTGGTGATGGCCATGACAGTGATGCAAACATGGCAAAACTATTAATGAAATTAGGAGAAAATAATAATAGAAATGCCAGATTTCGTACAGTTATTGCATTAATATTAAATAAAGAAGGTAGTGAAAAACCTGAGATTCATGAATTTGAAGGTATAGTTGAAGGTTCTATATTAAAAGAAAAAAGCGGAAATACCGGATTCGGTTATGATCCTTTATTTGTACCAAAAGGATATAATGAATCATTTGCACAATTAGGAGAAGAAATCAAAAATAAAATATCGCATAGAGCCATAGCTGTAGGAAAACTTTCAGAATTTCTAAAATAGACTTTATGAAAAGGGGTATAATATTATCAATAGTACTTACCGCAATATCTTTTGCGGTTTTTTCTAAAACTATTGGTTCATGGAATATATACCCTGCATATTATGATATTACAGAGATAGTTCCTACGGGAAATGATATTTTTGTACTTAGTAGTAATAACTTATTCTCATATAATGTAAAAGATCACTCTATTTCGACTTATGACAAGTCAAAAAATCTAAGTGATTGTGATATATCACATATAGCATGGAACAGTTCTGCCAAAAGACTTATTATAGCTTACACAAACAGCAATATAGACCTTATAGATATTGCAGGTGATACTAATAATATATCAGAACTATATAATAAAGCAACAACAAGTGATAAAACAATAAACAGCATAATGATAAATGGCATTTACGCCTACATTTCTACAGGTTTTGGAATTGTTAAAGTTAATGTCAAAGATGCTGAGATAAGTGAAACTTATAATATTAGTGCCAATATAAAAAGCACTGCCATAATAGACAATAATATTTATGCATTATGCAGTGATAATAGAATATTAACAGCTTTGCTTTCTACAAATCTCTCTGATAAAAGCAACTGGACTTATACGAATTCTCCTATAAGTAGTATATTTGATACAGGTAGTAAAGATTTTGTTTATGACAATATAAACAAATGCTATTGGACTAAAGATAATAATGGAAAACTCATATCAGAAACTAAAAATAATGATAATAGTTATACTATCACATCGTCTGGTGTAAAACCTGATGGACCAAAATATAATTATTTCAATTATATGAAGTATAAATATAATAAATTATATACTTGTGGAGGAAGAGTTATAGCCGGAAGTTTTTTTAACCGTAAAGGTACTGTACAAGTACTGGATAATGATAATTGGAATGTATTTGAAGATGAAATAGATGACATAACAAAGGTTCCATACCTTGATGTATCAAGTATTTCAATAGATCCAAATGATACAACTCATATATTTGCAGCTTCTGCACGTACGGCCTTATACGAATTTTATAAGGGAAAATATAAAAATCATTATTCAATAGAAAACAGCAATGATGCAATACACTCTGCTATAATAAATAATGGTATAGAAAATCCAGAATACGTTTTAGTTACAGGCAGTACATACGATAATGAAGGCAATTTATGGCTGTTGACCAGTCAAACAAAAAATACATTAATAGAATATTCTAAAGATAAAATTTGGAGTACTCACAACAAAAATGAAATATCAACCAGTAATGGGATGCTTCAGAATATGATTATTGATAAAAATGGTAATTTATGGTTTAGTAATAATCATTGGGTAAGTCCTGCATTATTTTATTATGATATCAAAAATGATGCAGTAAAAGCATATAAGACTTTCGTTAATCAGAGTGGAGCTACATTAGAACTTAATGGAGGTATACACTGCATAGCAGAAGATAAAGAAGGTAATATATGGATAGGATCAAACGTAGGACCATTAATACTATCAAATACTGCAATAAAAAATAATAATAGTATATTCACACAAGTTATTATCCCTCGTAATGATGGTACATCTTATGCAGATTATCTATTAAGTGGAATAGATATTTCATGCATTGCTATTGATGGTGCTAACCGAAAATGGATAGGTACTTTCGACAAAGGATTGTATCTAATAAGTGCAGACAATATGACACAAATACATCATTTTATTTCGTCTAACAGCAGTTTATTGTCTGATGCTATAGAATCATTAGCTATTAATGATAATACAGGAGAAGTTTTTATAGGCACTGATAAAGGACTTTGTTCGTATATGAGTGATGCTACGGTTACATATGATAATATGACCAAAGATAATGTATATGCTTATCCAAATCCTGTAGATCCAAATTATACCGGACTTATATCAATAGTTGGATTATCTTATAATTCAAATGTAAAAATAATAACTGCTAGTGGTACAATTATTACAGAAGGTATAAGTAATGGAGGCATGTTTACATGGGATGGCAAAGATAAGCATGGGAATAGGGTAGCATCAGGCATTTACTTTGCTGTTACAGCAAAATCAGATGGAAGTTCCGGTACTGTATGTAAAATTGCTATGATAAAATAATAATGAAAAGGATCATATGGATTGATATTATCCGCGGAATATGTATGATAGCAATTCTATTATTCCATACAGAAATTTATTACTCCGGTGGCGAAATAATAAAATACAATCTATACGTAAGTAATGCTTTAATAGCTTTTTATTTTATATCCGGATATCTTTTTTATAATAATAAACCTTTTTGTTTACAAAATAAGCTAATATATATATTAAGAAGCATAATTATACCTTACTTTATATTTTCTATTTTTATAGCTGTTTGCAAAGCTCTTATATATGAAAACAACAACATAAATGCAATAATAAATAATATATTAACAGGAAAAGCATCATGGTTTATAACATCATTGGCTATTTCTGAGTTTATATTTTCTATTTTATTGTTGATAAAAGAAAAATATAATAGATTTATTATGCCTATAGTATGCATACTTTTATTTATAATATCAGCATTTATCAACACTAACAACTTAAAAATTTGGAATTATAATATATCTTATATGTCTATGATATACTTATACTTAGGATATTTGTATCATAAAAATGAAAAAATTATCAACAATTATAACAATACATTATACGTATCATTATCAATTATTATTATTATATTTATTAAATACATAGAATATTATTATAAGATAAATATAATGATATGTCCATTGACAATCAGTAATTATATTATTTTCTTAATAGACAGTATAGTTGGTATTTATTTACTTATTAATATAAGCAAAAAAATACCCAATTACAAATTTATAAAATATACAGGTTCTCATAGCATAACATATTATTTTTTATGTGGTGGTGTACCATTATTAACAAGTACTATACTCAATAAAATAAATTTTTACTATAATGGCCAATATTATAGGATAATAATAGCATTAATTATTGTATACATAATATGTACATCAATAACATGGATTATATATAAATTTATCCCGTGGACTATTGGTAAATAGATAATATAAAATATAGATATTACTATACTTATATAAAGTTGAAACTGAAATTAACTCAGTTCCAACATCCTTTCTATAGGTATTAAAGCTTCTTTTCTAATATTATCTGGTACTTCTACTGAAGGCCATTCATACTTAAGAGTATTATAAATTTTCTCTAAAGTATTCATTTTCATATATTCACAATCATTACAACTACATCCTAATCCACCTTCAGATATTTCAGGAGGTACAGGATAAAACTTTTTATCTGAACAATTACGTTGCATTTCATGTAGAATACCTGCCTCTGTAGCCACTATAAATTCATTTTCAGAGCTTTTTATTGAATAATTAAGTAATACCGCAGTAGAACCAATAACGTCAGCTACAGCCAATACAGGACCTTTACATTCAGGATGAGCCAATACCTTAGCATTGGGATGTAATTTTTTTAGTTTAATGATTTCATCTACAGAAAATCTTTCATGTACATGACAACCTCCATTCCATAATAACATATTACGACCTGTTATCTGATTTATATAACTACCTAAGTTATAATCAGGACCAAATATAAGTTTTTCATCTTTAGGAAATGTATCGACAATCTTTTTAGCATTACCCGAAGTTACTACAATATCAGTAAGTGCCTTTACGGCTGCAGTAGTATTTACATAACTTACAACTTTATATCCAGGATGTTCTTCCTTGTATTTTTTCAAATCTTCAGCCTTGCAACTGTCAGCAAGAGAACAACCTGAATTAAGATCAGGAGTCAATACCAATTTTGAAGGATTGAGTATTTTACATGTCTCTGCCATAAAATTAACACCACACATCAAAATAATCTTTGCATCAGTATTTTCAGCCTTTCTGGCAAGAGCAAGTGAATCTCCAATAAAATCAGCAATATCCTGTATAGCACCTTGTGTGTAATAGTGAGCAAGAATTATAGCATTCTTGTCTTTACACATTTGGCGTATCTCTTTTACTATCTCTATATTTTTATCTATAGGTTCATCTATATAACCTTTTTCAATCCATTCATTTTTAATCATAATAATATTATAATATATATTTATTCTTTATATTTAAATAGAATGTAAAACTATGATGTACTGTTGATACATTGATAACTTTTATTTAAAAATCTTGTTTTATAAGATATAAACATAAGAAACCTTTTTATCCACATTAGTATTTAATTATTACTCATTGATAATGAGCCAAAAACAATACTTATCAACAATTTTATATTTCGGTGCAAATTTAATAAGTTTATATCTTTTTCTATGTAAAAATCGTGGAAAACTTATAAAAAACTTAATAATAACTATGTGGATATCCACTAAAATAGAATACACTGTTTGGTCTTGTTTATTATCCACAAGTTATTATTTTGTTATCCACATTGTTATCCACACACTTATCAACATTAAAATATTTTGTTATGGCTATGAACTTTATATATAGAATATACTATATTAATTGATATATTATGTGATTATTTAAAAGATAAACATTATATTTGCTGACTTTTTTAAAATAATAATAATATGAAAAGTTTAAAATTGAGTATATCTACATTTCTTAAGATATCAGGTCTTATAGTTGTATTGGGCTTTATATTGAGGGTAGTGTTGTTATTTAATCCCTCTACAGTAGTAAATTATTCATTTTTAGAATGGATACAAATATTTTTACTTGGTACATTCAATGATATATTCTTTGCTGTAATTAGCTTTTCATTTTTCTGTCTTTTCTTATTATTTTTTTCGGAAGTGAAATATAAAAAGCCATGGTCATATATTATTTATGCATTACTGGCTATTACATATATTGTACTTCAATTTATTAATACACCATTACGCGAATTCAATGCACCACTTACACGAATAATATGTTACCTTTTATTATATAGAATTGCTAGTTATACATTACGTTTATTTTTTCCTGTCATTCGTGAATACTGGCGTCAATATACATATTATATAGTATTCTTTGTTTATGTTTTGTTTATTGTATTTAATGCTATTGCTGAATATTTTTTCTGGAGTGAATTTGGATTACGTTATAATTTTATAGCTGTAGACTATTTGGTATACACAAATGAAGTAATTGGTAATTTCTTCGAATCTTATCCCATGGTTCCATTAATATCGTTAGTTGTATTATTATCTGGTGGCATATCATATGGTTTACTTCGTAATATAAGAAAAAATAATTTTAATATAATACCTTCATTACGTGATAAGTTGATTTCAACTGCTGCATATATAGTTTTGTCTTCTGCATCTTTTGGACTTTTGTTTGTTAATTTTTCATTTCAACATGGCAATAATAGTTATGTAAATGAACTACAAGCTAATGGTTGTGTTAAATTCTGTCAGGCATTTTTCAGTAACAAATTATGTTATAAGGACTTTTATAATAAAATATCAGATGCAGAAGCTGTTGGCATCATTAATTCACAGTATGGTAGAAGTATAGATAATATTCAGCATATACATTCTGATAAGCCGGAAATACATAAGAATATTGTATTGATTACCATTGAAAGTATGAGTGGAGAGTTTTTAAAGCGTTTTGGAAATACACAGAATATCACACCGAATCTGGATAATCTTATGCAACAAGGCTTGTGTTTTGACAATCTTTATGCCGTAGGAAACCGTACTGTACGCGGACTTGAAGCTGTTACATTATGTATACCTCCAAGTTCTGGTGAAAGTATTATTAAACAAGAAAATAATAGTGGCTTGTTTTCTACAGCTAAAGTATTGCATTCTAAGGGTTATAATGTAAATTTTATATATGGTGGCGACAGTTATTTTGATAATATGAAATCTTTCTTTAGTGGAAATGGATTTAAAGTAATAGATAAATCTGATTTTAAAGGAAAAGAGTTGACTTTCAGTACAGTATGGGGAGCTTGTGATGAAGATATGTTTAACAAAGCAATAAAGGTATTCAATGGCAATGCAAAAGTTAAAAAACCATTTTTTGCCAATATTATGACTGTAAGCAATCACCGTCCATATACTTATCCAGATGGTAGAATAGATATACCTTCATCAAACAAATGTCGTGAAGGTGGCGTAAAATATACTGATTATGCTATTGGTAAATTCTTTGAAATGGCTAAAAAGCAACCTTGGTTTAATAATACTATTTTTATAATTACTGCCGATCATTGTGCTTCGAGTGCAGGAAGTACTGATATTCCTCTTGATCAATATCATATTCCAGCTTTAATATATGCTCCCGGATTCGTAAAACCGTCAGTAAATAAAACGTTGCTATCTCAAATAGATTTGATGCCTACAGTATTTGGACTTTTGCATTTCAGTTATGAGTCTCGTTTCTTTGGTCAGAATGTGTTGTCAAAGTCGTATCATCCTCGTGCTTTTGCCGCTACATATCAAAATTTAGGATATATAGAAAATAATAAAATGATAGTATTATCCGCCGGCCATCGTCAGCAACAGTTCAGACTGTTGTCTGGTAAGTATTCACTTACTACCGGTGCTGAGCAACATAATATAGATAAAAGTATACTTCACCATGCTATTGCTAATTATCAGTGTGCAGGTGATATACAAAAGAAAAAATAAATGCTTACCTATTTTATTATCTCTTGTTATGGAAATGGTAGCCGAAACCTATCATAAGATTTCTTGGATTTTTAAATTCACTCAATTGATATCCGATGTGTAGAAATAGGTTACGTGTGATTGATGTCTTCAGAACAGCAACTTGGTATAAACCACTGAAATTTTTGCCTTTGTAAATGAAATTATGACCTAAACCAAGATTAATAGAAAATATTGGCATTACAAACTCTCCACGAATAGAGAGTCCGGCTGATACTCTTTCATTCAAAGGAGGGCGATAAAAGATTATATCTCCATTCTCTTTTTTTCCAGCTATATGGTTTTCTATATTGGAGCTTTCATCAAACATTGCATCTAGTGACATTCCTGCTTTGAAATATTTGTTGACATTGTACATAGGATTAAAATTAAAACCCAAAATACCGAATGAACCAGGTATTGCATAATTTTCTTCCGGTATTACCTTACAGCGCGTAGCTCCAAATATTATAAAATCGTAAATTAAATGTGGCTTTATATGAGTTACTATATTTTCATTGCTATATATTGACTTCTTGTTTTTTGTATCAAAAATCCGCGTAAAGCCAATTCTTGTACCGATAATATTAATTCCTGAATTAGGATAATGCGTGTTACCATTAGAATAGTGCGTAGCGGCAACTCCTGCAATAAACTTCCATTTTTGGTTCATCTGCCAGTTAAGGAAAAGTCCAAGATTGATATAAGCATTGATATTTGAACCTACAACAGTATTATATGGATTATTATTGACATCATAATGTTTCCAACCAAACGAAGCTCCAAAGTTCCATTCATAGTCTAATGATAACTTATGTGATATCTGTTTTATACGTGATCCTTGATAAAAATATACAGCTACAGGATTTCCAAGTTCCGAATAATCGAAGAATGTGTTATATGATATTCCTATACCTTGGTAAGTATGTGGATACATCTTTCCGATATATGAGTTTGGGGGAAATTGAAATCCATATTTCAGATGTAAAGATAATGACTTGTCTATTTTTGAATTTTTTTGGTTGTTACCTCTCAGGAAGTCTCCTGCTTGTACTATATATCCTGATGATATATCAAATTCTGTTTGATGAATTAAATGAGTCTTGTATATACTGTCTGATGTCTGTCCTGTAATTGAACTTAAGGCAGAGAATGCTAGTAAGAATATTAATGTTGATTTTGTTATGTATATTCTCATTTCAGAAGTTTGTGATTTAAAATTATGTAATAATTGCTGTTTGAAGGTATTCTACTTTTGAATATACCGCTTACACATTTAATTTTATTTGTGTCGTTTTTACGTATATAAAGAGTATATTCTGCATTAAAATACTCATATTCAATTGATTTTAATATTTGAGATTTTCCTACAGGCAGAACAATCGTTTTATATACATCATCGAAATTCAGACTATGTGGATTGTAGTACATCTTTTTATTCGAAAACTGTAAGATGCTGTCTTTTATCCCGATGGGTATATCTACCAATTGGTTAGAATTAAGATATGAAAAAGCTTTCTTAGCTGTACTCACAAACTGCCTTTCTTCTGAAAAGACAGAGTACTTTATCGTTAAAGCAGATTTACTTATATTATTGATTGTATCAACAGTCCATTCTTCTTTTTTACAGTAGCTCTGTGGTTTGTATTTATATGTAATGTGATCTAATGTATATCCTGAAGAAGCTTTTTGAATAACATTTATAGGTATCGTCTTGAAACTGTTTCCTATTAAAATGGTAAACATAAAGTCTTTACCTGTGAGATTTTCATCTAGTTTTATATTGAGGCATTTATCTTGTGTGCGACTTATTGTAAATCCCTCTTGGGTTCCTGAATGAATAATATATCCTTTATCTATCTTGAAATCATAAAATGGTACATCGTCGTTATTTATTATATTACCATTTACGTCATAAAGTTTTCCATAAAAGACATCTTTATAATATTCATCGCCATAATAAACAGATAAAATGTGCCAGTCTGAAGTGGAAAAGCCAACAACTGTGGAATCACCTTCTCCTGACATTTGTAAATTTGTGGTAGAAGCATTCATCTCATCTACAAAAACATCATTATTGCAGCTGTTGAATAAAAATAAGCTTATGGTAGCTATAATAATAATCTTATTTTTCATAGTAATTATCATAATCGGGTAACAAAATTATATAAAATAGCTACAATAAAAAAAACAATAACTTTTAATTAATCTATTTTATTTTATGTTAACGTGATAATGGTTTTTTTTTGATTATTAGTATAATGAACTAATTTTCATTGTAAGAATTATTTATTTATGTAATAAAAGGAATACTTTTAATTAGTATTCCTTTTATAATCTTTTAGTCTTCAACTAGTGTGAAGTCATCTTTTCCAACTCCGCAGATAGGGCATACCCAATCTTCAGGAATGTCTTCAAAAGCAGTTCCAACTGCTATACCATTGTCTGGATCACCTTCTGCTGGGTCATAAACATAACCACAAGTTTCGCAAATGTACTTTTTCATAATTGTATCTCCTTCTTTAAATTAATGAATAAAATTATTTGTTTTTTGCCAATACTATATTTACTCTTTCTGTTATTTGGTCTGGAGGTATATTCTTAAGACAAGCATAATCGCCTCTCATACAAGGTTTGTTGCCGTATATAGAACAAGGTCTGCAAGGCAGGTCTATCTGTACAGCATTGTTTTCGCTCTGGTTCCATCCCATAAATCCAGAATATGGATGCGTAGAGCCCCAAATACTTACAACAGGAACGTTTACGATAGATGCGAGATGCATGTTGGCGCTGTCCATAGATATCATTACATTAAGATGACTCATTAGAATAAGTTCGTCATATATTTGTTCTACGTTATCACTTACAAACATACATTGTTTATATTTTTTGCACCATGTTGAAAATATTTCAGATTCCTTGTTCCCTCTTCCAAACAAAAATATTCGTAAGTTATTATGACTGGAAATAAGCTTGTTTATTACTTGCTCCATCAGCTTGACAGGATATATTTTGCCTTTGTGAGCTGCAAAAGGAGCAATGCCGATCCATTTTTCACCTTCTAGTTTTGAACCTATAAATGATGGGAGAACACTAAGATCACCACCTTCATCAGGAAATATAGATTTGAATTCGCCCAATTTTACGGGGTATCCTAACTTTTCGAATACATCTGCATAATTCTGAAATGATGTTGGCTGTTTCACCAGCTCTTTATTATCCCAGCTTATTAACTTTCTTTTTCCGTTACGGTGTTTGTTTATATGAGCTACATGATAGCGGTCAAAATTAAACCGTAATCTGAGATATTCGGAGCGTAACACATCATGAAGATCAGCAACAGCTGTAAAGTTTTTCGCCGTCAACCTACGATAAAGGGCATTAAGTCCTTTTACTCCATGATATTCATCCTTTATGTCTGCTTCCATGAGACCTACATTAGGAGCCAGGTTTTCATAAAAAGGACGAGCAAACGGACGACTTAATACTGTAATCCTGAGATGTGGATATTGTTTAGCTAAAGAATAAACCACAGGTAAGGTCATCGCTACATCTCCTAATGCAGAGAAGCGGATTATCAATATGTGGTCTGATCTCATAACTTAATTTTTGTTGCCGCCATATAATACAGGATTCGTTGCCGGGTCGTTATACATTTTCATCTGTCTGTATACTTTCATGTATTTACGACCGGCAGATATATCGTCCAACAACTGATTTATAGCTGTAGAAAGATCTTTCTGCTGTTCAAGCCGTACATTCAGTTTTGCCTTGCATTTATCTATATGTTGAGCAGAAGCATCTTTGCGTTCTGCCTGTTCTTTCATATGATAAATCTTCAGGGCAAGAATGGAAAGGCGGTCGATAGCCCATGCTGGACTCTCTGTATTTATAGTGGCATCAGCCAAAACTTTAACATCAATGTATTGCTTACGGAAATATGTATCTATATCTTCAACTAGGTCTGTACGATCCTGATTGCTTTTGTCAATTCGTCTTTTAAGTGTTAGGGCTTCTGAAGGATTTATTTCAGGGTCACGTATAATATCTTCAAAATGCCATTGTACGGTATCAATCCAGCATTTTTTATAAAGAGTATTTTCTATGGTGTTCTCTTTATATGGATTTAAGATAGGAGTCTCAATATTGTCTTTAATATGATAAGACGTAATAGCTTTATTAAATATACTGTTGCAAAGTTCTGTAAATATCATTATGTAATTTGTATTGATTTAATATGCAAAGCTAAACATTAATTTTTAATTAGCCAATTAAAATTAATAAAATATTAGTTTTTCCTTTGTAATTACATGTCTTTATAGTATCTTTGCGTTTAGTATGAGGATAGTTGTAGATGATAAGATACCATATATCCGTGATGTTATAAGCAGGATTACAGATGATGTAGCTTATATTAAAGGTTCGGATATCTCTGCTGCTGATGTGAAAGGAGCGGATGCAATGATTGTGCGTACTCGTACGCGTTGTAACAGAAATCTTCTTGAAGGCAGTAATGTCAAATTCATTGCTACTGCCACAATAGGATATGATCACCTTGATGCAGAATATCTTAAAGAGGCTGGTATAAAATGGATAAACTGTCCCGGCTGTAATTCAGGTTCGGTGGCTCAATATATACGTTCTGTACTAATTCTGCTAAATAGATATAAGGGTCTTGTACCCGAACATTCTACACTTGCTATAGTGGGATACGGCCATGTAGGTAAGAAAGTAAAAGCTGTAGCTGAAAGCATGGGATTCAATGTAATAATTAATGATTTGCCATTGCAGGACGAGGGTTCTGAATTTGATTTCTCAAGTCTGGACGAGATTGCAAAAGTAAGCGATGTTATTACATTTCATGTACCATTAATAAACAATGGTAAATACAAAACGGAACATATAGCCGATCATGATTTCTTTATGAAGTTATGTAGGCAACCATTTATAATAAATACCAGCCGAGGGAAAGTGGTAGACAACCACGAACTACTATATGCATTAGAAAACGGACTGATTAGAGATGCCATAATAGATACTTGGGAGAATGAACCAAGTATAAATCGCATGCTACTTGACAAAGTCTATATAGGTACACCACATATAGCAGGATATTCTGCAGATGGGAAAGTAAATGCTAATAATATGGTCATAGATGCTTTATGCGAGTATTTCAATATAAAGAACACCTTTCATATAGTACCTCCCGAATTGCCAAAGAATTACAAACTGATAGGAGATAAAGACGATATATCCTTAGGCCTTTATAATCCTCTTATTGATAGCATAAAATTGAAACATAATCCTGAATGTTTTGAAAAATTGAGAGATAATTATCCATTAAGACGTGAATATGAAAACATTAACAGGCGATAGCAATATTGTCATGTTTTTGTAAGTTAAGTGTAAAAAACAGCTGGTTTTATGCACAGATAGGGGTGCTTTGTGCATGTGATAGCTCTTTTTTGCTTAAATAATTTGCGTACTTGAAGAAAAATTCGTTACTTTGCGGCCGAAATTTAAATTAGAAAGTAATTATTAACAATTTAAACATTACAATTATGTCAGAAATTGAATCAAAAGTAAAAGCAATTATCGTTGATAAACTAGGTGTTGATGAGGCTGAAGTTAAGCCAGAAGCAAGTTTCACAAATGATCTCGGTGCAGATTCTTTGGATACAGTAGAGTTGATCATGGAATTCGAGAAAGAATTCGGTATCTCTATTCCAGACGATAAGGCTGAAAAGATAGCAACAGTTGGCGATGCTATTAGTTATATTGAGGAAAACGCCAAATAATCATTCCTAAAATTTAATATGGAATTAAAAAGAGTAGTTGTAACAGGTCTTGGAGCAGTGACTCCAGTTGGCAATAATCCTGAGGAAACATGGAAGAACATGGTTGCCGGGGTTAGCGGAGCAGCACCTATTACACAATTTGATACAACCAATTTCAAAACACAATTTGCTTGCGAGGTAAAAAACCTCAATGTAACTGATTACATTGACCGTAAGGAAGCTCGTAAGATGGATCGTTACACCCAGTTGGCTATGATATCAGCTATGCAGGGTGTAAAAGATTGTGGTATTGATCTGGAAACAGAGGATAAAAACAGAATCGGTGTAATATATGGTGTAGGTATTGGAGGTATTCGTACTTTTGAGGAAGAAGTTAAATACTATGGCGTACACGAAGCCGATGGACCTAAGTTTAATCCATTCTTTATTCCAAAGATGATTGCTGATATAGCAGCAGGTCAGATTTCAATTCATTTTGGATTCCATGGCCCTAACTATACTACAACATCAGCATGTGCTTCTTCTAGCAATGCATTGGCAGATGCTTTTAACCTTATTCGTTTGGGCAAAGCAAATATTATTGTCAGTGGTGGAGCTGAAGCAGCTATATGTGGTTGTGGAGTAGGTGGATTTAATGCTCTACATGCACTTTCAACACGTAATGATGATCCACAACACGCATCACGTCCGTTCAGCGCAAGCCGTGACGGATTTATAATGGGCGAAGGTGCAGGATGCATTATCCTTGAAGAACTTGAACATGCAAAAGCTCGTGGTGCTAAGATTTATGCAGAGATGGTAGGCGAAGGCGAAAGTGCCGATGCATATCATATTACAGCATCTCATCCTGAAGGACTTGGAGCAAAACTCGTAATGGAGGCAGCTCTTGATGATGCGGGTATGAAGCCTGAAGATATTGATTATATCAATGTACATGGCACATCAACTCATGTTGGTGATATCTCAGAGGTTAAAGCAATCAAAGATGTATTCGGTGATGCAGCATATAAGCTGAACATCAGTTCTACAAAGTCAATGACTGGTCACTTACTGGGAGCAGCAGGTGCTGTAGAAGCTATGGCTTGTATTCTAGCTGTAAAGAACGACATTATACCCCCTACAATCAATCATGATGAAAACGATAAGGATGAGGAAATAGATTATAATCTTAATTTCACATTCAATAAGGCTCAGAAGCGCACAGTGCGTGTAGCTCTCAGTAATACATTCGGTTTCGGTGGTCATAATGCATGTGTTATTTTTAAGAAATATGCTAAATAACATTATTGATAGAATAAAGCTCCCTTTCCGCAAGGATAAGGAGCTTTATTCATCTTTATATTCTATCATAGGATTTTATCCCCATAATATAGAATTATATAAGCTTGCCTTAATGCACAAGAGTATTGCTAAAAGGAATGCTAAAGGTAAGCCGGTAAATAATGAACGTCTTGAGTTTCTTGGTGATGCTATACTAGATGCTATAGTTGGTGATATCGTATATCGACATTTTGAGGGTAAACGTGAAGGATTTCTTACTAATACTCGCAGTAAGATAGTACAGCGTGATACATTAAACAAGTTAGCCAAGGAGATGGGTGTAACACAACTTATTATGTCTTCAGGACACAGTTCCTCTCATAACAGTTATATGGGAGGAAATGCTTTCGAGGCATTAGTTGGAGCAATATATCTTGATCAAGGTTATAATGCATGTATGCGTTTCATGCAAAAAAGAATTCTTTCACAACTCATAAACATTGACAAGGTTGCTTATAAGGAAGTAAACTTTAAAAGTAAACTTATAGAGTGGAGCCAAAAAAACCGTGTTAATGTTGATTTCACTATGTTGGATGAGTCAAAAGACAAAAATGGTAGTCCGGTATTCAATCATAAGATTATGATTGAAGGCCTAGAAGGTTGTGAAGGAACAGGTTTTTCCAAAAAAGAAAGTCAGCAATTAGCTGCCAAACTTACTCTTGAGCGTCTTCGTAAGGAACCTCAATTTATTGATGCTGTATTTGCAGCAAAGACATTACGTACTCAGCAAGAAGAAGAACCGGTACTTAATGTTCCTGATACAGAAGATAAAAATGATTTTATTATTCCTGTTGAGGAAAAAATAATTGATGAATGCCAAGAACTTGAAGATGTAGATGTAATTGCAGATACATCTCTTGTAGAAGCAGAAAATAAATCCATATCTGATAACAGTGAAGAATTTGATTTGTCAGATATTACAGCCGTTCCAAAAGAAAAAAATAAAGAAGATATTATTGCAGCTGCTGAATCAGCCGCTTTCTCCAATTTGTGATAAAAAAAGGTAAAAAATTACTCTTTTACGAAAGTTTAAAGTAACTTTGCGAGTTAATTGCGGAGAAAAGAGCTAATATAAACTATCTTTGCAGAATTAAGTATGTTGTTATGACTTTAACAAAAATTGCAAGTAAACTGTTTCTGTCAAGACAGAAACAGCTTGAACGACATATAAACGAAGGTGGGGCAATGCAGATGCAAGTGCTTAAATCTATTATAAGTCGTGCTCAAGATACTGAATATGGAAGGAATCATCTATTTTGGAATATCAATAATTACGAGAGTTTTGTAAAAAACGTGCCCGTAAATACATATGAAGAATTAAAGGATGATATTGATCGTATGCGCCATG
>OBMA010000568.1_pt1 | contig 22122 bp, 19 predicted proteins | sample 1539141 | NCBI WGS metagenome assembly OBMA01 (sample SAMEA3991484, study PRJEB22521) | metagenome | biome: anthropogenic terrestrial biome; feature: sewage plant; material: raw primary sludge | place: Sweden | collected 2012-09-26
TAGCCTTGGGTCAACATGCCAAGCCATTGTTTGTAACGTCCCACCAGCATATTGTCGCTACGGGCATGTCCTTGCAAAAACGCAATTTGTAGCTTAAGTAGCGCTTGCCAAGCCATGTTCTTTACCCTGTCACCTTTATCCATTGCTTTGATTTGATTGACCAAATCAGGACGAGTAACCGCACCACGTCCGAGCATGATATGTGGGGTGTTGGCTTGATTACGGCAACGCATGGCTTGCTCAGTCTGCCAAATTTCGCCATTGGCAATAATCGGTAAGCTTAACCGCTGCGTCAGGGGCGCGATTAACTCCCAATAGGCTGGGGGTTTATAGCCTTGGGTTTTGGTACGGGCATGGATGGTGAGCCAACTGGCATTGGCTGATTGCACCGCATCGCCGATTTCTTGGGTGAGTGAGGTATCTTCATAGCCGAGTCGGATTTTTGCTGATACAGGCGTAGCCGATGGCACGGCTTGGCGTACCGCATGGATGATTTGATACAAGGTTTCAGGTTCGGTGAGCAACACCGAGCCACCGCGGTGACTATTGACAGTTTTAGCAGGGCAACCAAAGTTAATATCAATGGCTAATGCACCAAGCTCGACTGCTTTGACGGCATTACCTGCCATCAAGTCGGGCTCACTGCCCAGTAACTGCACATGTACTGGCGTGCCGTGAAGGGTTTTGCCTTTTAAACCATCTTCATGCAAAAGTTCGGGTACAAATTTATAAAACACATGCGCGGGTAGGACGTGCTGGGTGACGCGAATAAACTCACTTACCGTCCAGTCGTAATGTCCGATACTGGTTAAAATATCCCGCATCAATGGGTCGGTCAGTCCTTCCATCGGCGCAAGGACGATCTGCGGCTTGGTAAAATCGGGGCTAAACTGCGATAAGTGACTAGCCATAAATCACCTTTTTATCTTTGAGTCCGTGAATCAAATCTTGAATATTAAAAATATCCAAATTTACCTTGGCGCGGGTACAGGCGACATACAGTAGTCGCAACTCTTCGGGGGAGATTTTTACCGCCTGAGAAGTCACATCATAATAAAAATCATTGTCAATCTGCACCCGTGACCATTCCAACCCTTTGGCTTTATGCGCGGTAGAGATGATATAGTCGGCTTTGTCCAGTGTGGTCAAGCTGTTGATTGCTTGGTTTAGCGTCTCGGTGCCATGTTCATCGACCAGTTTGACGAGGGTTTTTAAATCGCTGCCTTCGCTCGTCTCGCTATAATCCTGCACGTCGCGCCAATTATTAAAGTAGGCAAGCTCAGGCACGCCATACGCCGCTTGTCCTTTTTTTAGCCGTTCGGCAGATTGGCTAAATTTGAGCAAACGCTCTGTATCAGCTTGTAGCGCAACTTTATGTCCCATTTTAAGCCCAGATAATAGATTGACCATCGCACTGGCATTGGTACGGCAAAGAATGGCATCTTTTTGACCATGCACCATACTTTTGCCTAAGGTAGACGCCATCGCAGGATTACCGCGCAGTGGTACCTCTTCTTGTAGCGCTTTTAAAAACCCATTCGCCACATCAGCAATTTGGTCGCCAAATCGAAACGATTGGGTGAGCAAGGTTTGTGGGAGCGGCAGGCGCTTCATGGCATTGACAGCGCCGCGCCATTCATAAATTTGCTGATGCGCGTCACCCACATAGATAACTTGGTTGGGCTGATTGGACAAAATCCCCATCATCAAGGGGTCAGCATCTTGCGCTTCATCAAATAAGATAAAATCCGCAGGAATCACCGGTTTGGATAGCGCCCAGAGTTTGAGATAAATATCATGCCCAATCCCCGCAGGGTGGCGCGGGTCAATCGATTGCTGCCAGCGGCGCTCTACATACGGGTATAAGGTATCGCGCAGCTGCTCAGCTTCACTGGCAACCAACCAGTCAGGAAACTGCAAATGGCGCGGCGCGGGGTAACTGGCATGGGTACTACAAAACGTGCTCACCGCATCAGACACAAATCGCGCTTGTCGCTCTGGCGTTAAGGTCACAAACTGGCTTTTGCCTTCAATTTGGCGTTTGACTTGCACAGGGGTCAAGCCCAAATCTGAGGCGAGGCGACTGGGAGAAAACCGCGGTAGTTGCAGCTTTGCGGTGATATCGCGAGCGGTATGACGAAATGCCAATGAGTGAAAAGTGCGACAGTCGACATGCTGGGGGAATTTACGCTGCGCTTCTGCAGCAATCGCCTTGTTAAATGCCAAATAAATCCCGCGACCACGTAGCTGATTACCGATTAAATTAAGCGTGGTGGTCTTACCTGCGCCGGCATACGCTACCACTTTAAACGACTGGCGCGTGAGTGCCATATCGACAGCCTGCTGCTGCTCCCCCGTTGGGCGTTGCGTCAGGCTGTGGGCAGGGGATTGGTTGGGGATAACGCTGGGATTTGACATACGCGATTTGCTAAAAGAAAAGTAGGCTATTTTAGCAAAATTTGGTAGTTTTTGCTGAACTTATACACGTTTGCTGATTAAGATGATGCATCTTGTGCGGCTTGTTGGTCTTGGCGAATCAGCTGTTTTTCTTTGATGAGCAAACGCGCCATCACCAGTCCCAACTCAAACAACAGCCACATCGGAATCGCTAGCATCACCATCGATAAGCCATCAGGTGGGGTGACAATCGCAGCAATACCGAAACAACCGACAATGATGTAACGCCGTTTTTGCGCCAAGCTATCCACCGTCACCACGCCAGCCAAGACCAGTAGCAGCGTCAACACAGGAATCTCAAAGGTTGCCCCAAACACCAAAAACAGCTTGAGTACAAAATTTAGATAGCTTTCGATATCGGTCATCGGTAGCACATTGTCGGGGGAGAATTTGATAAAAAAAGCCAGCACGCTTTTGAGCACGACATAATAGGCAAACGCAATCCCCAGATAAAACAATATCACCGATGACAATAGCACGGGTAGGGCGATACGTTTTTCATGCTTATATAGCCCTGGTGCGATAAACGACCAAATTTGGTACAAAATATACGGCATCGCCAAGATAACAGCCAAATACAGCGTCAATTTAATCGGTGCCAAAAATGACGAGGTGATATCGGTTGCAATCATAGAAGAATTGACTGGCAACAACGCCGTTAACGGGGCGGAAAAAATATCGTAGATTTCTCGCGAAAAGCCCGCCAATGCCAAAAAAATCACCAAAACCGCGGCAAAACCGTGAATCAAATGACGGCGCAGTTCAATCAAATGCTCAGTGATGGGCATATCTACCAAAGTGTTGTCTTGCGATGGTTCATCATTTTTAGCTTGTTCAATGGCTAATTGTTCAGGCGTTTTTTTGGTTTTGATAAGCTTAATCACTGGGCAACTCCACCCAAACTTGGCAATTGGTGCAGTAGAGGATCGGCTTGATAATTGGGTAAAAACGGCGGATTGGGAAGACGTCTGACACGGTCATAATCACTGAGCAAAAACCAACGATAATACATTGGCTCAGTGGCAGCAAATAGGGCTTCATGTAAGTCTTTAGCCACTTCATCGGCTTCGACATCAGCCTCTAGACTCAGCAAATAATCGTCTGCTTTGGTTTCTGTCAGATAAGACTCGTCAGATGGATTGTTTGGTGAAAGCGCGGTGCTATCATTTGTTGGCTCAGCTAAATGACTAGGTGGCTTATGATTGGGTGGTTCATGAGTAGGTGGTTCAGTGGGTAGGCTAACTGCGTTAGTATCATGACCAAGACTAGGGGTTGTATTAGCCGACTGGGTGTTGTGAGCTTGCATCGAAGGTACTTTGCCATGTTGCTGTAATTCGCTCACACTGCTGCGAAGGGCTTCCATCTCGCGCTTCATATCAACTTCAGCTTGGCGGATTTTTTCCAGCTCAAGCTGCATTTGCTTGCGCGTTTCGGCAAGGTCAAGCTCAGCTTCAATTTCTGATTGCAGTGTTGCAACCGTACGGCGGAATTTGGCATACCACTGACCTGCAGTACGCGCCGCTTGGGGGAGTTTTTCAGGGCCCAGCACAATCAGTGCAATCGCCCCAAATAACAGGAGTTCGGAGAAACCTATATCAAACATAACAACCGTGGCAGTTAGGGATTAAAAAACCAAAGAAAAAGTAACGACGAGCGATTAAACGTTATGTTTATCTTGTTGGGTCTGCGTGGTATTGAGCTCAGCTTTTTCGTGTTCAAGGACACGGTTTTTGTTCAGATGCTGTTCGTTTTCATCTTTGACCGCATCTTTAAAGCCTTTAACGGCACCACCCAAATCTTTACCGGCATTTTTCAGTTTTGAAGTGCCAAAAATGACCACAACAACAACCAGTAAAATTAACCAATGTGTGATTGAGAAACTACCCATGAGAATATCCTTTGATTAACCTTGACAATAGGGATGAGGACAATATGAATTTGCAGTGTAACACATAACCATTGCGTTGACATAACTGTGCAAAAAACGGTGTAAAACACGGCGAATTTTTTACACTTTTAGCCAGCAATACTCAGGAATTATCGACTGTTTAGTGGCGTTTACTTAAGGGCGCTCACTTAAGGGCTATTACTTAAGAGATTTGACGTGCGGCTTTTTCGTCGATACCCGATAAGCCAAAACGTCTTGCCAATTCATTGGTGACAGCCCAAGACGGTATATTAAACCATGCCAATGTGACCATTGTGTGAAACCAAACATCAGCAATTTCATACACCAAATCTTTCACTGCGGTATCATCGGCGACGGTATCATAAGGAGTATCGTTGGCAATGTTGATATCTTTTGCAGCGATAATGGCTTCGGTAGCTTCTTCACCGACTTTTTCTAAGATTTTATTGATACCTTTGTGGTATAAGCTTGCCACGTATGAGCTATCAGGATTGGCATTTTTACGCCCAATCAATACTTCATCTAACGCGGTTAAAATATCCGCTGACGTCGTAGGCGTTTGTGTCGAATTGCTTGTTTGTGTCGAATTGCCTGCAAGCGGCGAGTGTTCATGAGTCGGTTTGGCGGTGTCACCATAAATCGCATCAGGGTCTTTGATGACCGCATCAGTGATTTGCCATTGTAGCTGTCCGTGGTCATCGGCAAGCAGACGATAAAAACAGGACTGCCGACCCGTGTGGCAAGCAATCCCACCCACTTGGGTGACTGACAACACAATCACATCAGCATCGCAGTCTAGGCGGATTTCATGGACTTGCTGAAAATGCCCAGAACTTTCGCCTTTGTGCCATAATTTACCGCGAGAGCGTGACCAATACACTGCTTGCATTTTTTCAGCAGTCAGGCGTAATGACTCGCGATTCATCCATGCCATCATCAAAATGCGCCCTGTATGAAAATCTTGAGCGATTGCAGGCATGAGCCCATTGTCATCAAATTTTAGTGTATCTAGCCAATCCATATTCACGCCCTGTATCATACTATGCAAGCCTTAGCCAAAAAAAAGCACCCATCAAACGATGCGTGCATTTATCATAATTCATCAAGCCCTAAATCTCAAAGGGTTTCACATCTAAGGCTTCTTTGATGGCAGCTGACAACGCGATTTCTTGGCTTTGACGATAGTCATACGCCACAAAGCCCATTTTGGCATACGCCACCAATGACCCATCAAACATCCGCGAGACTTTAAACACAAAATCACCACCCAAATCGGTTAAATGCTGCACACCGACTTCAAACAACAGTTCTTCACGCGCCCGTGCCCGATCAAGGATTTGGGTTTCGATATGATTAATGACCAAGCCTTGGTACTCAGCATTAACCTCCTTAATGCTTTTTGAATATAAAAAACGAAAACGGGCTTCGGTAAGCAATGCTACCAAATTTTCAACCGTTAAATGTTGTGCTAATCCAATTTCGGTATTGCGCACGCGCATGACGGTCTCAAACACGAAATGGGCAACTTCAATATTTGTGCTTAAAGTTGACAAGAATTGTAACCTCATGATGTTGATGAAATAGCATTACACGTTAAACTTTACAAAAGCCTGCGAACGATAAATACCTTAAGGTTAAACAAACTAATGTAAACTGTGTCCGAAATAGGGCTTACTTATCACTTTTAGCCAATTTAACCTCAGTTTTTGTAAATTAAGTTGTTAACTTAATTAATGTAATCTCGCGATAGGTTTGTTAAGTCATTTATATTAAATAATTGATATCATAGATTTTTCAAAATCCTATAAAAACTGACCGGATAAAAATCTATTATGGTAAAAAAATGTTAAAGTAGCATAAATAAAATGGATGTCAAAGAAAAAATTAGTTTTAACAATCGCGTGCATTAATGAATGATTTTTGATAAAATATCGCCTCCCACCTCAAGGCAAAAAATCCAGTGTGATGAGGATTTTTTGACAAACAGGTTAACTTCACTTGATAAAGATGTTTAATCTTTGTCAAAAACGAACAAGAGGCTATCATGAAATTAAAAACTCGCCGTGGTGCTGCCAAGCGTTTCAAAAAAACTGGTAACGGTATCAAACGCAAGCAAGCATTCAAACGCCACATTTTGACCAAAAAATCTCCTAAGCGTATCCGTCAATTACGTGGATGCAAATTGGTACACGTGTCTGATGAGAAACGTGTTTACCGTATGTGTCCTTACCTATAATTTATAGGTATTCAATCAACTGATATTACAAAACTTTAGGAGTAAATTATGGCTCGTGTAAAACGTGGTGTACAGGCAAATCGCCGTCATAAAAAAGTATTGGCTCGTGCAAAAGGTTATTACGGTGCGCGTTCGCGTGTGTTCCGTGTTGCTGTACAAGCAGTTACCAAAGCAGGTCAATATGCGTATCGTGACCGTCGTAACAAAAAACGTTCATTCCGTCGTTTATGGATTGCACGTATCAACGCGGGTGCGCGCTTAAATGGCTTAAGCTACAGCCGTATGATTAACGGTCTGAAAAAAGCCAGCATCGAAATCGACCGCCGTGTATTAGCAGACATCGCTATGCATGATGCGCAAGGTTTTACGGCATTGGCAGAAAAAGCAAAACAAGCACTGGCTGCTTAATTTGTTTTAAAGCGATTTTTCAAAAAGCCATTAAGTGCAAGCTTAATGGCTTTTTTTATCGCCATATTTTAGTTAAAATGCCTATCACTATTGATAACCAAGATTGCAACGCTCATGACAGAAATAACGACTGACAAACTTATCCAATATTCTGAAAATTTAACCGATATCACCCAAGACCAATTCACCCAATTTGTTCAAGATGCCAAAGCCTTAATCAGCACTGCACAAAGCCCCCAAGACCTACAAAACATCCGCGTGACTTTAACCGGCAAAAAAAGCCACCTTACTACATGGTCGAAACAACTTGGCGGACTCGATGCCGACGGCAAAAAGACCATCGGCGGTATGCTGCATCAAGTACGTACCCAAATCAATGACAGCCTACAACAAGCGCAAAGCGATTTAGAAGCCAAAGCCTTGGCTGCCAAACTTGCCAGCGAATCCATTGACATCACCCTGCCAGCGCGTGGACAACAAGCGGGTAATTTACACCCTGTCACCATGACCGCTGAGCGTATGCAAGGGTTTTTCCGTCAGGCAGGCTTTGAAGTCGCAACAGGTCCGGAAGTTGAGAGCGACTACTACAACTTTGAAGCGCTAAATATTCCAAGCCATCACCCAGCGCGCGCCATGCACGATACCTTTTATTTTGAAAAACAGCATTTTAATGCCAATTATGTGTTACGCACCCATACCAGTTCGGTGCAGATTCGCACGATGGAAAAAGGCAACCTGCCGATTCGTATCATCTGTCCAGGACGTGTGTATCGCAACGACAGCGACCAAACCCACTCGCCGATGTTTCATCAGCTTGAAGGTTTGTATGTTAGCGAATCGACCAATTTTGCTGAACTAAAAGGCTTGATTCATGAGTTTTTGCAGGCGTTTTTTGGTCGCAAGCTCACGGTGCGTTTTCGCCCATCGTATTTTCCATTTACTGAGCCGTCTGCAGAAGTGGATATCCTTGCCGATACTTATGCAGGAGGGGGCAAGTGGCTAGAAGTGATGGGCTGCGGTATGGTGCATCCAAAAGTGTTATCCGATAGCGGTATTGACCCGACCAAATACCAAGGTTTTGCATTTGGGATGGGGATTGAGCGCTTTGCCATGCTGTATTATGGGGTGAATGATTTGCGCTTGTTCTATCAAAATGATGTCAGATTTTTAAAGCAGTTTGCTTAATTTGGCTATGAAATGGCTTTTGATATTTCCTATATTATTTTTGTTGGAGGGTTGCACTAAACCAGCCAAGTTATTGTGTGAACAAACTGTCGGGAAATGGGCGAGTGTCGATGCTCAATGTATCCGCCCCAGTTGTGCTAAAACCAAAACTTGTGGAACTTGGGCGAATCCTGCCAAATGGTGCGATAAAGTCAAAATTGGTGATAACAAAGAGAATGTGCGATTTTGGTTAGGCGAACCTTTAACTGAAACAATAAATTTGATGACATGGACCGACAAATTAGGTGAATATAAAATTAAAGCTGAGTTTAATAACGACGTTTTGAGCAAATTTGAGTGTCCAAGTAAATAAAATTTTCCCCATTTAGAATTTAAAAAGAAATTAGAGTAGTAAAACATGAAAATTAGCGAAAACTGGTTACGCCAATGGGCAAACCCAAACTTAAGCGCTGAGCAAATTGGCGAACAACTGACGATGGCAGGCTTAGAGCTTGATAGCTTGGATAAAGTTGCCAAAGACTTTAGTGGTGTGGTGGTCGGTGAAGTGATTGACGTCACCCAACACCCCGATGCTGATAAACTGCGCGTTGCCAAAGTGAATGTCGGTGAGCATAGCGAAGCACCCCTACAAATCGTTTGCGGTGCACCCAATGTCGCGGTTGGCGTGCGTGTGCCTGTGGCACTGGTGGGCGCCAAACTACCACCTGCACAAGGGGATGAACCCTTTAACATTAAAAAAGGCAAACTGCGCGGCGTAGAATCGCACGGTATGCTGTGTGGTGGTAGCGAGATTGACTGTGATGATGGTGTTGATGGTTTGCTAATTTTGCCAAATGATGCGCCCATTGGCATGGATATTCGAGCGTATCTTGGCTTAGACAATCATGTACTAGATATTTCAATTACCCCAAACCGGGGGGATTGTTTTAGTGTGCGCGGTATCGCCCGTGAGCTTGCAGTGCTCAATGATTTAGCATTTAAACTACCCTTTGACCACATCACCGCAGCTGTGACCGACAACGACAGCCAAGCGGTTAGGGTAGAGACCACCGACTGCCCACGTTATTACGCGCAACTGGTCAGTGGGCTGACAGGCACGACGCCATCACCTGATTGGATGAAACAAGCCCTGAATGCCTCAGGTGTTAAACCACGTAATTTACTGGTGGATGTTACTAATTATGTATTACTTGAGCTCGGTCAGCCGCTGCATGCGTTTGATGCCGATAAGTTGGTGGGCGCAATTACCGTGCGCCATGCCCAACAAGGCGAAACCCTTGAGCTTTTAAATGAGCAAACCATTACCTTACAAGGCGATGAACTGGTGATTGCCGATGAACAAGGGGTTATTGCGTTAGCGGGAATCATGGGTGGACTTCGCACTGCAGTGACCGATAGCACGACCCGAGTGGTAATCGAAAGTGCATTTTTCAAACAGTTGGCGATTGCAGGTAAAGCACGCCGTTTTGGCTTGCATACCGATGCGTCACAGCGTTTTGAGCGGGGTGTCGATTTTGAATTGCCAAAATTGGCACTCGACCGCGCGGTCAATCTATTGGCAACATTTGGCAATGGCTCAAGTGAGGTTAGGGTCGGTCAAATCACGTTGGTTGAAAACACCGCTGAACTGCCAAAACGTACGCCAGTGACGCTACCGATTGTCAGTATCAATAAATTGTTAGGCGCGGATATCGCCACCGACAAAGCCATTGAGATTTTAGACAGTCTACAAATTAGCACCGAGTTACAAGGCGAAAATCTGGTTGCCACGCCGCCAAGTCATCGTTTTGATATCGCCTTGCCCGAAGATTTGATTGAAGAAATTGCCCGCATTTATGGCTATAACAATATTGCCAACAAACTGCCGGCGTTTACCAGTAACTTGTTTGACAATAAACGCCAAAATGATCTGCATAACCTAAAAATGAGCTTGGTCAATCAAGGTTATTTTGAAGCGGTGAGTTTTAGTTTTAGTGATGCAAAAGTCGAAGCTCTGTTTGATGGGGCGCATTTTGCTGCACCACTCGCGCTTGCCAATCCAATCTCAAGTGACTTAGCGGTCATGCGTCGTACCTTGCTGTCTAGTTTGTTGCCTTGTGTGCAATATAACTTAAACCGCCAACAAAACCGTGTGCGTCTGTTTGAGACGGGTCTGCGTTTTGATGGTAGTGATATCGCAAGCTTAAACCAAGTTGAGACTTTGGCGATAGTGGCAGTCGGCAGCACCCACCCAGAGCAGCACCATGATAGCCGTGTGATGGATTTTTACGACCTAAAAAATGACGTCGAATCGGTTTTTCCACGGTTTGCGCAGTCTGCTATCAGTTATCAACGTAGCCAGCAGCCGTTTTTACACCCCGGTCAAAGTGCCGATGTGCACTACCAAGGCAAGGTGATTGGCTGGTTGGGTCAGTTGCACCCACAGATTGCCAAAGCCTTGGATTTGCCGACCAGTTGGGTGGCGCAGCTGAATTTACAGGCGGTGATTGACATGCACCAGCAGGCATTGACCATCATGACGCCAAGTAAATTCCCACAAGTACGCCGTGATATCGCCGTGGTGGTAGACAAGTCGATTGCTATGCAATCAATGAAGGATACTATCAAACAAGTCGGGGGCGAGCTATTAAAAGATGTGTGGTTGTTTGATGTTTATGCCGGTAGTAATGTGCCTGAAAGCCAACAATCGCTTGCTTTTGCACTGGTTTGGCAAGACATCGAAGCCACGCTTTCTGACGAGCGTATCAATGCGCAAATGGAAGCTGTCATCGCTGCGCTACATGAGCAGTATCACGCAACGCTACGTATGTAATCTTGGACTAGCAAATTATGCCAGTCGATACAATGTTTTTCTTTGATTTTAAAGTAAAAATAACTATCGACTGTATTTGCTAGAATCGCTAGAATAGGAACATTTAGTAGGGTGGGTATGATAATGAATATGCAAGTTGAAGGCAAAACCTTAACCAAATTAGAAATGATCAATCATTTGATGGAAAATTTGGGCATGACGCGTCAAGACAGCCGCGCATTTGTGGAGAATTTTTTTTCAGAGTTGTCAGAGACGTTGATCAAAGGTCACCAAGTCAAGCTATCGGGTTTTGGTAACTTTGAGATTAAGGATAAAAGCCAACGTCCAGGTCGCAACCCAAAGACTGGCGAGATGGTTCATGTCACAGCGCGCCGCGTTGTTACCTTTAAAGCGGGGCAAAAAATGCGTCGCAGTATTGAAGATAAACTATTCACAGAATAACGCGCTTTATTATTTTTTAGATTATTTCCAGTTAATTTAGGCGTTTTAAAATCAATTAACGCATTTTGACCATAAAACATTCTGTCTATAAATTTTAACCATAAAAAAAAGAAGCTTAATGCTTCTTTTTTTATGCCAATCATGCCACTATTTGGCAGCAGAGGCGGTTGCACTGGCAGCTGCTGGTGTCGCAGGGTTTTCACCCCAGATAGCTGGGTATTTGTAACCTGGGAAAGTTTTGTGGGCGTATTGTTTAAATTCTTCTGAATTATACGCATTGGTCACGTCTTTTACCCATTGTGTGTCTTTGTCTTTGGTGCGAATCGCTGACCAGTTGACATACGCATAGCTAGGTTCTTGGAACAGCGCTTCAGTCAATTTGATACCTGAGCTGGTCGCATAGTTACCATTGATGACTGCAAAGTCAACGTCAGAGCGTGCACGTGGTAATTGTGCGGCTTCTAGCTCTACTAGTTTGATATTTTTTGGGTTTTCTGCGATATCATTTTTTGATGCAGTGAGTGGGTTGATATTGGCTTTAAGTTTTACCCAGCCTAGTTCGTTGAGCATCACCAGCGCGCGTGCAAAGTTGCTTGGATCGTTTGGTGCAGCCACGGTGGTACCGTCTTTGACTTGTTTTAGGTCATTTAATTTACCTGGATAGATGCCAAGCGGTGCGGTAGGCACTTGGAAGGCTTCAACGATATCTAGGTTGTTGTCTTTTTTGAAGGTGTCGAGATAAGGTTTATGTTGGAACACGTTGATATCAATATCACCATCGGCTAAGGCTTTATTTGGGCGCACATAGTCAGAGAATTCAACCAGTCTGACTTTATAGCCTTGTTTTTCTAACTGCGGTTTGACAGAGTTTTTGACCATGTCACCAAAGTCGCCCACAGTAGTACCAATCACAATTTCAGATTTGTTCGGGTCAATACCTGTACTTGCCGCTGCCGTGGTCGTTGTTGAGCTTGCGGTGGTCGTGGTCGTAGTTGTGGTGCTGGCCTGTGCTGTGGTTTCGGTTTTGCTTTCAGGTTTGCTACAACCGACTAGGGCAATCCCTGCCACCCCTACGGTTGCTAATAGCTGCGTGATGTGGCTTGATAAATGCGTTAATTTCATACCTTCCTCCAAAAATTAAAAAATAAACGGACAAAACAATCAGCTTACCTTAACATATTCATAAAAAAAATGTTATTGAGAGTTAACCTATGGATATGAAATTTTTTCATAATTCCTAGAAAAACCATCAATAACAATTTTTTAAACAGCCATTAGCTAAAATTAACGTTTATCCAGACGGTGTGCCAAAATATTACCGACTGATTGGATGATAATCACCATCACCACCAATAGAATCACCATAAAAATCATCACGTCATTTTGGTAGCGGTTATAACCATAACGAATCGCCAAATCACCAAGACCGCCACCCCCAATCATACCCGCTGCCGCACTGTAAGAGAGTAAACTAATCATCAAGGTAGTAATACTTAAAATCAAACTTGAGCGTGACTCGACCAATAACACGTTGCGAATAATCGTCCCAGTACTTGCACCCATTGATAACGCCGCTTCGATGATACCTTTTGGCACATCACGCAGGTTTTGTTCAACGAGCCTAGCAAAGTAAAAGATACCGGCGACACTCAAAGCAAGCGATGCCGCAATTGGACCAATGGTGGTACCGACAATGAGGCGAGTGACAGGAATAATCACAATCATCAAAATCACAAACGGAAAAGCACGCATAATATTGGTAAAGTTGCCAAGTCCTGCATACAGCGATTTGTTGTCGGCGAGCTGATTTTTACTGGTCAAAAATAGCGCGACGCCGAGCAATGTACCAAAGATGACTGACGCAACCGTTGAGATACCCACCATAATCAGCGTTTCCCAAAACGCTTGCCAAATTTCTGCCTTCATCCCCAGAAGATTATCAACCGCGCTTTGCCAAGTTAATGTATTTGCCATGAAATTACCCAACGATTCAATTTAAAACTTAAAAGATTATCCAGCCATCAACGATGTTTGTGCGCCGTTAATCATCACTAATCAGCAGTTGCCCAATCGGTGTGGTGGCATGAATTTGCCCCGAATGTACGTCAGCGACCTCAAGCAATTTTCCCTTATCAAGCAGGGCAACGCGGTTACACAGCTTGCGAATCACGGACATTTCATGGGTCACAATCACGATAGTGACGTTAAACTTGTCATTAATATCCTTGAGACAGGCTAAAACCGATTTGGTCGTTGCAGGGTCGAGCGCAGAGGTAGGCTCATCGGCAAGCATTACATGAGGTTTGGGTGCTAACGCGCGTGCGATACCTGCCCGCTGTTTTTGACCACCAGAGAGCTGGGCGGGATAGTGGTTAGCGCGATTGACCAAATCGACAATTTCAAGACATTCCATCACCCGCGGCATGATGGTCGCTTTTTCCCAACCGGCAATTTCTAGGGCAAAGGCAATATTTTGTGCCACCGTGCGATTTGCCATCAGATTAAACTGCTGAAAAATCATCCCGATATTTTGACGGGCATGGCGCAAATCGTGGGTGGACAGCGAGGTCAGCTCCTTGCCATCGATGGTGACAGTGCCGCTATCTGGGCGTTCAAGTAAATTAATCAAGCGTAGCAAGGTGGATTTGCCTGCGCCAGAATAACCCATCAAGCCAAAAATCTCGCCTTGTTGGATTGTGAGCGATGTCGGTTCTACCGCAGTAAACCAGTTGCCATCTTGGGTTTGGAAGCGTTTGGTAACGTTATCAATGGTAATCATGATAATAAAAAATTTTGCAGTGGCTAAAAGAGGGTAATTTTAGCACAGCTAGTCGTCAGCGTTTAGTCGCTTTAACGAATAAATAAATGCCGAATGGTGGGTTTATATGAATAATAGAGTAGAAAACCGAAAAAAATTGTGACAAAACTATAGGCAGAGTTAAAAGCGATTACGATTGGGTGATAGGTAATGTGACCAAAAAGCGGGTATGACCATGCAATGTGTCGGTGATAATACTACCGCCATGGGCTTTGACAATCTGCGCGACCAAAGATAGCCCGAGCCCTGAACCTTTTTTCTCTTGTTGGAGGCGTACAAATGGACTGAAAATATCGGTGCGTTTGTCTTCAGGAATGCCTGTACCTTGGTCGATAACCGCAATACACACCTGATGAAATTCTGGCAGGTGCGCAATGTCAGATTTTTTACGTGAAAAAATAGACGGTTTATTTTTTGATTTATTAGCCAGTTTGCTCGAAATTGCCTCGCTATCTGCTGTGTCCGTTGCTGTGTTTGTTGATGGGGGTATAGTGGTCGATGACATTTCAGTGTCAAGGGTGATGTCATCGCCGTTTGTAGGGTCATTGGTAGTATCTTTTATGGGGGCGGGCAAAGCCACTTTATCTTTTTGAACATCGTTATGTTTTTCTGCATGGGTATCTTTTGTATGCTCTTGGATGGTAGGTAGGGCATCAATTGCCAGTTGGTTACCCGCATCATCAATGGCATACAGCTGTACGCTCACAGGTGGGACGCCATGGAGATGGGCATTGTCGAGCAAATTACGCACGAGGTGAGTGAGAAGTTTGGCTTGCCCTTGGATGATAACGTGACCACCCGCAAAGCTAGCTTGTGGGTAGTGCTGAATCTCGTTTTTAATTAACTCATATAAATCGACGTTTTCTACTTTTTCTATCGCATGACCGGCATCCATACGACTGACGAGCAAAATACTTTCCACCAAATCATTAAGACCCGTTAAATCACGGTTGATGGCATCGGCACGCTTTTGCACTTTATCTTGTATCGTTTTGTCAAACTGACTTGCCAGCATCGTCATCATTTCAACTTGCAGGCGAATACGGGTAATCGGTGTGCGAATCTCATGTGAGGCATGCGCTAACAGCAATTTATTGGCATTCATCAAGGTTTCGATACGTTCGGCGGTTTGGTTAAAACCGCGCGCCAAAATGGTAATTTCATCGTTGCCCACAGGCGTGACACGGGCAGAGAAATCGCCATCACCCAATTGGGTGATTTGCCGACTCAGCTGATTAATACGCCATGTCATGGTACGCGCAATCATCCATAGCATGCCCGACATGATGAGCAGCAGTAGCAAAGTACCTGTCAATAAATTAATCGCGGGCGAAATCGCAGGGCGGCTACTGAGTTTTGATTGGTATAACAGCACATAACCAGATTGGCTATTGACTCGAATTTCGGTCGGATGTTTTGGATCATCTCTAGGAAACAAGGATAAAAAAAATGGCGAGTTTGGCGGTAAGGTGGCAGGCAGCCCACGCATGATCATAATCGCTTCGCCACTTTTGCCATCGTATAGACCAAATTTGGCGTTTAATGAATCGCTATAGATATTAAAACTACGACGTACTAGGGCAAGTAGATAGCGGGTTTCGAGGTTTTTTTGTTGGTCTTGAGCGGTACGCAGCTCAACTAGTAACGGGTCTAGCTGCTGGGTGACTTGGCTGGCAATGACTTGGTGGCGAGTATTGGCAGAGGTATCGTGTACCAAATGGCTTAAAATCACCATTGCCCCTGCAAAAATGACCAATGCCAGCATAACACTGGCAAATAACTTGCTAAATACACTGTTAAATTTTATGCCGCTAAGTCGCACACAGAATCCAGAAATCGTGGGTCATCACAGGTTATTATAATAGCTTTGCTAGCATAAATAACCAAGGATGATGACCTTTTGCGTGTTAAATTTGTCAAGCAATCCTAAATTTGTCAAGCTATCTCACACTCTTACACTTGGTCAGTGGCAAACTGATAGCCGACACCACGCACCGTGATAATGCGTTTTGGCTGACGAGGATTGTCTTCAATCAGCGCGCGCAGACGCGAAATATGCACATCAATGGCACGGTCGATGTTATCACTGCTGTCATCGTTTGGCATCGCATGCCACAGCTGTTCACGGCTTAGTACTTTACCTGAGTGGGTAGCAAAGTAATGCAATAATTGAAACTGGTGGGTGGTCAAACGCACCGGCTCATCATCAATCGTCACTTCATGGCTGTCTGGATAAACCTTTAAGCGACCAAATACTAAGTTATCTTCTTTTTGCTGGTGAAGCGGCAGGTCGTGCCGGCGCATGACCGCACGGATACGCGCCAATAGTTCACGCGGTTCAAATGGTTTTGAGACATAATCATCTGCGCCCATCTCAAGACCCAGTACACGGTCAGTGGTGTCACCTTTGGCAGTGAGCATGATAATCGCGGTTTGCGCCAGCCGGCTATCTTTGTGCTGACGAATACGTTGACACACTTGCATACCATCCATATCAGGTAGCATCAAATCTAAAATCACCAAATCAATGGATTTTGCAGGGTTAAATAGCGTCTCTAGCCCTTCTGTTGCGGTTGGAGCATGCTGAACCTCATAATAATTCATGCCCAAATATTCGCTAATCAACTCGGCTAAATCTGGATCATCCTCAATCAATAGTACGGTTTTAGTACCACTATTATTATCTTCCATCACCAACTCCAAAAACTCTCTAAAAATAAATCAGTTGTTATTATTGCTTTTGCTTATCGAAGCTAGGCTGCTATCATCAATCAAGAGCCTATTATCATAAAGCAAGAGACTATTATCATAAAGCAATAGACAGCCAATATGATAGTGTCTTACACAGATTTATAAAACTTCTTAGCTGCTAACCATACAGCTATCAATCACGTTAGCTGCTAACCATACAGCTATCAATCACGCAGCCCAATTAGTCCAATCAATGTGTAGCCCAATTTAAAATTGTACTGGGCTACTCATTCTTAAGTTTCTTTACACTGTATAAAATTGTAATGAATTATTGCTTAAAGTGCGTCGTGGTGCTCTATTGCAAGGGTTTTTGTTTTCTTTTTAGCAAATAACCGAAAAAACCGCTGTTTGCCGTCATCTAAATAAGTATAAATCACCGGCACCACAATCAAGGTCAATAAAGTTGAAGTAATCACCCCGCCAATAATGGCGTGTGCCATTGGTGCTTGCTGCTCCGACCCTTCACCAATGCCCAGTGCTAGCGGCACCATCCCCATTACCATGGCAGCGGTAGTCATCAAAATGGGTCGCAGGCGCGTTTGCCCGGCCAGCATAATAGATTCAGTACGGCTCAAACCGTTTGATAAGGATTCTTTAATAAAATCAATGAGCAAAATCGCATTTTTACACACCAATCCCATTAGCATGATAATGCCAATGATAGAAAACATATTAAGACTGGAGCCAAATAAAAATAACGCAAAGAACACCCCAATCAGCGATAACGGCAGCGACGCCATAATCGCCACAGGGTATAAAAAGCTATTAAACTGTGACCCTAACAACATATAAATAAACACAATTGCCAGTCCAAGCGCGGTTGTTGCGTAGCCAATGGATTCTGCCATGTCCTTGTTAGAGCCTTGTACCGCAAAGCTATACCCGGGTGGCAGTTTCATTTCGTTTTGGATGTTAGTGATATCCGCGCCGATATCACCTGCCGGTCTGCCGTCCGTGTTAGCTTGGACTACTACCTCACGAAACAGCGAACGGCGGTTGATTTGCGGTGCACCCAAGGTTTCACTAAAATTCGCCACTTGCGACAATGGTATCAAGATAGGCTGACCGTTTGAGTCCATACGGCTTGATGACAAGTACATGGATTGTAGTTGCGAGATGGTCTGGCGGTTGTCGTCATTTAAGCGCACGTTGACATCGATATTGTTGCCGTTGTCATCTTTAAAGGTGCTCACATTGTCACCGGCTAGCAGCGGGCGTAATGCTTGTCCGATTTGCCCAATCGAAAGACCGGCATCATTTGCTGCTTCTCGGTTAATGGTGACATTGACCATTGATTTGGGCTGTTTAAGCGTGCTTTCCAAATCCACCAAGCCATTGACGTTTGAGAGTTTTTGCATGAACTCATTGGATAAACGTTGCAGCTCAGTTAGGTCATTGCCTTTGATGGATATCATAATCGGCTTAAGACCACCGCTGACCGCCATGGCAGCGGCTGCCACTGAGGTAACTTTAATACCGCCTACCTGCTGCAATTGCTCACGCATGGCACGGTTTAAGGCATCGAGTCCGCGCGTGCGCTCATCTTTAGGTACTAACGATACATTCACTTGTACCCGATTGTTACCGCTATAGGACATCGCATTAACCGTGGCATAAGTATTGGTAACCTCAGGAAAACTTTGTAATACCGCATTGATTTGTGCGGCTTTTTGCTGGGTATAGTCAAGATTGGCATTGACAGGCGTTTCAAATTTGACTTTGATTTCATTCATATCCGCTTGCGGGACAAACTCTTTGCCCACCAACCCCACGGCAAAAAAAGCGGCAACCAGTGAGCCAATTGCAATAAGCATAGTTATCAAACGATGGCGTAGATTCCACGCAAGAATATGGCTGTATAGATTGGTCAACCGATCTAATAAGCGCTGAAACCCATCTAATAGCCAAGCAATCGGTCGCTTGCGAAATGAAACCCGTTCATTGACGCGGTCATGTTGGTGCACGGCATCTGGGTCTGGCCAAATCGAAGACAACATCGGGTCAAGTGTGAAGCTAACAAATAACGACAGCAACACAGCGGTGGAAACAGTCACACCAAACTGATAAAAAAAGCGTCCGATAATCCCGCCCATAAAAGCCACGGGTAAAAATACCGCCACAATCACCAGCGTCGTCGCTAGCACGGCAAGCCCGATTTCTTGGGTACCATCAAGCGCCGCTTGGCGGTGATGTTTGCCCATACCCACATGGCGCACGATATTTTCCCGCACCACAATCGCATCATCAATCAGCAGTCCGATACATAATGCTAGCGCCAGCAGGGTCATCATGTTGATGGAAAAACCAAACGTCCAAATTGCCGCTAAAGTACCGAGCAGCGAAATGGGTAGCGTCAATCCGGTGATGATGGTCGAACGCCATGAGCCCAAAAACAGCCATACAATAAACACAGCCAATATCGCCCCTTCAATCAAGGTGCGTACCACATTATTTAACGAGCCACGAATACTTTTTGAGCTATCAGCCACCACCGTCATGGTGACACCTGGGGGTAGGGTAGCTTGGATTTCTGCCAGACGCTGTTGGGTTTTATCAACCACATCAATCACATTGGCGTCCGACATTTTGATAATATCCATTGCCACCGCAGGTTGACCATTTTGTAGTGACGCTGACTCAGCCTCGGCTTGCCCATCAACGACTTGGGCAACTTGCGATAGGTACACAGGCACGATAGCACCCGTGCTTGAACGATTTTGGGCGACAATGATTTGGTTAAACTCATTGGGTGTTTTGACCAACCCGTTAACTTGAATCACCATTTCTTGGTTTTGATTATTGATGGTACCGACAGGTAATTCGACGTTCTCTGAGCGTAGCGCATTGCTAATTTGATTGACTGAGACTTTATAGGCATTCATTTGGGTAGGGTTGAGCAGCACACGGATTTGCCGCTGCCGACCCCCCAAGATATCGACCCGACCCACCCCTGTGACTGTTTGTAGCTGTTTTTTGACCGTGTTGTCTAAATAAGTGGATAATTCCCGAAGCGACATTTTGTCAGAGCGAAAGGTGACAGACACCACAGGCGCATCGGCAGGATTGTACTGCGCAACAATAGGCGTGGTAACTTCATCCCGAAAGGTGGGGGTCACCAGTGCCAATTTATCACGCACGTTTTGCGCGGCAACATCGGACGGGATATTTAAATCAAACTGCACGATGACTTGTGACAGGCCTTGTTGGGTGACGGAGGTCACTTCTTTGACACCGGCGATGGTATTGACTTGGTCTTCAATTTTTTTGGTAATGTCGGTCTCGATGACTTCAGGCGAAGCACCACTATAAACGGTATTGACCACTACAAAAGGAAATTCAATATTAGGAAATTCCTCAACTTTCATGCGAAATGTTGCCAGCAAGCCAATGACCATCAGCGCGAGCATGATCATGGCGGCAAACACAGGATTGTTGATACTGACGCGGGTGAGCCACATAGCAAATTCCTAATAGCAAAATTTTTGACAATAAAATTTTTAACAATATTGAATGATTGAATGAAACACTATCAGTAAGCTATTTGAGCACGACTTTTTTACCCACATCATTGGCATTGAGATTTGCTACAATCACCGTGGTGTTAGGCTCGATGCCAGTAATTAAATACTGACTGGTATCGTCAAGGTGTTTGAGTATTTTAATAGGCTGTTTGGTAATCACATTGTCTTTACTGACCACCAAAATCGTGCCTGTTTCTAAGGTTGGACTTGTGGCGGCTTGGTCGCTGGATTTATTGGCCGCGCCTTTTGCTTTAGATTCTAGAGCTTTAGATTCGAGCGCTTTTGACTCAAGCATTACCGCTGACATCGGCACCAATACCCCAACTTGTGCAACCCCATAATTAAGCTTGCCTGTGGCATACATGCCCGGGCGAAGTCCACGATTACGCTGAGAAGGCTTAACCGCGATATAAATCGTCAGCTGGCGAGTGGCGGCATCGACTTGGGGCGAAATACGGCTAATTTGTCCGATGTACTGAGTGGTTTGATTACTAATAGTAAAAGGCACTTGTTGACCAAGTTGTAGCTGTGTTTGTGCCTCGCTAGGGACATTGGCGGCAAACTCAAGTTTATTGGGGTCAATGATTTCCATCAAGGCTTGGTTTTGCGTGACTACCTGTCCGACATTGACGCTGCGACTGCTGACAATCCCCGTGGTAGGCGCATAAATCGTGGTATCGCCAAACATTTTTTGTGCGCTACTTAATTGGGCTTGTTTGGCTTTGATGGATTCACGCTGGGCAATGCTGTCTGCCACACTGCGCTCATACTCTATTTGTGAGACAAAGCCTTGCTCGAGCAAAATTTTGTTGCGCTCAGCAAGTTTATTGGCGACGATGGCTTGTGCTTGGGCAGCGGCAACGTCGGCTTGCGCTTGAGCGAGTTGGTTTTTACTATCACTGATATCAAGTCGCACCAGTGGCTCACCTTTTGCTACCGTTTTACCCACATCAGCGAGCACTTGCTGCACTTGCGCATTCACGGTTGATTGCACCACTGTGTGGTCTGAAGGCTGTAGCGTCCCTGTCACGGTGACACTCGGTTCAAAACGGTCTGCTTTGGCGGTGATGACATCAGCGGCTAATAGCTGAATCTCGTTATTGGCGATTTGCGTGGTGGCTGACGCGGTGGTGACTTGAGTGTTTTGGGTTGACAGCGGGCTTTTGTTGTCGTTTTGCTGTTTTTGGCAGCCACTCAAACTCATAACAGCGCTAGCCACGGCTAGGCTCAGCGGTACAACTTTGGTGATAAACTTCGGTGTTATCATGAACGAGACGTCCTCAGCGCAAACAATCAACTTAAAAAAATATAAAATGATGTAGAAATAACCAGTACAATGCGTTTTTCTAAGCTTATTTCAACATGTTTCTATCATCAGGTAATGCCTGTATATTACCATGGCTCTATGGGCAATCTACCAAAGCAGTCACCAGATCAAACTTGAATGGTCATCAGGATGTTAAAAATGAACGATAAGTGCATCGATTTAAGCATACTTTGCAGCAAAAAAGTATGGTAGTATTTTAACAATAATTACCATACAGTTGGTTTTTAACTATCCGTCTGAAATATTTGTTATATCTT
>OBMA010000573.1_pt1 | contig 21985 bp, 15 predicted proteins | sample 1539141 | NCBI WGS metagenome assembly OBMA01 (sample SAMEA3991484, study PRJEB22521) | metagenome | biome: anthropogenic terrestrial biome; feature: sewage plant; material: raw primary sludge | place: Sweden | collected 2012-09-26
AAACTACAAATTCTATGATTCTATGTGGTAAAAAATAATTTCACCCAACGGGTTAAGTTATTTCAAAAGTAAAGTCACAGGCAAAGTTCCTTCGTAGGCTTGGTTCAAAGCTATTTTTTGTGCGGCAACTTCTTGAAATTCCCTTAGGTCTTGGTACGCTACGACAACAATTTTGGCAGCCAAAACATTCGGAAGCACTTGCAGCGCATACGGATTTCCAAACAAATGGAACACTACTTTCTTAGTCAATACCACTTCGCTTAACCAAGTAATGATTGTATCTTCAATTTCAAAATTAGCCAATGGTTTGGCTTTCGGTACAAATAATGCAATGACCAAAGTGTCATATTTATTTATAGCTTGTAGTTTTTCCTCTAGATTCTTGTCTCCCAATGCAATCGAAAAAGAATCTCCCTGAATCGTATTTTCTAATCCTTCAAAGAACGGATTGTCACTCTCTCTATACACACTCACTTTTGCCACACTTCCACCATTGCTAATGAAATCGGTAATAGAAGAGGTGCTGTCTTTTTTGACCAAAGTAATCGCTTTTTCAGCACATTTTTGGTTGATTACAGTTGTAGATTTCCAGTCTAAATCAGTGGCTTCAATTTTGCTATCGGTAATCAATCCAGCTTGTACTTTGCATTTCCAAATACGGTTAAAACTAGCTTCAATTCTTGAAATATCAGCTCTTTTTAAAATTTCCTGAATCCCTTCGGGCACATTTTCTGCAAAGCATAATACATCGTTTCCAGCATTAAACGCTTCCCATTCCAATATTCCTTTAGTTGGGTACAGTTTAGAAACACTATGCATATTCAACGCATCCGAAATCACCAAACCATCGTAGCCTAATCGTTCTCTAAGCAAACCTTCAATCACTGCTTTTGAGAGTGTTGCCGAGGTATTTGCTCCATTATTCAGAGCTGGAACCGCCAAATGACCAATCATTATGGAGTCGACCTTGTTTTCAATTCCTTCAATAAAAGGAACTAATTCATTCGACAGTAATTCGTCTAAAGTCTCATTTAGAACAGGTAATCCCAAATGCGAATCAACATTGGTATTACCGTGACCTGGAAAATGTTTTAAACACCCCAAAATTCCCTCTGCTGCCATTCCTTTCAAATATTCTAAAGCAAAGGTGGCGACTTTGTTTTTGTCTTCTCCAAAAGAACGATACCCAATTACAGGATTGTTTGGGTCAGTATTTATGTCCGCCAAAGGCGCTAAGTTGTAATGAATCCCAGCCGATTTTAAGTCCTTACCAATTTGTTTTCCAATTTCATAGACTAATTCTTTTTCTGCTACAGGAATAGCTCCAAGTGTGATAGCATAAGGATATTGAGGTGTTTTTTCAACACGCATTGCTAGTCCCCATTCGGCATCTATACTCATTAAAAGCGGAGTTTTTGCCGCTTTTTGGTAACGAATAATTAAGGCTTTTAATCGTTCGTAACTCTCATCATTAAATTCAATTTTTTTGTTGCCTTCATAATTGGTAGCCGCACTCGCTCGACTATGAAAAAAGGTCAAGCCACCAATATTGTATTCACGAATCAAGTGTTCTGTTGCCTGAATGTTTTCTTCGCTATCGTTAATAAATACGGCAGGAAAAAAGAATTGTCCTATTTTTTGTTCGGTTGTCATTCGTTGTGTTACTGTTTTTCTGTTTCTTTTTTTCCAAAATCATAAGGAAAAATCAAAAAGCGAGATAAAATAATACCCGGAATTGTTGCTAAAAATACCCAAATAAAGAAGTTGCCATAGCCTAAATATTCTTGAATATAACCACTTGCCATTCCGGGAAGCATCATTCCCAAGGCCATAAACCCTGTGGCAATAGAGTAGTGGGAGGTTTTGGATTCTCCTTCGGCTACATAAATTAAATACATCATAAAAGCGGCAAAACCAAAGCCGTAACCAAACTGCTCCAAAACTACAGTGATGTAAATGTAAAGTACAGAGCTTGGATGAAAATGAGATAGGAGAACAAATCCAATAATTGGCAAATGCATCGTTAAAATCATTGGTAACATCCATTTGCCTAGACCATCTCTCGAGATTACGATTCCACCAATGATTCCACCAATAACTAGAGCGGCGACCCCAAAGGTTCCGTAAATAATCCCAACATCTTCGGTACTTAACCCCATTCCGCCTTTGGCTACATCATCAACCAAAAAAGGAGAAAGCATCTTCATCAATTGAGATTCTCCAAGACGATATACTAATATAAATGTCAGAATCAATCCTATTTGTTTCTTTTGGAAAAAAGTAGCGAATACTTCGGTAAAACTTCCTTTATGATTGGCATTACTTTTTATGTATTCTTGTTCAATTTCTGGGTTTGGTGTCATAAAAAAGTTATAAACTGTGATGAAAATCATAATCAAAGCTACCACAAGCATGGTGTATGACCAAGCTTTGCTTTTGTCTCCGTATTTTTCTTCTAAAAATCCAGCCAAAAGTACAATTACACCATTGGCAGTAAGCATTGATAATCGGTAAAAAGTACTTCGAATGCCTAAGAAAAAAGATTGTTTGTCCTTGGTTAACGCCAATAAATAGAATCCATCAATCGCTACGTCATTAGACGCAGATGCAAAAGCACCCACCCAAAATAAAGCCAAACTCAATACAAAAAAATGTTGCATAGGAATGGTTAATCCAACGATTAAAAAAGCTATCGAAATGACTAATTGCATCGACAAAAACCATTTTCTTTTGGTCGCGTGTAAATCGATAAAAGGGCTCCAAAGTGGTTTAATTACCCAAGGCAAGTAAAGTAAACTAGTATACATTCCAATATCTTCATTACTGATGCCTAAATTTTTGTACATCAAAACAGATACTGAGATGATTATGGCATACGGAAAACCTGATGCAAAATTCAAAAGTGGTATCCAATACCAAGGATTTTTTTCTGATTTCATAGAATGGTAGAAAAGGGTGGGTTAGTCTTCTTTGGGTAAATCAATGATGGTTTCTTTGCTTTCATTGCCATAAAAGTCAATAAAAGTAAGGGCAAAAGCTTTGTTTTTGTCTATGTCGCTTAGCGGAATACTAAAATTGATTATCGTTGCTTTTGGGTCAACAAAATATTTCTTCATAATTTGACTGGCTTCTTGAAGGTCGATTTTAGAGTCTCGTTTGGCACCATACACCACTACATAACGAATTTTTGTATTCAAAGGTACTTGTAAAGTAAAAGTGCAATTGACCGAATCGATTTCAATTTTATTAACTACAGGCGTATCTATTACGACGTGTTTTGAATTGGGAACAGGCAACGGAATAGCAGGGTATTTATACTGATGATTTTGTAGCAATTGTGTCACGTCTTGATGAGTATTGATAAACCATTTAGCGCTATAAAAAGCATTTCCTTGCACATTAGCATAGCTTCGGGTCAAATCAATTTGGTTAGGAATTTCGTGAATGTTGTTCCACTTTTTATCCGAATCACCTTTGATTTTGTAGGTGCTGTTTCCCATGTAGAGATTAACACCATTTGTGTTTTCTGACCACCATTTTAGTAGTTTGGCATAAGAAGCCGTTTTGTGGTCAATGCTCCAATACAATTGAGGCAATAGATAATCTATCCATTTATTTTGCATCCAAAGAATAGGGTCTGCATACAAATCATCATAATTAGTTTGTCCTGATTGTGTATCGGAACCTTTGGGGTCCATCGATTTGTTTCTCCAAACACCAAAAGGGCTAATGCCAAATTGCACCCAAGGTTTGTGATTCTTAATAGCGGAGTGAATGCTTTTTACAAATGTAGTTACATTGTTTCTACGCCAATCTTCGAGATTCATTCCATTACCGTATTTTTTGAAAGAATCAGCATCGTTAAATTCTTCTCCTTTGATTTTATAAGGATAAAAGTAATCATCAAAATGAATGGCATCGATATCATATTTCATTACAACTTCTTCAACCACTTTTACTAAATGATTTTGAACTTCTGGTAATGCTGGGTTATAATACATTTTTCCACCATAAGTAATCATCCATTGTGGATATTTGAAAATATCGTGATTAGGGCTAAGTTGCGCTTTATTCAAGTCGAAAGTGGCACGATAGGGATTAAGCCAAGCGTGAAATTCAAATCCCCTCTTGTGGGCTTCTTCAATCATCCATTCCAAAGCATCGTAATATGGGGTAGGTGCTTTTCCTTCTTTTCCAGTCAAAAAGCGAGACCAAGGAGCTAATTCTGAAGGATAGAAGGCATCTCCCACGCTTCGAATTTGAACGATAACCGCATTATAGTTGAGTTTTTGATAGGTATCAAGAATTTGTAAATAATCTGCTTTTTGTTTAGCAACGGAGTCATTGCTTTTTTTAGGCCAGTCAATATTTACGACAGTAGCAATCCATACGCCTCTGAATTCATTTTTAGGAAAATGTTCTTTTCTTTGTGCTTTCGCTTCGGTTATGATAGCTATGAATAAGATGAATAGGAGAAGTGCTGCTTTAATTTTGGTCATTATGTAATCGTTTATAATGCATCCAAAAATAGTTTTTTTTACTTTAGAAAAAAGGATTATTATTCAATAAATTCTTTTAAAGGTTGATTGATTAGTTGAAGGAAAGGCTTTCTGAGAATGATTTTTTTCTATTTCAAGCTAGCTAATGAAAAAATAAAACCTCATTCAACTACTTTCTGAATGAGGTTTTATTTTGGGCAAAAAAGGCTAAAATTCATCTTCTTTGTTATTTAGGGCTTATCTTCCAATTTTATATACAAGTTTAAAATAGTTACTGCCAATTATTGGAATTCCATTGGCGCTTTTTTTCTCTTTTGTGCTAGCGCTTCCATACATAGCACTAAGGTCAACTCTTGGTAGGACATTAAATAAATATTCTATTGCAATTGAATCTGATAAATGTATTCTGTAGGCTAGGTTGGCTCCTGCAGATATGTGAGAACTTTTTTGTTCGTAAGAAATTCCACCTCCCCAATTTCCCCATCTGTTAATCAATGTAGGTTCGATAGATGGGATTATTGTTGATTTTATGTTAAGATTGCCAATTCTTGTATGAAGAGGAATATGATAACCAAATCCGATGGTGTTTTTGCTATATTGAATCATTGAAAAGCGCTCATATCCTACATTAATTTCGAAATTCCTTGAAACCATTGCAAATTGTAAAAGATAGTTCAAAGCACTTTCGTTATTAGTTGGATTACTTCCTGATATTAAATTTCTTGCATCTAAAGCGCCAGAAAATGAAAGGTAGTTTTCTTTATCATTTTGTGCAAATGTTAGTGCAGTTACGAGTAATTAGGATGATTGTTTTCATGATTAGGTGGTTTTTTGTTTTCTTTTTAAGTCATAGTGTGTGTTATATGAATTCCTTATTTGGAAGTGGTTTCTTTTTTGTGATTCAATTCATAAATGAATGAACCAAGCTCTTTTGTAATATTGTCTAAATCTTTGGCTGATGCCTTGAGTAATTCAATGTATGCAAGATTTTCATCATTTGAATTATCAACATTAGTCAATAAGTTAGCTAAACCTAAAATATTGGTTAATGGTAGTCTCACTTTGTGAGAAAGGATAAACATCATTTCCTCTAACCCTTTATGAAAGTCTTTATTAAGGTTTTTTTGAGTTCTTTTTAATTCTTTGAATTGCTGGAGTAATTGCATATTTAAATCCTCTTTCTCGATTTGTAAATCAGAAAGTGATTTTTTTAAGGTATTGATTTCAACAACAAGTTTTCTTTTCGTTAGAACTGAATCTTCTGATTCATTGTTATAATCCATAAGTTGCCCGTAACTCTTGGCATTTGATAGATAACAATTGAAACTATTATTTTCTTTCTTATTTTTCATTTCGTAGTATTATTAAAAATGAAACAGTGATTCGGTGAAAGAAACATACTATTTAATTTTTTGTTTTTAAATAGTTGTAAAAAAATAGATGCCTCTTTTTTTAGTTCAAAATTCTACGTTAGATCGTCTGTAAAATAGCTTGTAGTGGGCTGTTTTTCTATATTAAGTTTACGAAGAAACAATCACTTTTATCTTAATTCTGGCTTAATAGAATTAGCAAATGTTAAAATTTAACATTTTTTGTAGTAAAAGGGTGCTAAAATTATGTTTTTGGTATTTTTTTTAAGAATTAATTGTAAGATAATTTCTTGCGTAATAATACTATTCTAAAATCAGGGTGGATTTTATTTAACATAAAATAATCAATTTAATAGTAACGCTATTGCTTTTTAACGGGGTAAAAATACTGTTTATCTTGGAAATGAGATTTTTCCCATACTTAATGCTGGGATGCTGTTATTTCTTTTAGAACTGTTTAAGTTTCCACAAATTGTTTCATTGGCAAGGATTGCAAATAGTAGTGCTTCTTTTGCATCTCCATTAATTCCTAGTGAAGTTGTTGATGCAATTTGGAATGGAAGTAAATCTTCTAAGTGTTTTATTATTAATGGATTGTGAAAGCCGCCACCAGAAATATAAACAGTAGTTGCGGTGTTTTTTTCGATTTGTGTAGCTGTTACTTTTAAGATAGCTTCAGCAATAGTTTCGGCGGTAAATTGTGTTAGTGTTGCTAAAACATCAGCAACAGGTATGGTAGTAGTATTCGATTCGTTTTGTGCTTTGTTAAGAAAATCAAGGCTAAATAGTTCAGGGCCTGTGCTTTTTGGGAATGGGGCACTGAAAAAAGTATCACTTTTTAATTTCTGTAATAAGGGTTGATTTACTTTACCATTTTTTGCAATAGCTGCGTCTACATCGTAATCCAGATTTGGAAAGTGTAAACGAGTGTAGGCATCCATTATCGTATTTCCTGTACCGGTATCGGTAACAAAAATGGAGTCAAATGAACCTGATTTTGGTAGTAAGGTAAAATTTGAAATTCCGCCAATATTGAGTAAAATTCTGTTTTCAGTATTTGAATTAAATAAAAAATAATCTCCATACACAGCTAGTGGAGCGCCTTCTCCGCCACCGGCTAAATGTTTTTGTCTAAAATCAGAAACTGTAATGCATTGCGTAGTTACAGCAAGATGATCTCCGTCGCCAATTTGTAAAGTTGCATTTGGAAATTTATCTTGTTGGTGGAGACTTTTGGGAGCGTGCATAACGGTTTGTCCGTGCGAGGCAATCAAGTCAACATCTGAAGTATTTAATTTCCATTGTTGTAAACAATCCAAGACAATTTCGCCGTGTTTTATGCCTATCCATTCATTTAGCAAAGCTAAATGTTGAAAATCGATTGTCTTTTGAGCAAAAACTTTTCTTATTTCTGATTTGGTTTCCTCGTTATAAGGAAAAGTTGTAAAATGCACTACTTCAGCTTTAGTTGAAGTTCCTGATCCTGAAATCTTGCAATAAGCAACATCCAATCCATCAAGTGATGTTCCTGACATTAGACCAATAATATTTCGTACTGATTTTTGCGAAACGCTTATCAAAGATTGGATATTTGGATTCATAGAAGATAATTAAAGTTGAGTAATGGTTCAAAAGTAGTATAAAATTGATTCCTGAAAAATGTAGATGTGTTTTTTAAATGACTATTCCTTGATCATTTATTTTTTTGACATAAAAGAGAGGATGATTTAATGTATTTGAAGATTGTAGTCTGATTTTTAACAAGAAGAAAACTTTTAATTTTGTTGAATCACGTGTTTCACTCAATTGTTATAGTTCAATTTTTCAAAAAAAATCAAAATTGTAATATTGATACTAAGGATATTAGTATTTTTATGCCAGTGTGAATTAAATGTTAGTAAATTATAAACATAAAAACACGAATTTTTTTTGTATGTCTATTTTATGTATATATTTGACTTTTTTAACGCAATAAAAAATAAATTGTTTTGGTTATTGCTTTTTTAAAAGATAAAATAATTTTTTAAACGGGTTGTTTTAATTTTTATGATTCAATAATTTAATTTTTAGTTTTAAAAGCATTTATTTGCAAAGCATACATTAACTAACCATTACCGATAAAATTTAAAAAATGGCATTAAAAGGTTTATTTAGAAAAAAGACAGTACAAGACATTTTAAAGCAAGTTGAGAAAAATAATTTGGACGGGCATGAAGCTTTAGGAAAGCACTTAACAGCTCGTGATCTTACCGCTTTTGGTATCGCTGCCATTGTAGGAGCAGGTATTTTTAGTACCATAGGTAAAGCGAGTGCAGACGGTGGTCCAGCAGTTATCTTTTTATTTTTGTTTACAGCTGTTGCTTGTAGTTTTGCAGCGTTTGCTTATGCCGAATTCGCTTCTATGGTGCCTGTTTCTGGTAGTGCTTATACTTATTCTTATGTAGCTTTTGGTGAATTGATTGCATGGATAATTGGTTGGGCTTTGATTATGGAATATGCAGTTGGTAACATAACAGTAGCAATATCTTGGAGTGATTACTTTACGGGGCTTTTAGAAAGCGGCGGGATTACGATGCCACAGTGGGTTCAAATGGATTATTTGACAGCTTCCAATGGTTTTAAAGACGCGACGGCTTTAATGCAAGGCGGAAAGTCTTTTGAAAATTTATCTGCAGCAACTCAAGCGGCATATACTGCATGGACAACTGCTCCAACTATTGGTTCTTTCCATTTAGTAGCCGATTTACCAGCACTTTTAATCATCGTCTTGATTACTGCTTTAGTATACCGTGGAATGAAAGAATCTCGAAATGCTAGTAATTTAATGGTTGCAATTAAGGTTTGTATCGTTTTATTGGTGATAGCTGTTGGAATCTTTTATGTTGATACTGCCAATTGGTCTCCGTTTGCTCCTAATGGTATTACTGGTGTTTTAAAAGGTGTTTCTGCTGTGTTTTTTGCCTATATTGGTTTTGATGCAATCTCTACTACTGCAGAAGAGTGTAAAGATCCTCAACGCGATTTACCAAAAGGTATGATGTGGGCTATAATATTATGTACATTATTATACATTGCAATTGCGCTAGTTTTAACAGGTATGGTAAGCTATAATCAATTGAATGTTGGTGATCCATTGGCCTTTGTGTTTGATAAATTAGATTTAAAATGGATGTCTGGAATTATTGCAGTTTCAGCTGTAATTGCTATGGCAAGCGTTTTATTGGTTTTTCAAATGGGACAACCTCGTATTTGGATGAGTATGAGTCGTGATGGTTTGTTGCCAAAGAAATTTTCTACCGTGCATCCTAAATTTAAAACACCTTCTTTTGCAACAATAGTTACCGGTTTTGTAGTAGCTGTGCCAGCTTTGTTTTTAAACTTGACAATGGTTACAGATTTGTGTAGTATCGGAACATTATTCGCTTTTGTTTTAGTATGTGCTGGTGTGTTGTCTTTGCAAAATAAAACAGATATTCCACGCGGGAAATTCAAAACTCCTTATGTGAATTCAAAGTTTATTATGCCAATTTTGTTGATAATAGGTCTTGTTTTTGCTTTTGGGTTCAATGAAAAAGCAACTATGGATTTTATTACTAATAAGACGCAAGTAAATTCACCTTCTTCTATTATTACTTCGTTGAATAAAGAAGAAACTAAATTGGTTTCTGATTATTTAATTGCATTAGAAGGAGAAAAAGCAGCGGAAGCTTCTTCTGATCTTGAAAACTTATTGAGCAAGCATGCAGAAGATGATGTTAAATATGAAAGCGTTGTGGCTGGATTACCTGTTTCAGACGCTATTAAGTACGAAAGTGGTTTTGATTTGTTTAAACATAAAATACCTATGTGGATTTTCTTATTCTCTTTAATAGGATTGTGTGTTTGGGCATACAAGCAGAATTTGTCATTAATTCCATTATTAGGCTTAATTTGTTGTTTGTATATGATGGCTGAATTGAGTGTGTGGAATTGGATATATTTTGGAATTTGGTTGTTAATTGGTTTGGTTATTTATTTTAGTTTTAGCCGAAAAAATAGCAAGTTGAATTCAGAAGTTATTTAAATAGTAGTTTATCTCATAATTAGACCTCTTAGTTTTTTACTAAGAGGTTTTTTATTTGCATTTTCCAGCGTATTGATTCCCTTTTGTTTATGTTTATTTAATATCTTTATACATAATGTTTTACACTTTTTGTATAGTTTTTATCTATTAAAATTAAAAAACCAAAAGATAAAACTATGGTAAATTAGCATTCATTAAGATATCAATTTAAATAAAACATACTATGGAAAACAACAGCAATTCTTTTAGTGAAGGCGGAAAATGTCCTTTTTCTAGTGGTGCACAGACCAAAAGTGCCGCTTCAGGAACTAACAATCACTATTGGTGGCCTAAAGCACTCAATTTAGATATTCTTCATCAACACGATAGAAAAACCAACCCATTGGGGGAAGATTTTAATTATGCAGAAGAATTTAAAAAATTAGACCTAGAGGCTTTAAAAAATGATTTGAAAGCTTTTATGACTTCTAGTCAAGAATGGTGGCCTGCAGATTGGGGACATTATGGCGGATTAATGATTAGAATGGCGTGGCACTCAGCGGGAACTTACAGGATTTCTGACGGACGTGGTGGTGCTGGAACAGGAAATATTCGATTTGCACCTTTAAATAGTTGGCCTGATAATGGTAATTTGGACAAAGCAAGAAGGTTGTTGTGGCCTATAAAAAAGAAATATGGAAATAAAATTTCATGGGCAGATTTGATGATTCTTGCAGGAAATATGGCCTATGAGTCAATGGGATTAAAAACGTTCGGTTTCTCTGGTGGGCGTGAAGATATTTGGCATCCAGAAAAAGATGTGTATTGGGGAGCAGAAAAAGAATGGTTGGCAAAAAGTGGAAGTGAAGGAACTAGATATTCTGGGGAGCGTGATTTAGAAAATCCGTTGGCAGCAGTTATGATGGGATTAATTTATGTAAACCCTGAAGGTGTAGACGGACAGCCTGACCCGCTTAAAACTGCACATGATGTTCGCATTACTTTCCAAAGAATGGCAATGAATGATGAAGAAACAGTTGCATTAACAGCTGGTGGTCACACTGTGGGTAAAGCACACGGAAATGGCGATGCTTCAAAATTAGGGCCAGAACCAGAAGCGGGCGCTATCGAAAATCAAGGCTTGGGCTGGCTAAATCCAAAAGGTAATGGAAATGCTGGTGATACGGTTACGAGTGGATTAGAGGGCTCTTGGACCACAAATCCTACACGTTGGGACAACGAGTACTTTTATTTATTATTGAACCACGATTGGGCATTAACAAAAAGTCCAGCAGGAGCTTGGCAATGGGAGCCTACTAATATCAAAGAAGAAGATAAACCATTTGATGCACACAATCCATCGGTAAGAAGAAATCCAATTATGACTGATGCGGATATGGCAATGAAAATGGACCCAGCTTACCGTGCTATATCGGAACGTTTTTACAATGATCCTGCGTATTTTTCAGAGGTTTTTGCTAGAGCTTGGTTCAAGTTAACTCATCGTGATTTAGGGCCTAAAGACCGATATTTAGGTGCTGATGTACCAGCTGAAGATTTGATTTGGCAAGATCCTATTCCAAAAGTTGATTATACTTTAAGCGAGGCAGAAATTGAAGAATTAAAAGTGACCTTATTAAACAGTGGATTAACAAGAGCCGAATTAATCAATACCGCTTGGGATAGTGCAAGAACTTTCAGAGGTTCTGACTTTAGAGGTGGAGCCAATGGAGCAAGAATTCGATTAGCGCCACAAAAGGATTGGATTGGAAATGAACCTGAACGTCTACAAAATGTTATCAATAAACTAACAGCAATTCAAGCAGGCTTGAGCAAAAAAGTTAGTATAGCAGATTTAATTGTTTTAGGTGGAAGTGCAGCTATCGAAAAAGCAGCTCAAGAGGGAGGATTTACAGTAAAAGTTCCATTTGCTTATGGTAGAGGTGATGCTAGCCAAGAAATGACAGATGTAGAATCATTTGAAGTTTTAGAGCCAACAAATGATGCATTTAGAAATTTTATGAAAGCTAAATATGTTGTAGAACCTGAAGAATTGATGTTGGATAAAGCTCAACTCTTAGGATTAACTGCAGCCGAAATGACTGTTTTAGTTGGAGGTATGCGTGTTCTTGGTACCAATTTTAATGGAACAAAACACGGTGTATTTACCAATAATGAAGGAGTGCTTAGCAATGACTTTTTCGTTAATTTAACAGATATGAATTATAGTTGGAAACCAGCCGGAGATAATCTATACAATATTGTAGATAAAAAATCTGGAGCAACTAAATGGACGGCTACTCGCGTTGATTTGGTTTTTGGGTCTAATTCTGTGCTAAGAGCTTATGCAGAAGTATATGCTCAAGATGACAATAAAGAAAAATTTGTTGCTGATTTCGTTAAAGCATGGGTTAAAATAATGAATGCAGATCGATTTGATTTGTAATGAATGAAACTATTATGAATATAAAAAGTGGGCTTTTGAGCCCACTTTTTTGTTTATAGATTGAAATGAATTCTATTTTTTTAGTATTTTCTGCATTGTTTCTTGGCCATCTTCAAAGCGAAGGAGAATAAAATAAAGACCATCACTTAGTTGACTAACGTTGATAGTGTTGTCTTCTGGTTTTCCTTCAAGTACAGTACTTCCTTGTGAAGAGAAAACTATAAAATGATTAGCAGGTATCACAGATTGAATTTGCAAAGTATGACTCACCGGATTCGGATACACGCGAATTACGTTAGTGGTTTCGACTTTATTGGTATTTATACCCAAAGTTTTATCCGCAGGATCTCCCCAAGTATAACTAAATCCATCCGTTTTTGCAATTAAGTCTGGAGTTTGGTTGGTACTTCCTCCTGAGCCATTATTAAAAATCAGATTTATTGCCGTTGGTCCAGTGATAGTATATTTATAAAAACCATTGGCGTCTGCTGTCATATTTACTCCTGGCCAGACTGCATTAGCAATACTACCACTTGGTGTAGCGCTCCAGTAATATACTTTTGGAGTTACGGTCCAGTTTGTTGGTGGTTTAAAAAATACTGTAATTGTAGGTACTGCACTAAACGTATAGCTTTCTGTTTTGATTACTGAGCTCGTTCCAGCTGTGTTTCTAACAAAAGCTTTCAAGACAGTAGTTGAAGTAAAGGCAAAAGATTTACTTCCAACTGCAGATGGCGAAGCCGTAGTTGGCGTCGTTCCGTCTAAGGTATAGTAAATAGTCGAAGTGGTTTCGTTGGCCGTTAAGGTTACATTTACTGTGGATCCTGTAGCAAAACTACCTCCAAGTTTTGAAAAGGTTAAATCAGGAGCTATGGTAGGGCATCTGTTGGCAGGTTCTCCATTCAACCAAGCTCCATCATAATATTTGATTCCCGCCGTAGCAGATAAATCGGCAGTTTTTAAAGTCCCATCATTGAATAGTAAATTAGAAGCCGAAACCGTACTCGGGAATGTATATTGGTACCAATCCCCACAATCTTTGGTCATCGCAATTCCCGGCCAAGTTACGACTGGAGCAGTTCCTGTTGGTGACCAATAGTAGATTTTTACTGCAGCATTCCAATTGGCTGGTTTTTTGAAATACACTGTAAAAGTTGCGGGAGTGCTAAACGTGTATGTTTCTGTTTTGATAGCAGAGCTGGTTCCAGCGGTGTTTTTTACAAAAACTTTAAGCGTTGTAGTGTTGGTAATGGCAATACTTTTAGTACCAACTGCTGAAGGCGATGCTATGGTTGGCGTCGTCCCATCGAGGGTGTAGTAGATGGTTGATGTAGCTTCGTTGGCTGTAAGTGTTACATTTACCGTAGTTCCCGTCGTAAAGTTGCCACCTACTGGCGCAATAGTTACATCAGGTAAGATAACAGGGCATCTGTTGGCAGGTTCTCCAGCTAACCAAGCGCCATCATAATATTTAATTCCCGCTGTAGCAGATAAATCGGCGGTTTTTAAAGTGCCATCGTTGAACAATAAATTTGAAGCACTGACTGTTGATGGGAAAGTATAACTGTACCAATCCCCACAATCTTTAGTCATCGCAATTCCAGGCCAAGTTATTACTGGGGCAGTTCCTGTTGGTGACCAATAGTAAACTTTTACAGCTGAATTCCAATTGGTTGGTTTTTTAAAATACACCGTAAAGGCACTAGGAGTGCTAAAAGTGTAGGTTTCTGTTTTGACAGCAGAGCTAGTTCCAGCGGTGTTTTTTACGAAGGCTTTAAGTACTGTACTTGCAGTAATGGCTATGCTTTTACTGCCAACGGCTGATGGCGAAGCGGTGGTTGGTGTTGTACCATCTAAAGTATAGTAAATGGTAGAAGTTGCATCATTTGCTGTAAGTGTTGCATTTACTGTGGCGCCGGTAGTAAAATTGCCGCCCACTGGTGCAATGGTCAAAGCAGGTGCAATAGGAGTGACGTTGCAACGATTAGCTGGTTCGCTAGCTAGCCAAGCGCCATCATAAAATTTAATTCCTGCGGTTGCAGTTAAGTCGCCAGTTTTTAAAGTACCGTCGTTAAAAAGTAAGTTCGAAGCAGATACTGTACTTGGGAAGGTGTATTTGTACCAATCGCCACAATCATTAGTCATGGTCACTCCTGGATAGGCTACAACTGGAGCTGTTCCTGTTGGTGACCAATAATAGATTTTTACAGCTGCATTCCAATTGCTTGGTTTTTTGAAATACACTGTGAATTCAGGTAAAGCCCCAATTGAGATAGTTTTGGTGATAGTTTCTGAGATATTACCTTCATTATCCACGGCAAACACTTTTATAGTGGTCGTCTGAGTGATGGTGATAGTTTTGCTGCTAATTGCGCTAGCCGATGCCGTTGTTGGAACACTACCATCAATGGTGTAATAGATTTTTGGAGAAGGGTCAGTACTATCGGTTGCTTTTATAGTTACGTCTACAGCTGTTGGAGAATTTGTAATGTCAGGCGTAAACGTAAGTTTTGGAGCTACATCTAGATTTTTTCCAACCCAAACGTGTTGAATTTTCGATTTGGTTACGTTTCCTTTTTTATCGGTTACTTCTACATAATAATCCACTAATTTTTCTGAAAGTCCAGCAATTTCTGCATGGTATTGATTAGCAATTACCGTAGGCAGCATGTACAAATCGGCTTGGGTACTATTGGTTACGTTTCCTTTAGGAAAAACCCTTTCGGTCATTGGTAAACTTACCCAAGAACCTACTTCGGTTCCACCTGCGTATGTATCGTTATGATTGGAGCTTAAACTGTTTTTTCCATCATTATCAATACGGTATTTTAGTTCGGCTCTTTCAATACCGCTTACATCATATGCAAAAGTGTACACCGTAAAGTCAGCCGAATTCAAGAATTCTTTGTAAGCATAAGGCGCTCCATATCCTTTTTCTCCAGGATTATAAGGCCATCGCTGTGGAATAAAAACAGAAGGTTTGGTGTTGTCAACGCCTGGGTGCGCATTAAGTGTAGGTTGTGCAAACTCCACACAGCGATTGACAGCCAAGGTTGTTTTGATTTCTAAATCTTCGGCTAAACCATAATAGGCATTCCCACTGTCGTATCCGGCCATCAAAAAATGCCATGCTTTTTCAGCTGGACTTATCGCTGCTGTTGGATTTACGATTTCGCTAATGCGGAGATTGCTTCCTTCGAGTTGTTCGGCCATAATGGCGTGGTTTTCACCCGCGGTAGTTATGGCTTGGTTCATCATGTCTTCTGTCCAGCCATTAGGGTTGAATTTTTTGGTTACAGGATCAAAAAAAGGCCAAAGCCAGTTGGTAAATTGCGGATGACCAAAATCACCATCGGCATTCACCCATGCACCGTCTTCTACGTGCACTACTTCAGATTCTGGGACAGGATGATCTTGTAAATATTGTGGAATCGTTGTAGCGTTATTTCCTTTGGCTGCTGAAGCATGCGAAAAACCAGTAACCGATTCGTTATAGTACGATGAACCGCCACCCCAGGCATTATCGCCATCATGAGCAAATAAAACCAAAGGTTGTCTTGGCGAGGTTGAAGCTTTGGCTGCAATAGGATCTATTAGAGTTGTACCAATGGCAGAATAGCCGTCTTCATAACTTTCGTAATCCGCCATTGGAACCACGGTAATTTTGTATTCCTGAGCGGTTTCAGGATCGATGTATTTGGCTTTATAAGGCAAATAAGAGTAAGGAATAGCGAATTGTCCACCACGGGCATCTTTTTGAGCAGAAAACCAAGTATTTCCTTTTGTATCTACTTGGTCCGCTTTGTTCGGAACATCGCACATCGTCCCACCAGAACCGTATTTTAGGGGATAGTCGGATAAAGTTCTTGAGAGGTGGCTATTGGCAATCACTGACCACTCTATGCCGCACTCTTTTAAGGTTTTGATGATTCTTTCTGAGAAAGCACATTCTGCTGGCCAATAGCCTTTCGAATCGTGGGTACCAAATAATTGAGCACTGTAGTATTGGTGCGCTTTGATTTCTTTGGTCAAGGCTTCGTCACTTAACAAAGGCGATAAGGCGTGATGCATTGTAAAAGAAACCACTTCCATTCTTGGGAATCCTCCCGAAGTCTTCCAGCCTTTGGCATCCTTGATGTTTTGCGTCCACGAGGTCGAATAGCCCCATTGGTTGGCTTGGGCTAATTCCTGTACGTTTTCCATCAACGAACCTCCGTAAGTGATTTGAGCCCCAGCTTTGGGTAAATCAGCTATCGAGGAAATCGCGTTTTTCGGGGCAAATTGATAGGCTGCTACACGGTCACCGGTACTAAAAATCTCCACTAAGTTATTAGTAGGATGGGCTAGTCCGTTCTTGTCGTTGTTGGCTCCCGATGTTTTTAAATCCTGTGATTCTTTAACCATCTGGTAGCGATTGGGGTTTTTCTTGCTTACATCACCCCAATAGGTGGGTTGGTGCAAATGCCACAAATAAGAAGTGCTTATTTGTGCTTTCGCTCCCAAACCATAGACGAGAAGGGGGATAAGCCATAGTACTAGTTTTTTCATAATTTAATTTTTGGTAAATAAAACATTAAACTTTTGTTAAATTTATCAAAAAATAGTGTCCAAATTATGAATGTCATAGTTGAGGTTTCTACTACAACGTTTTAGTGTTTGCAACTTTATTTCAAATGCATTTTTTGTAACAAATGAATTTAGATATTCTTATAAAATTAACATCATACTGAAAATATGCTAATTTTTTAATGATGCTATCCGTTTTTAAGGGAAAAATAACAACTTTTTTAGAAGATTTAAAAAGTGAAACCCAACAGAGTATTTCCGATATAAAATAGAGCGACTAATCTTCAGGAGCACAACCTTAGTGCGCACCACACGAGTCGTCCTGCTGTCCGTTATATCTTGCTTGTCGAACCCCGCCAAGCAAGGATGCCACTACCATCAGGGCTAGGCGAGGAGGTTTTGGTTTTCATAAAATAAAAAAACAGCAATAGTTTTTTTATATTTCTGATGATGACTTATTCTAGTAAAATTCGGTGAGGTAATAGCAACTATTTCGGGTAACAGTTTATTTTGTTACGACTTATTGGCAGCTTGTATAATTTCCGTTATATCAATTTTTGCATTTTTTTTAAGTTGAAACTTGGTGTCAATCAATTCTTGTAACTTCTGATTGTCTTTGTAAAAATCTTTTAGCGCACTTTTAAATTTTTCTAAGTTTCTTATTCCGGTATTTAAAAAGAGGTAAGTACCGTCTGATTTTTCAAAGGTAAAAAAAGTACCAAGTAGAGCTCCGTTTTGATTTACAGTTTGAAACTGATACAAACTAGTTTTTTTACCAATAATTAATGGTTCAAGGAACCTTAGGTTGTTTTCAGTAATGGTTGGTTTTGAAAAGAATTGATATGCTTTTTCTTCATACATAAAACCAAAACTTTTTATATCCTCAGGCTTAAGCTTTTTGGTTTCGTCAGGACCATCATTAACTTCAACTTTAAACAAAAACTTTGAAAAGTCTACTGTTCCAAAAATTGATTTTGGTATTTTTATTTGGGTAGTAACGCTATCATTTGTTTTAGTAATGTAGTATCCAGAAACTGTAGCTTGGGAATAGGAATAACCAAAAAAAGTCAACAAAAGGATTGAAAAAAAATGATATCTCATAGTGTTTTGAATTTTAATTTCACAAGCAAGTATAGGATTTTATTCAATAACTTGTATAATAGTGTTTTAGTAAAAATACTGTATTTAAATTGCAATAAAAAAAGAATTCTTGCTAAACTTTTGGTTCTTCAATAGTATTGAAATTATGATTCGTTTTTGTGTTGTTCATAATACTCAATCAAGGTTGCTATGAGTTCATCCGAAGTAATAGTAAGTCCAGTGGCTGAAATATTGAAAGGCGAATTGTAGTTCTTAATGTTAAACTGCATTAATTTACGTTTGAATCCATTGGTCTCTTTTTCGAGCCAATAATCCGAATCTTTGACACCAATAATTATGATTCTTGTACTTTGAATACTGATTTCATCAAAACCACTTAGCTCACTCCATTTTATATAGTCTGTCAATGATTTCTTTGGATTCACGTTCAATCCTTCGGGAGCAATAATCAGAGCGATTTCTGATTTAATGACTCTTTTTAATGCTATAAATGCACCTAATCCAAAAAACAGAATCGAAGCCACTCCAATACCACGAGTTAACATTGGATTTTTGGCTCTCCAACCCGTAAAGTTCTCTGCTTCTATGACTAGCCAAAAACCTAGAGCAACAAATACAATAGCGCCTAATAATAAAACCAATGATTTCTTTTTACTAGAGTAAATCTCAATTTTTTCCATTCGAGTAGCTTTTTAAAATAATTAACAGAAAGTTAAATAGTTAAACTGCTATTGTTGTTTCTAAATAGCATCTTTATACCAAGTAGTTTCGTTCTCAAAGCCGTATTTTTTGGACTCTATTTTCCAGTTTTCCGCCTCTTTTTTTAGTACAAATTGATGTTTTTGTACAACTCCTATGCCATACTTATAGCGAGTTTCTACTACTGCGCGGTTTGAAGATTTCATTATGAAGAAAATTTCAGTATCGGGATTGCTTAAATAATCGTATTTTGCTGGATTGCCAAAAGAGTTACTACCTCCTGCCAAAGGGTTAAAAGCGATTGGGGTAAGTAGTTCTTTGTAGCGAGCGGCATATTCGTCCCACAGTTCGGTTTCCCCAGGTTGTACTTGGTTGGGCTCTTTCGGATTTTTCAACTTCTGACTTCGCGCGAATATTTCTCTTTCTAAGAAGTTAATATCTTGTAATTTGTCTATTAGAAATGCTACGATTTCGTCTTTCAAATGCATGAATTTTTCAGGAGTTTCAATTGTTGTAATGTTTAAATCCTTTGCAGACACTTTCGATAGCTTATGGTTTGAATTGTCTGATTTCTTTCCAAAGAATTGGCTAAATAGTCCCATTTTTTCTGCTTTTCAAAATAGTTGTTAAAAATCTAGAAGCCTTTTATACGAGTCTCTACGTCATTCTAAGCCCTTGAATTAATTCGTTTTATGTTTTTTAAGAGTAGTAAATCTAATAAAACTATTTCTTTTTTATGCAGACAGCTTACAAAAAAAGGAACCTATTGTTATTCCTTTTAAGAATTCTTTAAAAGTAAATTGTCGTAAAAAAAAGCACTTGAATTGGTAATATAAATGTTCTCTTGAAGCACTACATCCTTGCTTACCACACGAGTCGTCCTGCTGTTCGTTATATCTTGCTGTGCGAACCCCGCCCAGCAAGGATGCCACTACCATCAGGGCTAGGCAAGGGGTTTTGGTTTTCATAACATAAAAAAAACAGCAGTATTCATTTTGAACAGTGCTGTTTTGGGAGTGGTGTTGTCAAACGTTTTTATTTACTACTTCGTCTAACTTTCTCTTTTGTTGAAAATGCAATTCTAATGTTTGGACAATTGTCTTTTACTTTATTAGTATGAATCAGCGTGTCATTTCTGAGGATAAATTTTTCATTCTCAAAAATCTCATAAGTAGCTTCACGACCACTTGGTTCACAATCTTTTATTGTTTTGTAATCTCCACTATATGGCTCGTTAAAAGGAATACAAATCACTCCAAATGGATGTTGAAACAAACATCCTTTGGGTTTTATGCTATTTAATATGATAGTGTCCTTTTCAATTCTCCATTTTCCGCTACTTTTGGAACCGCTTTCGCAACTTCGACTTGAATATTCGAAGCTGTTGTTTTCCTTGATGCTTAATTTTGCTCTAAAAGGCATTCCTTGAACAGTGTCATACCACGTTCTCACAAACTTTGGATTTTCGATGGTTTGCGGTAACTCTTTTTTGCAACTTGAAAATAAAATCAAGCAAACAAAGAGAAGGACTATTTGGTTTTTGAAGTCAAAGATTTTGGTTGATGTATACAAAGAAAAAAATATTTAGTAGTTAACCGCTATTTTTGTTATTTAAGGAGTTATAAACGAATTAATTTCTTCTAAGGTCAAAAAATCTTGCGAAATGTAAACGTGTATTTACTACAAAATTCGTAATCTTACCTAACGCCTGTTGAACTAAACCTTCGGTAGCACTTACCGGACTTTTAGTACCTTACGAATATAATTAAATTTCGTAAACTATGGCTACAAAAAAAAGAATCCAGAGGAGTTAAGAGAAAACAAACTTATCAACCAAGCCAAGCGGGAAGTTCCTGGCTTTACCGAACTGCTTGACCGTTTTGAGCGCACCGTTTCGGTTTTGGGCAGAAGTCAGAGTACTTTTGACAACTATTCTCGCCACGTCGCTTCTATTTCACTCTGTTTTGGCAAAGTCCCCACCATGCTTGATTCAGAACAAGTACATGATTACTTATTTTATCTTCAAAAAAAATCAAAAACTCCCTCGCAAACCTATTTTAAGCACTGCGTTTATGGACTTCGCTTCTTGCTTAAATCTGAAGGTTTGCCTTACGAATACCTTCGTTTGCCCTCAATAAAACACGAGAAGAAACTTCCTGTGGTACTCAGTAAGGAAGAAGTTTGGGCGATGCTCCAAGGTGCCAAACTGCTCAAACATAAAATTCTTATTGGTTTGCTTTATGGCTGTGGGCTTCGTTGTATGGAAGCTAGAAGTGTTCGTTTGCAGGATTTAGATTTTGATCGAAAACAGCTCAAAATCGTTCAGGGAAAAGGTAAAAAGGACCGCTATGTTCCGCTTTCAGAACATTTAATTCGAGGACTAAAAAAGTACATCGAAGCCGAAAAACCCCAAGAGTATCTTTTTAACGGACAGCCTTTGACCAATGGAGCAGGTGGAGATTTTGACAATCGCTATAGTCAGCGTGGCGTGCAATGGGCTGTTAGACAAGTCGCCAAGGCAGCAGGCGTGAAAAAAGAAGTACATACCCATACGCTTCGACACAGTTATGCTACTCATTTGCTCGAAGACGGTATGGATATTATGACCCTTAAAGATCTTTTGGGGCACCAAAACATCGAAACCACGATGGAATATCTGCACATTGCCCAACTCGAAAGTCAGCGCATTTTTAGTCCACTCGATACTCTTTTCGCAAAATGCAGCCGCTCTTTGAAGTAGCCGATGTGCTGCGAAAAATTGGTTCTAAAATCGAAAACTACGGATTAAACACTTGGCAACTCCGCACGCTTTCTGTTATCAAAAAGTGCCGAACTTCGGCTTTGGGCGGCCATATTGATGCTTGCGATAGTTGTGGAAATCTTACTATAAGTTACAACTCTTGCCGCAATCGCCATTGTCCCAAGTGTCAGGGTAAAAACAGGGAAGATTGGATAGCAAAAAGAGAAACGGAACTCTTACCAGTGCCTTATTTCCACGTAGTTTTCACTTTGCCCGAGGCAATCAATTCTTTAGCGATGCATCAGCCAAAAATCGTGTATGATATTTTGTTTGAAGCCACTTGGGAAACACTTCAAACTTTTGCCAAAGCCAAAGAAATGCAAATGGGAATGATTGCGGTTTTGCACACTTGGGGACAGCAATTGAGTTTGCATCCGCACCTGCATTGTATTGTTCCTGGAGGGGGCGTGGACAAAAACGGGCAATGGAAAAACAGCCACACCGATGGTAAGTTTCTGTTTC
>OBMA010000575.1_pt1 | contig 21954 bp, 15 predicted proteins | sample 1539141 | NCBI WGS metagenome assembly OBMA01 (sample SAMEA3991484, study PRJEB22521) | metagenome | biome: anthropogenic terrestrial biome; feature: sewage plant; material: raw primary sludge | place: Sweden | collected 2012-09-26
CTGCTATGATATATCCCCACTGCGTATCCATATAAAATCCATACTGCATCACAAGCAATATCACAAGCAGCACACACACGGTAACAAGACCCATTATCATCATAGCTCTTGTGTCACTCAGGATATGATTTATCTCATGCCTGCGGTATGCGATCGCATGCCTCTCACCATCAAGTGTCTTCAGATCCGACTTGATCTTCTTCTGGTATTCCTCAGCCTCAAACAGCTTCCTGCTGCCATCATCCGCATCCTTCTCGACAGCAGCCATTTTTTCAAACTGCTCATCAGTCATACGGCTCTTTCTGGCACCGATCTTCGCACGATCACTCTGCATCCTGACAACATTATCAGCCGCCTTGTTCAGCTCATCGCGCTCCGATTTCGGAAGGGCTTCGATCTCTTCCATATCGCGCAGATATGATGTGACCATGTTATATTCATACGTAAGGCTGTCTATCTCTTTGGACGCATCAGCCATCTGCTCAAGACACCCTCTGACATATTCCCGTCTCTGAACAGTATCATGAATATCAACATTGTTGCGGGCATAGACCACCTGTTCCCAGTCATTACTGCTGTCGTCCTGCTCGTCATCATATTCACTTCGATTCCTGTGGAATCTCTCCCGAAGGCTTTTTAATAACTGCATCTGCCTGTACCATCTCTCTGTATCTGTCTTTCAGTCCAACCGCGATTCTGTCAATCTCCGCATAATACGGTCCCGGATTGCCAGATGTATCACTTCCGTCTTCCCTCATGACCTTCAGCGTAAAGAGCATCCTGCTCTCATCCGTCGTATCAAATTTTTCACGGATCCCTCCGATCATACCTTCCACTTCAGACGATGCATCCATATATTCACTGTGTTCCGAAATAAATGAGATGTAATCTTCGTCTCTCATATCCATCCGTTTCGATACAAGGTACATTTTGAGCGCATCGTCGTCTTTTATGCATTTGTACGATTCCATAAAGCTTTCCTGCGCTCCCTTACAATTAAACAGGTGCATCTGTGCAGATCCCATATCATATAATATCTGCGACTTCACACTCATCTCATTTTCCGGAAGTTCCGATATTATCTTCTCATATGCCTGCAGAGCATCCGCGTATCTTCCTTTGTCAAATAAGAAATCCGCCTTAGTCCTGCCTCTTTCAGCTGACGTCTTTCCGGAATTATCACGTATCGTTCCTTCTATCTGCGCTATCTCCTCACGCGTCTGATACCCCGTATACTCCAGGATCAGTCCGGCAAATGCTGCAGGCGAACCATTGCTCCTCACAATTCGCATAAGTTCCGCCCCGAGGTCATGAAGCCCGCACTGCGCGTCGATCCACTCCGCCAGCTTTCTGTCAACGATATCGCTGTCGATAAGATATGCCTCATTCTGGATGCAGAAGCACAGCTCCTCCACCGAATAGACATTTATGAGCATTTTATTAAAATAATATGGCACTTCGGCGAGTCTGCCGAGGCAAAGTTCCGGACATCCCATCTTCTGTTCCTTTTTCAATCTGATTCTCTACTGATCCAGTCTTATAATGAATTCCTGCTTCTGACCTGATGACGGAAATATCTCTCCGAACCCCATATCCGTGACGGTCACTTTTACTTCGTATATTGATTTCATGGTAAATGAGATATGTATGCGTGTTGTCCTGGGCGGTCGCTCCGGAATATCCCTGATAGTCAGTACCTCTGTGTGAACTTTCTGCCCGTCAAGCGGTGTCACGATCACCTGTATCGTCTGATCATCACCCATAATGCAGTCCGTTTCCATCTGAGCATCATACCATGTCGTACCGGCATCAAATATCGAAAAATATTCCTCGCGTCCCTGATCAAAGACATTGATTCCTACATTTGCCCTCAGCTTATCACGACCAAGGTAAATGTGTGACGCACTTTCAGCCGACGGTTTTCTCATATCCATAAGGCAGAAGCACGCTCCTGTACTAAAGAGGTTATTTCCCTGAAAGACCCTGCGCCCGTTACTGCACAGCACCTTCAGCGACTTTTTCATCCACTCTTTCTTAAAACCTTCTCCAAGCAGATATACGCATGACTGCGTATTTCCCGCGCATACGTCCTCAAACAGCTTCTCAAATCTCGTGTCAAGTGAGGCAAGCGCATCTTCACTGTCTTCCGTGGGCATGACTGGAAGTAACAGCCCTTCAGCCATACTTTCGTTGATTATAACAACAACCGGCGTCTTCTGCGTGTTACGGTTCATAACATATATATGCGCCCGCTCACCATCATAAAGACATGATATGACGTCCTTATTCCAAAGTTCATGCGGCTGGTACATCATATAATGAAAAAAGCTTTCCGCATAATCCTGAAAATAGATACTTGTCTTGTCAAGTCCAAGATTCTTCGATATCCCGTCAAGTATCCCGATCATCCTGTCATCAAGAGATTCAACCGTGAACATTATACTGTCGATTTCATCCAGTCCACATATAGATGACAGTATTGAAAGCGAGCGTTTGATAAAGAGTGCCAGAAGTGCCGACGGATCATATTGTTCCCCATCTACCTCTATCTTATCACCGCTTCTTGCCTTATCAAGAAGATGATCGACCTTGACGATCGAATCAGTATCTGCCATCTTCTCTGCACTGCGCCCATAGTACCACTGATTTACCCCTACACGCTTACAGAGTACCGTCGGTATGCCAAATATCTCTTTCCCCGTCACGACTGCTGCACTCTCAGGCTTTTCCATGCCCTGTTCGATGTAACTGACCTGTGCATAATCCCGCCCGAGTTCGTAGCCCGCCATTATTTTCTTTTTCACACCGGCGATTCCTGCTATATGACCAAATAACATCATTTTCTCCTGAATATCTGTGAAATAATATAACCCCTGCGGAAATACTCGCCAAGCAGGTTATCTACCGTATCATAATCGTGAAGATTCCTCGCTATCATAATACTGTTCAGATCCGAGAATCTGCTCTCCGTAGGCTTCGAATCTATGTCGCTTCTGCTAAGCGTTCCGCTTTCCGTAAGCTGCTCATTACCGCTATCATTCTGCGTGATGTAATACTGTAACTGCTCTCCGAAGAAAATAACAAAAGTCCTTACGAAAAATCCTTCGTATATCTCCTGCATATTCTCTGAAGAATAATCTCCTGCCTCGCCTTCATCCTGTTCGAGGACATAATGTATCCTTACACAGCTCCCGTGTTTTGCATGATATCCTATGATCGTTTTATCAGAATACTGCATCATAAATGGAAGATAGTCAGCAAACTGCCTGTAGCATGGAAGGACTATCCCGTTCTTGTGCTGTTCAACAAGAAATCTCTTTATATTTTCCCTGACAGCATCATCTATCTCAATAAGGTTTTCTGAGTAATACTGTACATATGCCAGTCCACATACGATTGGAAGTGTTATCTCACTCGCTGCATATTCTCCTATAAGTCTGAACAGCTCTGCATCCATCACACGTTCTCTGACGAAGCTGTCGTAACAACACTGTATAGCCGTTGCTCTGACAACATCGTCGTCACTTACATTGCGATGTCTGTAATCTTTCAGTATCTCCCAGCGTTCTGCGATATATGAGCCTGTGTAGAGCATCTGCTCAAGTATCCGCTTTTCAAGCGGTCTTGTGTCCACATTATAATTCATTGCCGATTTCCAGATATCGCGCATATGACGTATACTTCCGCTGTAATCCGACACAAGAGCATTCAGCGTACACTCATCGTATTTTCCTTTTGAAAGTGCCCATGCCATATACTGCTGAAGTATCCTGTCATCCGACATATCCGGATGCTCTTTCAGTATCTCGCTGCAGAAACACAACACCGCGCCTGGATCTTCGCTGTCCTGCGAGGTATACTGCATCCATTCGTAGGCTTTATCGCTCATACCCCGCTTTACAAAATAAAATATGATCTCGGCGATATTGTCACTGTCCACCATATCAGGAGTCAGCATAGCGAGAAATGTATCTAACTCCTCGATCATGTCATTATCATAATAATACTTTATAAGTTTCAGGCACAGATCACGCATGAACGTCCTGTTGAACTCAGGTGATACCGCCATGCGACGAACGCGGCTTACGTTTTCTTCCGTCACATTCATGTAGGTGTTTCCTGAGTAACACATGAAATCATCAAGACCGGGATCATTTTTCACTATACCTGATACATGTATCTTCTCACGTGCAGGATTTATAAACTCTTCAAGGCTGTACTCTATCGTATTTGTAAATCTGTTACCATCATAATCTTCAAGTATTATAGAAACTGACTGATCATATATCGGCAGGAATGCATGCCCTCCCGAAACAGGCACTTGCACCATCTCAGAAAGATGCATATGAGACACATACACATTCCTTATAGATTCGTCACTCGTAGTCAGCTCATTTATAAACATGACCTTCGAAAACTTCTCAGCGATATGTTCCGTAAACTGGTCATTGTCGATCACATTGCAATACAGATACGCAAGATTTCTGCTGATCTTCTCATTTTCAAGCATCTCTGATGTAAACTGGGAGATACGTGGATGATACTGTGCAAACAGTTCCGGCATCTCTTCCTGGCGCTTCCACACATAAGCGTACAGGAATGCAGTGATATTTTCTTCAAGATTGCTCTGGTATGAAAAATACATAAGTACCATGCGTGGTATATCAATATCTCGTTCCTGTGGAAATGACATCATATAATAGTCAAACAGATTAGTTATCCTTAGTTCACGTTCGACTCCTTTTGAATACCAGTCAAATGAGTCTGAGTCTGTTTTTCCGGATTCTATCAGCTGTGAGCATATCATTGAAAGTATCTCGTCATCCGGCAGTTGCAGATAACTTATCTCAAGTACCTTGACTATCTGCTTCGAACTTTTTCTTATGCGCTTTGCAAGAAGGACAAACTGTATAAGTATATCCCTCGTCATCATTCCATTTTTTGCTGCAAATCCCAGTACGGATAATTCATAATTATCAAGCCTTGTAAGAAGTGTTGGCGTCCTTGCGAGCAGTCTGCACGCCTCAGCATACATTACCGGGCTGCTGCACCCACGCGAAAGCTGTTCTTCTATAAACAGCCATTTTCTGGTTGGACTTGTTGAAAATTCCTCCGATATCTGCGTAAGAAGAAAGGCGATACGCCAGCTTTCACTGTTTGCTGTATATAGAGATGATATCTCATTTGCCGCCTTAAATGTGATTTCCGTATTCTGTTCAACAAGTGCTCGAAGATACATACGATAGCATTCTGTCTCAGGCGTACTTTTTGTTGGATCCTCTTCTTCCAGCTCCAGCCTGTCGAGAATCCATCTTGCTTCATTCAGCTTATCCTCTGTGATAAGTATCTGTACCTTATAAAGCTGTGCTATCAGGTTCTCTCTGTCGATCTCCAGCATCCTGTCGACTATCCTGTCGCTCTGGGCAAGCCACGTTTTCTGGCTTATCTTCCTCGAACGGGCAGCAATATAATACTTCATGAGTTCGATCGTTAATTCTTCATTCTCTCGGCGTATTTTGTGCACCGAACGCATATCATATCCATTCTCAATATTTACCGGGATATGAATCGTATCATGACAGTATAATATCCTTATCTCGCCACAATTCAGTCCTGCATGAAGTTTTGAATTATCTATCACATATGCGAGCTGATACTCATTTCCCAGAAAGTCTCTGTCAGTCGCCTCGTTATGCTCAAGCTTTATAAAATCCCCGTCTGTCTCAAATCTAAGATAGATATATCCCCAGCCATTGCTTTCTATCCGCATGATATGGTTCATATTATCAAGCGGGTTTGAGATCCTTATCTCATCTGTCTCAGGGATAAATTCGATCTTTCGTTTTTTATTGATCTCTATAAGAAACTCTTCCATGTTGTGGCTACTGCCAGGCACACCTGAAAGACCTTTATATGCTGCATAATACTGTTTATCCGCATCACAGAAAATGCTCTCAAACTCTTTTGAATAGAAGAGTTTAAGCGCTTCATCCCAATTTGATTTTGCCAGATTAACGAAGTGGAAAAGATTTCTGATAGGACCAAGGCTTGAATCCATCACTTCTACGGTAATATGTACCGTAAACGGGATCATGTATTCACCTTGATTTGATACGATGATAAACTGACCTTTAACTGTCTGACCGGCACCTATGCATTCTGTATGGAAACGGTATCCTATCTCATCCTGCGTCCCGCTGAATGAATCTGTCAGACACTCCATCCGTGTATCTGTCGAATACACTCTGCCTTCTGTCACAATGCCTTCCGGTGCATAAAGCGTAATTGACCCGTCGAATGTTCCGCCTGCCGAAACCTCCGCCTCAACTCCTGCGCATGAAAACTCTAGTGTCCCGTTTTCTTTTTTATACTGTCCTTTGAGGATATTCTCAATGATGTCAGCCACTTGACGCTCCGAAAAGTTTTTTTACAACCTACATCACAGTATATCATTATCTATCATCCACGTGCAACAAGTTGCTTGTTTTTTCACGCACGAAAAAAGCCCCCGGAAATCAGTGATTCCCAGAGGCTTTTGAATTTATTCTTTGTCACCTGCAAGCATCATCATGATGTCGTTCGTGCGGGTTACGAAACGAGCCATCTCGTCAGGCTCAAGCGGAGCCTGCTGCAGCATTCCCAGATCATAGAGCTGTTCACAGATCATCTCTGTGTTCGCGCCTTCTTTATGATCAAGAATGTACTGGACAAGCGGATGCCCTGCATTCAGGATAAGCGTCATGCCTTCCTTCTTCTGCGGTCCCATATCAAGACCCTGTGAAGCATACATCTTCATCATATCCTGCATTCTGCGCGTTTCCTCGGACAATGTGACCATCGACGCGATCTTCTTATTCTTGAGCTTCTCGACCTTGATCGTAACATCATCCTTCTTGATGTATTTCTTCATGACATTTTTGATCTCTTCGGCATGCGATTCAAATTCCTTGTCAGCCTTCTTGCTCGTCTTTGTACGAAGAGCTTCGCTCACATCAGCGTCGATTCTCTTGAACTTGATACCTTCGTTCTTTGCTTCCAGCTGGGAAATAAAAGGCTGGTCGATGTTCTGATCGAGTATCATCGCATCCATACCGGCTGCCTTGAACATGCCGATATACTGTCCCTGCTGCTTCGCATCTGTTACATAGTAGATTGTCTTTTCTTTCTTCTCTTCCGGCTTCTTATCTGTATCTGCTGTGTCTGACTTGTTCTCTGCTTCCTTATCGGCATCAGCCTTTTTCTCGCTGCCCTCTATCTTATTTCCGTCTTTATCGACTACGTCAGCTTCGACCTTATTTCCATTCTCATCAGTAGCAGGCTCAGAACCTTCGGTCTCAGAATCGTCGTCACTCTTATTTACCTCAAGTGCTTCAGGAAGTGTAAGGAATTTGCCGTCAAGGTTCTCAAAAAGGATGTAGTCATTCATCTTCTCACAGAACTTGTCATCCTTCAGGCAGCCGTACTTGATGAAAGGACTGATATCATGCCAGTATTTGTCATAATTTTCCTTATCAGTCTTGCACATGCCGGAAAGCTTCTCGGCAACTTTCTTCGTTATATATTCCTGAATCTTCTTGACCGTTCCGTCGTTCTGAAGCGCACTTCTTGATACATTGAGCGGCAGATCAGGACAATCGATAACGCCCTTTAAAAGCATCATGAATTCAGGAATCACTTCCTTGATATTATCAGCAACAAAGACCTGATTGTTGTAAAGTTTGATCTTTCCTTCGATCGATTCGTACTCCATATTGATCTTCGGGAAATAAAGTATCCCCTTCATATTGAACGGATAATCCATATTCAGATGTATCCAGAAGAGCGGCTCTCTGTAATCGTTGAAGACCTTGCGATAAAATGCGATATATTCGTCTTTTGTGCAATCGCTCGGTGCTTTTGTCCAAAGCGGCTTTGTATCGTTTATAAGTTCCGGTCTCTTGATGATCTTGTATTTCTTGGGATCACCGTCCTTCTCCGGCTTTACTTCCTCAACTATGATATCTTCAGGTTTCTTCTCTTCTTCTGTGACTGTCTGTGTCTCTTTAGTATCCTCGACTGAAAGATATATCTCTGTCGGCATAAATGAGCAATACTTCTTAAGGACTTCACTTGCTTTATATTCATTGCAGAATTCAAGGCAATCATCATTCACATGAAGAGTTATCGTCGTACCGACATCCTTCTTGTCGCCGTCTGACATATCAAATGTGTCGCCGCCGTCGCATGTCCAATGAACCGGCTTTGAATCTTTCTTATATGACAATGTATCGATATCAACGCTTTCCGCTACCATGAATGCCGAATAGAATCCAAGGCCGAAATGTCCGATTATCTGATCCTCATTAGTCTTATCCTTATATTTCTTGAAGAAATCTGAAGCTCCGGAAAATGCGATCTGATTGATGTATTGTTCAACTTCGTCAGCAGTCATTCCAAGACCGTTATCTATGACCTTTATCGTCTTCTTATCCGGATTGAGTTTTATGTCAACCTCAGGCTTATATCCGTCCGGAAGTTCATACTCACCCATCATGTCGAGTTTCTTCAGTTTTGTTATCGCATCGCAGGCATTTGATACGAGCTCTCTGTAAAAGATATCGTGATCCGAATAAAGCCATTTCTTGATTATCGGGAAAATATTATCGCTGTTGATCGATAGATTACCTTGTTTCTCTGCCATTACTATTCCTTCTTTCTATATTTTAAAATCATCACTTCAAACCCGATCTCACACTCATGCAAATAAAAGGACTTACATATATAGTCTTTCAGGTTTGCCTTTTCTTTCAACATTTACAAGTGTAATGCGCTCCAAAATGAAAGTCAATACAAAATTAGCACTCATTTATCATGAGTGCTAGTAAAAGTCTGTTGATTCAGTTTCTATGCGGTTTCCCGTAATAATTAATTTTTTATAAAATACTTTGAATATACGTCAAAGAAAGAATCTGTCGTTATCTTTGATTTTTCGTCAACCACGGTTTTATCCCACAATTTCTCATTGAGTGCCCGTGTCAGCGGCTTTGCAAACAGATCATATTCCTTGCTGAACGCATCCTGCTTTTTTTTCTTTGCGATATTTACCTTATTGGCTTCAGTCTGATCCTTATCAAATGGTGTGATACACTTAATGATCCTGTATCCGTCCTCTGTCTCGACAACATCGCTGACTTCGTCTGTTCCAAGATTAAATGCCGCATCTTCAAACTTTTGATCGACCTGACCTTTTCCAAAGGAGACTACAGCCTCATCTGCCTGATTGTACTTACGTGACAGAGCGTCAAAATCGCCTCCTGCCTTCAGTTCAGAGCTTATCTCCTCACATTTCTCTTTTGCCTTCTCTTTAGCCGCCTCATCGAATTCAACTCTTTTTCCTTTGGTAGAAACCGAATACGTCATGATAAGTATCTGTCTGACTGTTATCGTCCTTGCTTCATCATCACTTACTTCAGGGTTTATATCTTTGATTATAAATGTGTATACCTTATCAGCCAGTGCATATTCCCTGTACATTGTCGTAAGTAATTCTTGCGTAATCCCGGATTCTTCGATCTCATCAGCAGTCAGCGACTTATAATACTCCTCTGCTGCCTTGACTGCATACTTTTCATCGTCCGCATCAAGTTTGACCCCGTACTTATCTGCCATCAGGTTCATTGTCTTGATCTTCGTGATCTTAGCCAGCGCATTCTGCCTTATACTTTCGTCGAATGTGACACCGCCTGTCTTCGTATTCAGGATTTCTTTCCCGTACACCCCGATATATCTGTTCCGCATGTTGTAGATATAGACCATAAGCTCGGGCTTCAAGCAGCTGATAGTCTCTATCCTGAATATTTCGTTTTTCTTGAATCCTGCTGTCAGCACAACATTGATCTTACCGTCGCTGCTATCAGCAGTCTCATCTGCCCCATCCTCTGATTTTCCTGCATATGTTCCTTCCAGGCTGCCATAAAACCCGTCTGAATTCCCATCAGAAAGCGTTCCTGAAGCAGCGGATGCAGATTCCGTCTGATCTTTATTTTCCCAGAACTTTAGAGAATCAATACTGCAGGCACAAAGCTGCGTTGCAAAAATAGTGATCAGAAACAGACAGAAGAAAGTCCGAATGCACTTTCTTCCGCTGCCGTTCTTGCCCATCATTGTAGAGTTTTTTTTATCTCTGGTCTTATTTGTCATGCTTCCATGCTTTTCATTATACTTCTGGCAACGCTGAGTCCGTTTGCTGATGCCTGCTGAAGACCACGCGTAACGCCGGCACCATCGCCGATCGCACGAAGTCCACTGATGCTTGTCTCAAAGTCCTTGTTGACAACAACCTTGTTAGAATAGAACTTTACCTCTACTCCATAAAGAAGTGTCTCATCACTCGCTAGTCCAGGTGTTACCTTGTCCAGCGCATAGATCATCTCCTCGATATCGACCATGATCCTGTGCGGAAATACAAGTGAAAGATCGCCAGGCACTGCATCCGGAAGTGTAGGGATCAGATTGTTTCTGCACAGTCTCTCCTCATTAGTCCTTCTGCCTCGCTTGAAATCGCCAAATGTCTGAACAAGGATCTTGCCACCGCACAGCATGTTAGAGAGCTGAGCGATCATCTTACCGTATTCGATAGGAGTTTTGAACGGCTTTGTAAAATTCTTTGAAACAAGTATCGCAAAATTAGTGTTATCTGTCTTGTAATCCTTTGATTTATATGCGTGTCCGTTAACAACCGCCAGACCGCCGTCATAATATTCTGTAGAGACTTCACCTGAAGGATTCGTGCAGAATGTACGTACTTTATCATCAAAAGTAGGCGTGTGATAAACAAGCTTTGCCTCATACAGATTCTCATTCAAAAACTGCATGATCTCGTCTCTGACCTCTACTCTGACTCCGACATCGACAGTTCCCGGTGTCGTCTGTATCCCGATAGATTCGCAGATATCCTTAAACCAGTCGGCGCCTTCACGTCCGACAGCTGATACTATCTCTCCGGCAAAGAACTTGTCTCCCTTATCTGTCTCAACTCCAACTGCTTTTCCGTCTTCAACTATGATATTCTCAACCATAGTATCAAACATCATCTCAACACCTTCCTTAGCGAGGTGCTGCTGAAGCTTCTCATATATCTTGTATCCTTCCTCTGTCCCAAGGTGACGTATCGGACATTCGATAAGCTTAAGGTTCGCATTTATCGCCTTACGCCTTATTTCCCTGATCTCCTTCTCCTTATCAATGCCATATACACTCTTGTCCGCACCGAATTTCAGGTAAATAGAATCTGATTCATGGATCAGCTTTTTCGTTGCATCATATCCAAGTATCTCCGGCAGATTACCGCCGACATCCGGTGAAAGCGAAAGCTTCCCATCTGAAAATGCTCCTGCCCCGGCAAATCCTGTCGTTATCGAGCACGGCTTACATCCGGCGCATACTCCGGTTGTACGTTTCGGGCATACTCTTTTTTCGATCGTACGTCCTTTCTCGATCATAAGGATCTTAAGATCAGGTTTCTTATCTTTCAGCTCATATGCGCAGAAAATCCCTCCGGGACCTGCGCCTATTATTATCACATCATATTTGTTATCTGCCATATATAACCCCTTTCGTCCTATGCGATTATCCGCATCAAGTCAATGCCTATATCAGTATACCTTCATGATGATGCATAAGCAAGAAATACCCACCGTCACAATATGTGGCAGTGGGTATCTAAATACTATCATCATTTACTGACGCACTTTTGTAACGGCGCCAATCTGTCTGTGATCTATTTGATAACCTGGATCCAACCCTCAGGAGCTTCTATCGATCCCATCTGAATACCTGTCAGTGTATCATAAAGCTTCTGTATGATCGGTCCCATCTTCTCCATGCCTGACGGGAATGATATCTCCTGTCCGTGATCGACTACCTTGCCTATCGGAGAGATGACTGCCGCTGTTCCGCATAACCCGCACTCAGCAAAATCCTTGACTTCATCGAAATAGACTGTTCTCTCTTCCGCTTCAAGTCCAAGATAATTTTTTGCTACATAGAGGATAGAACGGCGTGTTACTGACGGAAGAATGCTATCCGACTTTGGTGTAACTACCTTGCCATCTTTAGTTACAAATATAAAGTTTGCTCCGCCTGTCTCTTCAACCTTTGTACGTGTTGCTGCATCAAGATACATATTCTCTGCATATCCTTCTGCATGAGCAGTTACGATAGCATGAAGGCTCATCGCATAATTTAGACCAGCCTTTATGTTTCCTGTACCGTGCGGTGCCGCACGATCATAATCACTGACCTTGATCGTTATCGGCTTTGCGCCGCCCTTAAAATAAGGTCCTACAGGTGTAACCAGAATTCTGAACTGATATTCATCGGCAGGCTTTACACCGATGACCGGTGAACTTGCAAACATGTAAGGACGAATATATAATGTTGCACCTGAACCATACGGCGGAACCCAGTCCTCATTTGCACGTACTGTATCTATAATCGCCTGAACAAATCTTTCCTTAGGGAAAACAGGCATTTCAAGTCTCTTGCAGCTGCCGATCATACGCTCTGCGTTCTGATCCGGGCGAAAAGTCACGATATGTCCGTCCGCTGTCGTATATGCTTTCATTCCTTCGAAACACGACTGTGAATACTGAAGGACTCCTGCGCACTCACTGATGACGACCTTGTCATCGGATGTGATCGTACCGTCATCCCATGCTCCATCCTTATAATTTGCAACAAATCTCTTGTCAGTCTTCATGTAAGCAAATCCAAGATTTGCCCAGTCGATATCCTTCTTAGCCATGTAAACTCCTTCCATACCGGAAATAAAATTAATCTTATGATGTAAGTGTCATCGAGTCATGATGCTGCAAATTTCTCTACACCGCTTCTGTAAACACTAGTAATCCGATTATGTATATGTGCAGAACTCGCTCATTTCTCCGGTATTCATCATTATTATTGAAACACTTTAGCGCTTTAACGCCGTATCATGTTTTATTTTATACTGCTGATTTTAAATGTCAACGTAAGTTTTTTAATCTTTTTTCTTCTCATATCTATAGAAATGATAGATAAGGTCAAAATACGTCTGTTCGTCACTGTCTCCTGTAATCTGCCACTGCGGCATGTTGTCAAGATTCGGAAAGAACGCGTCTGCCTGATAAGAATGGTCTATCTTCGTAACATGAACTGTATCACAGTGTGGGAGCATGAGCTTGTAAACGCTCGCACCGCCTATTATGTATATATCATCCGTTTCATACTTTTCAAGTTCTTTCATAAGTTCCGGCTCACTGTGGACTACGACCGCACCATCTGCCTCAAATTCAGGATTTCTTGAAAGGATTATATTAGTTCTGCCTGAAAGCACACGCCCCTCTGGGAAAGTCTCAAGTGTCTTTCTCCCATATACGACAACTTTGCCCATTGTTTCCTGCCTGAAAAATTTATGATCGGCAGGGATGCTCACGAGAAGCTCGCCCTGATAACCGATTCCCCAGTTCTTGTCTACTGCTACTATAGCTTTCATATGTGCCTCCTTCTGTCTTTGCCGTTGCCTTTCGCTGCTTTCTGCCGTCTCAGTGATTGTGACTGTGGTGTGTGTGGAGATGCCACCCTTTGGTGGCATCTCTATTTGAGCAGCTGAAAGCTGCTCAAATTGCGATTGGAATGTTCTTTATCTGTTCTCCGAATTCGTATCCTTCGAGCTTTACGTCGTCCGGCGTAAACTTGTAGAAGTCATGCACATCCGGATTCAACGTGAACTTTGGTGCCGGCTTAGGTTCGCGTGAGATCAGTTCCTTGATAAAATCAACATGTCTGTCATAAATATGTGCATCTGCAATGACATGAACTAACTCCCCGACCTGCATATCGCAGACCTGTGCGAGCATATGAACCAAAACTGCATACTGAACGACATTCCAGTTATTTGCTGCAAGCACGTCCTGTGACCGCTGATTAAGGATCGCATTAAGTGTGAGTTTCTCATCGCCTTCTTTATGCGTGACATTAAATGTCATGCTATATGCACATGGATACAGATTCATCTCATGAAGATCCTGATGAACATAGATATTCGTAAGGATACGTCTGCTGAATGGATTATTCTTCAGATCATAGATAACTCTGTCGACCTGATCCATCATGCCTTCTTTATATTGATGTTTTACGCTCATCTGATAACCGTACGCTTTGCCGATCGAGCCATTTTCATCAGCCCATTCATCCCATACATGGCTGTTAAGATCATTAATATTATTTGACTTACGCTGCCATATCCAAAGCATCTCATCAGTCGCGCTTTTGATTGCAGTGCGTCTGAGTGTCATTATCGGGAATTCCTTGCTAAGGTCATATCTGTTCACGACTCCAAATCTCTTTATCGTATAAGCAGACGTTCCATCAGGCCAATGCGGTCTCACCTTTTCGCCTTCAGTACTTGTTCCGTTCTCTAAAATATCCTTACACATATTTATGAAAATAAGATCTGCCTGACTCATTTATAGCCTCCCTTTTAATAGATCATCACAACTTCTGTTCCTGCTGCAATCTATATACTTATGATCGACATCATCTTTTTATTACATATCACATCTGTCAGTCTTTACGATCCCACTTATCACTGATCGCATTTATCTGATCTGCAAATTTTGCAAGATCCTTGTTCGCTCCGCCCTGATTCTTCTGAATAACAGCCATAAGTCTCTGACCTGCCGCAACAAGACGGGAGAATACATCGGAAATGATCTTTGAACCCTTCTTGATCGGAATAGGCTTTGCCTCATAGATGAAGCTGTCTGCTACCGGATCAAATCTTGTTCCGCTATATGGTGCATAAGCATTAAAGTCGTGCTCGGTCTTCAGGCATTCCGTAAATGATATTGCTGATTCATCCGATCCGTGAACAACAAATACGCGTGTCGGCTTTTTCTTAAAAGCTTCGATCCACTCAAGCAGTCCGTCTTTATCAGCATGACCGCTCATTCCCTGAAGCTGAACTATATGTGCATGTACCTCTATCGGTTCACCAAAAAGCTTAATATCCGTAGCACCCTCAGTGAGTGCACGTCCAAGTGTCCCTTCTGCCTGATATCCAACAAACAGTATAGTGCATTCTTCACGCCACAGGTTATGTTTAAGATGATGCCTGATACGACCGGCTTCGCACATTCCGGATGCCGAGATGATCACCTTTGGAGTTGAATCGAAGTTGATCTGCTTTGATTCGTCACTTGTTATCGCAAGTTTCAGACCCGGAAATGTGATCGGGTTAATACCTGCGTCAACCAGTTTCATAGCATCAGCGTCAAAGCAGTTCCTGATATTGTTCTGAAAGATTCCTGTTGCTTCGACAGCCAGCGGGCTATCGACATATACCGGAAACTGTCCGTATCCAGTAACGAGCTTATCCGCTTTTATCTGCCTTATAAAATAAAGTATTTCCTGCGTTCTGCCTACAGCAAATGATGGGATTACCACATTTCCGCCACGATCAAATGTTGTCTGAATGATATCCGCAAGTTCCGATACATAATCGACCGCAGTCTCTGGATGAAGCCTGTTTCCGTATGTCGATTCCATAATAACGTAATCAGCTTCATCTGTGTACTCAGGATCTTTGATGAGCGGCTGATTCTTATTTCCTATATCACCTGAAAATACGAATTTTCTCTTCTGTGTATCTTCCTCCGCCCAAACCTCAATGCTCGCGGAACCAAGAAGGTGCCCGACATCCGTAAACCTTATCTTTACACCGTCACAAAGATCTATCATCTGTCCGTATTCACATGGTACAAGAAGATTGATCGTACTGATTGCATCCTCCATTGAATAGACAGGCTCCTCAGTCTTTATGAGACTGCTCCTTTTGGCTTTTCTTGTCTTCCATTCCGCTTCCTGCATCTGAATATGTGCACAATCACGAAGCATAATACTGCAGAGATCTGCAGTTGCTACCGTCGTGTAGATTTTTCCCCTGAATCCATGAGAATAGAGATATGGGAGCATTCCAGAATGATCGACATGTGCGTGCGTAAGAAGTACATAATCAATCAACGCAATATCTACAGGAAGAGCAGCATTTTCAAATACATTCACCCCCTGCTCCATACCATAATCGACAAGTATGTTCTTTGCGCCTATCCTCAGGTAATGACAGCTGCCAGTTACCTCATGATCGGCTCCGATAAATTCCAGTTCCATTTGTGCCCCCTTGCCGCCGGCTTCCCGGCTGGTTATTTTTACCGCAAAATCACATCATGATGCGACTTCAAAAGAAAATAGTAACACTATGATACTTCCGAATTGCTTTGCACGTTAAGTCTCTTATATACTACAATCTAAGACAGAAATGCCGGATAAAATATAATATCAGCAGATGCGCCGGGTAAAACGCATAAAAGAAATACTTCCAGCCTCTGCCTCTTTTACCATTATAAAATTGCATAAGTATGAATGCCGGAAATGACCATGGCTCCCAACACATGATCGCATATCCCGCAGCGCCGGCATATAACCGTTCATCTTTGAGGAGATATAGAACACATATAAGTACTATACCGATCATACTATAGTCTGTCTTTAAAAGATTTGAGACAAGCATACCTGCTATCATAAACCCCATTCCTGCCATGATCTGCAGAAAGCCTGCCCATACAGGTCCATATCCGCTATGCTCTTCCGCAATCGTATGATGTCTCTCTTTAGTTTTGTTCTTCTCGTATGAAACTATCATATCAGGATCAAGATCTATATCGCGGACACTTGCTGCTCTGCGAAGTGATTCTGAATTTCTCATATCATCACTTGCCGCACCACATGATTCCGATTTTCTTATAGTATCACTTGTGTTATCTTTGTCTCCTTGTACACCTTGCCTAACGATTCTTTTCTGAATACTCTTTCCAGCTGATTCGATCCCCCATATAACAGCAAGACCGATAGCCATCGTAAACATCACATTCTGGTACCCCATGTGAAACTTTCCGGACATTGCCAGATCAAAGGGATATTCTGAAACAAATGCGAATAAAATGATATTCCTAAGATATTTCCGTCTACTGTGAGTATAATGAAAACCTTCGATCAACAAAAAACAGAATATAGGAAATGCCGTTCTTCCTATTGCCCTCATTACAGTATAAAGGGTTCGTAATTTCTCATACTGATACTGTGTTCCTGCTAAAGTTTTTATATATGGATCAAGCAACACGCATGCTGCATGGTCTATCAGCATCGTTATCACCGCGATAACCTTTAGCGCATTCCCCGAAAGTATCTGTGTTTTCTCTGAAATTCCGTATTTCATCTGATCGCTCATCTTAAGCTTTCTCCACGAAATTTATTATAACACTGAAATCCCACACAGACTATAAACAGATTCCTCTCACTGTAACAGAAACAGTTTCTTTTCACTTTATCAGAATTCCCTTTTCTGTGCTGTTCCTCCACATGATCGGTTTGATGATACTTCAATTGTTATATAAAAAACACCGTGATACATTATCTGCATCACGGTGTCTGCGTAATCTGTCTGACCTTATATCACTTGCTGCTCATGTCCATTACTGTAACAGATACAACGTTATCTCCATCCATCACGATCTTGACATAATCATCTGCCTTAAGATCTGACAGAGCGCCGTCAGAATCATCTGATAGCTTATATGTAGTTGACGCACTGACAGTTACTGTCTTCGTTTCATCCGAAAGTTTTATCCCTGGCTGACTGCCATCTGCCGGTTTGTTACCATCGTCAGCAGGCTTATCTGCGCCATCTGCCGGTTTGTTACCGTCATCAGCAGGCTTATCTGCGCCATCCGCCGGTTTGCTGCCATCGTCAGTTGGCTTATCTGCACCATCTGCCGGTTTATTGCCATCGTCAGTAGGCTTATCTGCACCATCTGCCGGTTTATCTCCATCTGGTTTAGAAGGAGCCTCTCCATTACCCGGACCACCCGCTGAATCAGCGACAGTTATCGTTATATCATTTCCACTTACTTTTGTGATCTGTCCGATGATGCCATCTGACTTCTCATCTGCCTCATTCTCGCTGCTTTCTGTACCGGTTTCACTGCTAACCGTACCACTCTCACTGCTTCCTGTATCCTGCGACACCGAAGCATCCGATGATACTTCTTCACTGACAACCGATGACCCTGCCACACCTGTCCCTGATGCCGCAGAAGTATTGCTTCCGCATGCTGTCATTAGTACTGATGCCGCCATTATCACTGCAGCTATTGTTCCTGTTCTTTTTCTATCTGTCATATCGTATCTCCTCTCGCCACACACTGTTCTAAAAATGTTCCCTGCATTTTGAACCAGAACTTAACTTTACACGAGAGATTATACTTTTGATTTTTGAAAAAGATGTGTCTTAGTCATGAAATATCTGTGTTTACTATTCTACGGATCATCATTCTTGTATGGCACTCTTGCAGAAGGAACAACTTCTGATGCCGGTTGTGTATGAACAAGCTGATCGTCAAAAAATATATCTGCGCCGAAAGCTTTTAGCACATCTTTCTTCTCTATGCCTCCAAGGAAAAACGCTTCATCGATACGAACATTCCATGCCCGCAAAGTGCGAATGACACGTTCGTGTGCCGGTGCGCTCCTTGACGTAACAAGTGCAGTACGTATCGGGGCTTCTTCAGCCTCATAATCCTTCTGAAGGTCAGAAAGTGTCTTTAAGAAATTGGCAAATGGTCCTGCCTGCAATGGATTATCTGCATTCTTTTTTTCATTTTCTTCAAACGCTTCCAATCCTTTTGATTGAAATATCTTCTCTGAATCATCAGAGAACAAAACTGCATCCCCGTCAAAAGCTATACGTATCTGTGAAAGTGCCTGATTTTCATTATATGTGTGAATTCCATCGCTGCAGATAATACCTGCCGCAATATTTGAATTTATTGCACTCTGTACATCATCTTCGTAAGCGGAAAGAAAAAGATCAGTATGAAATGCTCCCAGATATGGTGCAAGAGATGCACCACTTGCAAGAACTGCACGTGATATCTCAAGTCCATAATGTTTTATCGAATTGAATACACGAAGTGACGAATCGGGGCTGTTTCTTGACATGATTATGACTTCGACACTTCCCTCATGTCCCGGAAGAGTATTCAGATTAAGCAGTGCCTTTATAAGTGGAAATCCTGATCCCGGTTTAAGACATTCATTCTCATGCTCTTTCTGATATTCGCAGTACGCCGTTACTCCGTCTTTCTCAAAAATTCCATTCTCTACAGTCATATCAAAAAGAGCTCTTGATGATACTCCTATAACAAGTCTATGATCAAGTTCATATGGCATATGTCCCTCCTGTCCGTCGGCAGAAGGTAATCTAGCGCTACTGCCGTCTATTTAGATTGTCAAACCGTCCCATTGTCATAAGACAGCTTCTCAGGTCATCAAATCTTGTCTCAAGATCACCTTCATTTATCTCAAGATCACTTGCAACTGCCATTGTATTTATCATATTATCCGTGATGCGTTCGTGCATTGAATCGAGAATCGTAAGTTTCTTCTCACATGTATCTGCATCAAGGAAAGCCGCTATCGCCGGATCAAGATTGTCCTCTTCATTCTCACATCTGATATCCGGCTTAGACTGCTCTGACAATTGGGACTGTCCTGCCGCCTTTGACTGTTCTGCCACATTCGGTTGTTCTGCTGCCTTAGGCTTGTCAGCCGTTATCTGTGATTCTGCAGGTTTCATATCTCCCGCACGTCCGACAAGTGTAAATCTATATGTATCGGATGCATTCGGATATTTAACATGATCCGTTTCACTCATGAACATATCAAGCGGTCTTACATATATTCCATAAGGTTCATACAGTGCCTGATATACTACCATTTCGTGCCCGTTCTCCGAATCGGACGCTATGCACTTAACCTGATACAGATTACCCTTAAAATGACGATATATCTCATTTGGTTCCGGATTTTTTCTCATACGATATCACCTTTCATATTCTCCGCACACTATTCATTTCCTCATTTTACTGCGGATATATTTAGTATTTCTATCGTACGATTATACGCTATCCGCGATATGTCAGTAAAGTGTATACGCGAAATCCGTACTGCATTCGTCACCTCCATCAAACTCGAATCTGCCAAGTTCTTTTTCAAGTTCCGTCTTTTTACTCCGATCTATTATCTCAAATCTGTCATTATGAACTTCTACAAGATAATGCCTTCCGGCACTGTCTGAAACGCTCGTCATCGTAACACCACTGTTATAATATCCGTTATCAGAAAGATATGACCTGATTCTGCTGATATATGTTTTTTCAAAACCGTCAAAATATTCATTTTCGGCAGTACATGTTCTATCAGCAGCTTCACATTCAGATGTCATGCATGTGCAGCATATCATTATCACCGTCAATAACAGTGCTGCCGACATACTGATCTTAACCGTGTTCCTGCAAGAAGTATTGTTCATGATGTTCTCTCCTTCGATTTCTTTATGCTGTGATTGTTTTCCTTTACTGATATCTATTATCATTTTTTAGAGTCCAATAAATGACACTTTGAATTATCTGATGAAATATTCTGACATAGATCGCAAAAAACCGGCCATGCATTACTGCATGGCCGGTCTTAAAATTTACTCAATGATATGATTTGATTGTCAAAAGCAGCAATTATGTTATGATGCTGCGAATTGCTTCTCCTTTTATTTCACAACAATATTAAGAATCTTCGCTGGTCTATAGATGACTTTAACGATCGTCAATCCCTCAACGCTCTTTGCTACTCCTGGATCTGCAAGAGCCTTAGCCTTAGCAGAATCCTCCGCTTCATCGACTGCGAGCATTACTCTGCCACGAACTTTTCCGTTAACCTGAACGCCGATTTCTACCGTATCATCCTTACATTTCTCAGAATCGAACTCAGGCCACTTTGCATAAGCGATCGTATCATCATGACCTAAGATACTCCAAAGTTCTTCACCAACATGCGGGCAGATGCATGAGAACATCTCAATGAAGCCCTCCGCAAATTCCCTGGGACACTTTGTCTTTACCGCATCGTTCATGAATATCATCATCTGACTTATCGCTGTATTAAAGCCAAGTGACTCATAATCGCTAGTTACTTTCTTTACTGTCTTATTGTATATCTTCGTCAGTGTGCCATCATCTGTATCCACGATATTCGCAGGATCTGTGAAATAATTCCAGACCTTGACGATGAAACGTCTCGCACCTGCAACTCCCTCATCACTCCAAGGCTTGGAAGCCTCAAGCGCTCCCATGAACATCTCATAAAGGCGAAGCGTATCCGCGCCATATTTTTCGACGATATCACTCGGATTTACAACATACTTTGGAAAACGCTTACCCATCTTGATTCCGTTTGAGCCAAGTATCATGCCCTGATGAACAAGCTTTTTGAATGGCTCTTTTACCGGTGAAAGTCCCTTATCATAAAGGAATCTGTTCCATATCCTCGAATACATAAGGTGACCTACCGCGTGCTCAGGACCTCCGATATACAGGTCGACCGGCATCCAATGTTCAAGGAGCTTCTGATCCGCAAATTCCTTATCATTTTCCGGATCTATATATCTGAAATAGTACCAGCTTGATCCTGCGGATCCTGGCATTGTTGAAGTCTCACGCGTTCCCTTAAGACCATTATGATCATATTTCTTCCATTCTGTTGCATTTTCCAGCGGAGCCTGTCCGTTCTTGCCCTTATAATCATCAAGTTCCGGTAAAATAAGAGGCAGTTCATCATCGTCAAGCACATGATTTGTCCCGTCCTCAAGATGAACGATCGGCACCGGCTCTCCCCAGTAACGCTGTCTTGCAAATATCCATTCACGAAAATGATAATTTGTCTTCTTTCTGGCGACTCCCATTCCGACAAGCTTTTCTGTGATCGCCGTCTTTGCTTCTTCAACAGTAAGTCCAGATCGGAAGAGCACACGTCTGAACTCCAGTC
>OBMA010000578.1_pt1 | contig 21928 bp, 22 predicted proteins | sample 1539141 | NCBI WGS metagenome assembly OBMA01 (sample SAMEA3991484, study PRJEB22521) | metagenome | biome: anthropogenic terrestrial biome; feature: sewage plant; material: raw primary sludge | place: Sweden | collected 2012-09-26
AAGCTATCGGCGCTGCTGGCGGTTCTGCAGGTCTTAAATAATCTTTTGATTATAAAGATACTCTTCGGGGTATCTTTTTTTAGTTAATCAATATTGAAAAGGTCATTTTTTCTTGAAATGGCCTTTTTGTATATAATTATTTTAATGTTATCTTATATTGACTAATAAAAAATACATTGCGTATAAAATATAAGAATGTATCTGCTTTTTTCTATAAATTATGAAACTAATTAATGTTTTTTTACGATTATATATCAATTGTTTTTCATAAATTAATTTGAAAAATGGCTTAAAGGTGGTATAATATTGCCTTGTGACAAGATATTAGACTGATAGTGTAGATTATCTTTTAAGGATGTGAAAAAATGGAACGTTTCATTTTAACTGAAAAAGAGCAACAAGTTTTTAAATTATGTAGTGCTTTATTGAACAAAGAACATGGAATTATGAATTTTGAAGAGATTGTCGACGATATAGGATTATCTAGAACGACGATCAATTATGCCATCTTAAAACTTAGGGATATTTTAAACCTTGTTGTTGGAGAAGAGGGATACTCACTCTATAAAACAACTGATAAAGTATATCTAGAGCTTAACCAGTCTATTTCTTTTCAAATCTTGAAAAATGCTTATATTGCGGATAGTTTTTTTCTTCATTTTTTTCAAGAAGTGTACCATGAACGATTTTCTAACTTGATGAAAGAAACTGAAGCAAAATTTATGAGTTATGAGACAGGTAAAAAAGAACTCGTCAAATGTCGAGAATATTTGCAACATTTTTCGCTTCAACTTTGTACTAAGAAGAAGGCATCAAAAATGATTTCCGGAGAAGAAAAGCAAATCAGATTTATGTTTTTTTGTATGGTTCTTTCTCAATTTCAGTGTAAATATATTGATTTCTTCGAAACTGAAAACTCACAACTGAACCTCTTTTTAGATAGTGTACTCGAAGAATTCCCCTATATTTTCCAATCCTCCAACTTAAAAATAAAAATTTTTTATCGCATTGTTTTAGATAGAATTAAAAAAGGGCATTTATTGCCTGATGACATCGTATTTCCAAACCATTTTGAATGTCCTGTTTTACCATTGACTGTATTTACACAAAAGGTAGAGCTGCTATTTTTAGACATTGACTTGACAGCACAACAAAAAAATAGAGAAATTGATTTTTTATATTTTTTATTCTGTACGCTAATCTATCAACCGGCCAATACCTTAGGCCCCACCAACTGCCAAACAAAGGAATGTCAACTATTTATTGATACAATTGAGAAGGTGGGTGGTATGACGCTTACCGCAATAGAGAAACGTTTTATTTGCTATGCGCATAAGCAATGTATTGTTTGGCATCAAATGTTTCATGTATCGTTTTGTTTTCGTCATTTAATGACTGAGCAGGAACGATTTATCGAGAAAAAAAGTGAATATATATTTCTTTGGCACCGTATGGTTGATAGATTACAAGAGACGCCTGTTTATCGAGAATTATTCTTGCAACATCCTAATATGCCTTTCTTTTTACAGCGTATCCTCAATTCTGTATTTTTTTCAAGAGAGATTCCATGCAAAGTTTTTCTGTTGTGCTATTCTGCAATCACACAATCAATGGCTATGGAAAATCTAAAAAATAGACAATTAATGATCCAAATTGATTTCGTCAATACACTTAAAGAAGCTGATATTGTAATCAGCGAGTTAGAGTTACCCCATCGAGAAACCCCTCCAGCCTTTATCTGCTTTGTGAACTCACCGTTTGATTATCGAGACTGGATGAATATAGAGAATATGATTATCAAATGGCGTATTTCACGTTAAAAACAATCTCCAGCAGTCGAATGGCTTTAACATAAAAACGATAATTGACATAATACCCTGAACTAAATGGGTATTATTTTTGTTTAATTAACAAAAAATTTACCTTACTTAATAAATAAAATAGGATAGAATAAGAAATGTTGATGGCAAGCTTCTTGCTATTGACCTACTTCATGTTTGATTGAAACAAACAGATTACTTCCCCTCTATTTTGTTTTAAGAGAATATGACGTAATGACTAAGCGCCTTCGAAATTTTTTTGAAGGCTCTTACTGTACCACGTGCTTGACTTGCTCTAGAGCTAAGTTGCATGAGATCAAAAAATACGGAGAAACTTTAGATAGGCACTAAAAGTTATGCTCCCTATCCCTCTTAAAGGATTATTTTTGAAAGGAGGCGTATTGTGAAGAAGAAAGTTGGTCTTTTGTTTTTATCTCTGTTAGCTACTAATTTACTGAGTGTGCATGGACAGGCTGAGGAAACAGATGCTATCATGAATTTTTCGGAGAATCGTGACACTGCTGGCCCTGTAATGCCTAAAAATCCATCGTTACCCTTTACAGATGGTGGTAAAAAGGTTGAGTTTACGACAGATGAAAATGGCATCAACCTAGCAACAGACGATCAACCTGTGCTCGTTGGAACAGGAAGCCAAGGCCCGCTATCACTTGATCATATTCCGACCCATTTTGGTTTTGAACATGGTAAGTTGGCTAATAATCATCAGTTCTATACTGGGGTCGGGAAAAAGAAGTTTTATGAACAGGAACTCTATCATGTGCAGCTCACAGATAATCGTGAAGCAGAACAGGTCGGGTGGACATTGACAGCTCAACTGAGCGATCATTTCACTTCAAAGGATGAGACTTTAGATAAGTTGCGAGGGGCAACTATTCATTTGTCAAAGCCAGAGATGAGAAACAGTTTAAACCAAGACCCCGAAAAAGTAGATACTTTAAACTTTTCGGCTTCTGAAGCAGAGCTGTTACCAAATATTTCTGTTACCATTGCAGAAACGACTGGTAATCAGGCCTTACGGGGTAAAGGAGCTAGCACATTAGTTTGGCGCACAAAAGACATCAAAATTGCTGTTCCAGGTGGCACAGGGCAAGCCAGAGAATACGGAACGACGGTTATATGGACTTTAACTGCAAAATCGGAAAAATGAAGCAAAAGGTATTAAACCACATTAAGGAGAAAAAATGAAAAAATTGACATTACTGAGTGTTGTAGCATTAGGGACAATTGCTTTGGTTGAAGTTGCGAAAGTAGATGGAGATACAAAAACAACTGATGGTATCATCAAAATGCAACCTGGTGGTAATACAGATGTTTTACCAAAAGATCCTGGGACAGATGTAGATACAGCGATTGATCCAAAAGATCCTAAATATCCAGATCCAGTACCATTGCCAGGTGATCCTGATGAGAACCATGTGGTAAAAGAAGGGGATTTAGCTTTCACTAAAAATCCTAAGGTCTTTAACTTTGGGACACAAGATGTTTCTGCTAAGATTCAAGCGCAAGCATTTTATACTGTAAAAGCTTTGAATCAAGACACAGATGCGAATAAAACACCATTTGTAGGTGGAATTCAAACGCTTCAAGTCTATGATGGTCGTCCTGCAAGTTCAAATCTTGACAATTGGCAAGTCGCAGTCAAAGCCTCTACATTTACAGAAGCTTCAACGAGTAAAACTTTAGCAGGTGCAACGATTCATCTCAATGGTGCAAAAACCTACTTGCGAGACAAGTCAGGAGAAGTTAAAGTGACACCTAAGATTGATATCGCAACAGATAACCTAACAACGTCTACAGTATTTGGTGTTGAGCAAGGTAAGCAAGCGAAACAGCATACAGATTTATCTTGGAATGCTGCAGATGTTGAACTTGAAATGGCTGGAAGTCAAGCTAAAGTCGGGACATTTGAATCTGTTGTCACTTGGACTTTGACAGATGCTGCCTTCAAATAAGTTGCTATATTTGATGATTGGTTAAGAGGGGACTAATGTTGAAAAAAATAAAAAAAACGATGATCTTAGGAGCTCTGATGCTTGCTTTATTTGGTTTGAATGTACCAGCTAATGCAGAGTCGGAAGCTTCTCAAGGTTATTCAATCGCTAAGTTAGAGGCAGGAAAAGAAGTAGAAGAGTCTTCTATCTTTAATTTGCTGATGACACCTGGTGAGAAACGGACGATTAAAGTTACGGTTAGAAATGACAGCAATCAGCCAATCACAGTAAGTGACGATATTTTTACGACTTATACCAATGCCAATGGTGAGGTTGAATATACGTCGCAAGCAGAACGCTATGATGACAGCATGAAAGTGAAACTAAGCGATATCGCTAAGGTTCGTGCAAGTGATCTCAAAATCGAAGTGCCTGGAAAGTCACAAAAAATTGTCTTAGCTGACATTGAATTGCCACAGGATATAGGCGATGGTGCTTTACTAGGATCTTGGTATTTTGATAAAGAAGGTCAGATTGATGAAAGTGCGAGTAGCAAAGGCACGAGTATCAAAAATAAGGTCAATTATGCCATTGCTTTAAAAATTACGGTCAATCAAGAAATAGCTAAACCTGAACTATCACTTACTAGTGCTTCAATTGGTCTTTCCAACTACCGTAAAGCCTTCTTTGCACATTTGCAAAACCCGCTACCAGCTTTGATGACTAATATTAACTATGAAGGTTATGTGACAAAGCAAGGGGAAACGAAGGCATTGTATCAAAATGACCTTGAAAAGCGTAAAATGGCACCACAGTCATCGTATCAATTCCCTATTTTTCTAAAAGCTGGAGAATTTAAAGCAGGTACCTATACCTATCATTTGAGAGCTACGACTACAGATCCAAAGTGGGAGAAAAAAACTTGGGAATGGACCAAAGATTTTACAATCAAGGCAGATGATGCTAAGAAATTTAATCAGCAAGCCATTAATGACGCAACAGCGAAAACAAATTGGGTGTTGTGGTTAATTTTAGCTAGTGTCGCTATCTTATTGATCATCATTACTTTTATTTTCCTTTTGATTAAACGCAAAAAACGTCAAAAGGAAACAGCAGCAGAGCTTTTAACACAAAAGAGAATGTTAGAACAATTACTAGCGATGAAGGATAAGTGACAATCGCTAGCAAAAATTCAAAAATAAGGCATCTCTAACTTGTGTCACTAGAGGTGTCTTTTTCTGAACTAGACAACTCTGGATAGGAAGGAGTGACGTGATTGATTAAAAAATTCACGAAATTGATTGTCACTATTTTAATTTGTAGTCAGGTTGCTTTATTACCTGTAACAGCAGATACAGCATCAACATTTACTTTAGGGTCAAGTGGTCAAGTCACAAGCTCAGAACCACCCTCATCCTCTGATGATGGATCAACTGGGCAATCATTGCCAACTACAGGAAGAAAGCCAAGTGCATTACCTGTAACAGGTGAACAAGTGGCTTGTATTTTATCTGTCATTGGTGCTGGTTTGCTTGCATCGTGCATGATTTTTTGGCATAAAAAAAGGCAGATTGAAAAGGAGGAGGATGATGACAATTTCAAACCATAAAACAATTTGGCAATATGTCTCTGTTTTCCTCTTCATGATTTTCTTGATTATTCTTGGTGGTCATGTTCAAGCAAAAGATGTTGCTTCAGGGACGGAACTAAAAAAAGCACTTGAGCAAGGAGAACAAGCGATTACGGTTAAAAGTCCCTCCGGAATGCTGACCTTACCTAAAAATACAGCTATCACGCAGAATGTCACGATTGATTTCAATCAGACGGTTCTCTTTTTCGAAGACAATCAGTCACCAGCACTGGTTGGAAAAAATAATTGTAAAGTTCACATTAAAAATGCCTTCGTCATCCAAAATGACATAAATCCATCAGAATTGATTTATGGTGGTGCGCCCAAATTAAATGGCAAAGGGACTATGAGTGCATACTATGCTAATGGATTTGGCATAGTCTCAGGATTACAAGCACATGGTGGGCAACTGGAAAGCTTAACCTTTGAAAATATCAATTGGAATACACCCAAGATTTTAAGTGCCAATCATTTTCTTTCTCAAGATACAGGTGCCACTTATTTTGAAGGTAAAAATATTTTCAATTATTGTGCTGAAAAAGGGACAGAATCAATCATTGCTAATGCGTTGATTGTGACAAAAGGAACAACGTCTATTAATGATACTGGTTCTGGAAAAGCACTTTGGTATTCAGGAAATGACCAAGAGCCTGAAATGCGTTTAGAAGTCTATTCTGGAGCAAGCTTGCAATGGCTAGGTAGGAGTAATAATTATGGCTGGATAGAGCACAATGCGACTTCTAAAGATAAGAAATTTATCTTGGACAACAAAGGGACGATGACGTTTCATTTTGGCAACACAACAAAATTCAAGACCACCCTTAGTCGTTTTTGGCAAGTTCGTTTCTTCTTAAGAGAGGATGCTAAAACCTTTATATATACTAAAAGTAAGATTTGGGATTTAGAAATGTTTGAAGCATCTCAATCTGGTGAAAAATTAACCTCGTCAACTGTTAGTGACCCAGATAAAAGTTCTTTCTATTTCCGAGCATTTAAAGGGACTACCACGCTTTTAGACAGTGATGACCACCTAGTCTCTGCATCAGATAGTAGTAGATGGCCTAAAAATCCTTATTATTCGGAAAATCGAGTTTACACGGCAATTACGGATGTTTCCAAATTTGTTATGTCTAGCGGAGTCGATAACATGTTAAATAGCAATTCCGACTTCAAGATACTGGTTAATCTAGAAGACGATCAAAAATTACCTGTCATACCTTATCTGAATTTTTATAGTGTAAGAAAACGACGAGAAGGGCAACTATCACCACAGTTTGGCTATGAAACATCCAGATCTCTCGATGTTTTATGTTCAGATACTTCATCTATCATATCTAAAGGTAACCCACATAAAATTAATACGTATAATGAATCTCTTTACATCCTTGTTTGTCCTGAAAATACAACACCAGAGCAGCCGCAAGAGCCTACACTTCCAATAACGCCACCGCCATTGCCTATTGTTGTGCCGCAAGTTACAGCAAAAACCAACTGGTCAGTTTGCGATGAAGAAACCTTGCGAAATACCTATTATTTAGAAGACATGGATATCTATGGTGCTTCGAAACTATTTTCTCGTACAAGTCAGATGCCTCAAAACTTTGAAGTTGACTTAATCGCCCAAAATACTTTCAAATTAAGTGTTACCTTGAAGACATCACAGACAGACTTTCCTCATGATCTGATTTACCGAACGGGTAACGGTGATCAAACGCTCATACCGAATCAGTCCTTGCAGATTTTAACTGATCAGCTAATGACGACAACGGATGGACTTCGATATACGACGTCGTATGGCGATCAAGAAGGCTTCTTCGTCTCGAGTAGTCGACAAATAGCAGAAGAGAAAAGTTATCCTGTAACATTAGAATGGATGCTTGAAGAAACAGGTCAGCCGGTGCAAACCATAACAACTGATGGAGAAGTTACCTTTGGCAAGAATGGGGTAATGCTTAAGCCGAATTTGCCTTTTGTTAGTAGCAATCTACTTGCCAACCCTAACCAGGAACAAGAGACAGGCGCACTAGAACTTAGCTTTACCAAATGGCCTAAAACCTTTAATTTTGGAACTATAAACATTAGTGCTTTAAGCCAGGCAAAAGGACTACAGAAATCAGCCTTGAAAAAAGCAGATGATAATGTCACAGACCTAGTGGGCAATCAAACGCTCCAAGTTTTTGATGGACGTGTCTTCAAATCCGGTATTAACTGGTCAGTCAATGCTAAAGCAACGACTTTTAAAGAAAGTGGTACAGCCCGAGAAATTAAAGGAGCGAAAATTAAGCTCACAAAAACGCAGGCGGTAACAACTGATACGAACCAAAGTAGTAACCTGTCAAGTCAAAAAGACATTGAGATTTTAGCTGATGATCAGAACACAAGTACAACGACCTTGTTTGGTAATGAAAACGGCAAACAAGTCAAAGGTTGGAGTGATCTAACATGGGATCCCGAGCATGTAACGCTAGATATACCACAAAATCAAGCAAAACTAGGGACATTTGAATCTGTCGTGACCTGGACTTTGGTTGATCAAGCCTTCAAGTGATTAATGCGATTGAGAACGTTCGTTTTTAAATGGACGTTTTCTTTATTTGATTATTAATAGATAAGTTTTAGCTTTATAATCGATAGATAATATGATAGACTGGTAGCAAATATTATGGTATCAATAAATAAAGGAAAATAGGAAAACATGACAGAATTAACCTTTAGGTCTTTACAAGATTATTTAGATGTAAAATACGAAGCAATATGTCAAAGAAAAAATATCAGTAGCCCGTCGACAAGTGATTTATTTATCAAATTAGTTGAAGAAATTGGCGAAGTTGCTGAAGTCTTAAGTCAATTAAAAGGTAATAAAGCCAACACAGATGATGCCTCATTAGAAAATGAATTAGCTGATGTGGTTCATTATGTTGTCGAGATCGCCAATGTCAATGGGATTGATTTAGGAAAAGCGATTATTGAAAAGGATAAACGGGCATCTGTGAAATACAATGAGTCTCCGAATTTGGCAGAATTTTTATCTAAAAAATAGAGAGTAGGATCTGGTTACAATTCGGACATCAAGGATGCCCTTGTAAATAACAATAGACATCTTTCCGAAAAACTGTAATTTTCTTGACAAATGTCGGTGTATCCCTTATACTAGTCTTATGAAACGAGAACGCCTAATTGAAAATATTGAGGACTTAAAAATTGTGATGCCAGACTTTGTATTGGAATACTACCGTTCTAAGTCCGCCGTCCCATACTCACTCAATACCTTGTATGAATATCTCAAAGAATATCAGCGATTTTTTAGCTGGCTCATGGATGCTGACATCTCAAATGCCTCGAAAATGGCTGATATTTCCTTAGAAACCTTGGAAAAATTAACCAAGCATGACCTTGAGAGCTATATTTTATATCTGCGTGAGCGCCCTAAGCTGAATACCTATTCGACAACCTATGGTGTGTCCCAAACGACGATAAATCGGACACTTTCTGCCCTATCAAGCCTCTATAAGTACTTGACTGAGGAGGTTGAAGATGAAAATGGTGAGCCCTACTTCTATCGCAATGTCATGAAGAAAGTCGCAACTCAAAAGAAAAAAGAGACACTGGCTTCACGTGCTGAAAATATCAAAAATAAACTCTTTTTAGGGGATGAAACGCAAGGATTTTTAGACTTTATTGATACTGAGTATGAAATTAGTCTTTCAAATCGCGCCAAATCTTCATTTATCAAGAATAAAGAACGGGATTTAGCCATTATCGCGTTAATTCTAGCGTCAGGGATTCGCTTGTCTGAAACGGTGAATATTGATCTCAATGATTTAAACCTGAAAACCATGGTTGTTGAGGTGACACGAAAAGGTGGGAAACGTGATTCTGTCAATATCGCTGGTTTTGCGAAGCCTTATTTAACGGCATATTTGGACATTCGGGAGAAACGTTATCAGGCAGGTAAACGTGATGTGGCTTTATTTTTGACTTTATATAAAGAACAAGCTAATCGTATCGACAACTCCAGTGTTGAAAAAATGGTTGCCAAATACTCCAAAGTCTTCAAAGTCCGCGTGACGCCTCATAAACTTCGCCATACCTTGGCCACAAGATTGTATGCTGAGACCAACTCTCAGGTTCTGGTCAGCCATCAGCTCGGTCATGCTTCTACACAGGTGACTGACCTTTATACGCATATCGTCGATGAAGAACAAAAAGATGCTTTGGATAAGTTGTGAACTAGTGCGTTTCAAAGTTGCGAAATACTCAAAAAATGCTATAATTTAAGCTATCTGCTATAAATCTGCCGGCATCTACTCCTTCTATTATAAAGATGTGATGCCGGCACCAAATTTTTAATTGAAAATAGAAAGCGCATCATGCTCATTAACTTTATTTTACATATCGATCAACACATCTATACCATGGCACAATCTGTTGGTGCCTGGACTTACCTACTGCTCTTTCTCATCATTTTTATAGAGACTGCCGCTGTTATCATGCCTTTCTTGCCAGGTGATAGCTTGCTTTTTGCGGCTGGTGCTTTGGCTGCTAACCCAGATATGCACTTCAACGTCTGGATTTTCCTGGTCCTCTTCTTCTTCGCAGCCTTTTTAGGCGATATTTGTAACTTTTTCATCGGTCATACGGCAGGTTACAAGATGATTAATCACAAGTTTTTCAGTAAACTCATCAAGCCTCAGCATATTGAGGATGCAGAACTCTATTTCGAGAAAAATGGCTCGCTTGCCATCATTCTTGGTCGGTACATCCCGATTATTCGGACCTTTGTCCCATTTGTAGCAGGGATTAGTCAGTTCAAAGCCAGCGACTTCATTAAGCGTGCTTTCATCGCTGCTTTGTCTTGGTCACTCATTGCAACTGGCGCGGGCTACTTGTTTGGTAACATTCCTTTTGTCAAAACCCATTTTTCAGTGATCATTTTAGGCATCATCGTCGTGACCCTACTTCCAAGCTTTGTTGCTTTCATCAAATCAATGACACGTGCTAAAGCCTAAAAATAAGGCCAAATTAAAAGTCACCTAAGTTATGACAACTTAAGTGACTTTTTCTATGTTATAAACCTTATTTTGTTGACTTGTTTTCGACAACTTGCCAAATGCAACCCACGACCAAGCCAATGGCTGCAGGGACAATCCATCCCATTCCAATCGAAAAGAAAGGAAGGGTGTGTTTAGCGAAGTCCAGTAAATTTGCCATCAAGACGTTAGGATGATCTCCCATCGGAATGGCGTTAAGACCATCAAAGATCGCAGCAATCAGCGTAAAGCCAGTCGTCACTTGATAAACCCGTTTAGAATGATGGAATAATGGGCTCAACAAAGCCAAAATAATCAAAGTAATGGCAAGCGGATATAAGAACATCAAAACCGGAATCGAAATTTGAATCAGATTGGTCAACCCGACATTGGCAAACAAACACGGCAAGACACTCGCCAAAATTACGTAAAAACGGTAAGAGAATCTAGGGTAAAGTTCAACAAATGTCTCTGAGAATGCTGTGATCAAGCCAACCGCTGTTTTCAAACAAGCGATAATAATGATCAAGGCCAAGATAATCGTCCCAAAAGTCCCCAAATAGTAATTCGAAATCTGAGATAAGGCAATCCCACCATTTTCACTCATCGCAAACTTACCAAGACTCATCGTCCCCAAGTAAGACAGACAGGTGTAAATAATCCCCATGAGTAGCACACTAATCCCACCTGCTTTGATGGTATCAATCGCAATCACCTTAGGATTGGTCACACCACGTTGGCGAATGGTTGTGACGATGATAATCCCGAAGGCTAGCGCCGCAAGCGCGTCAAGTGTATTATACCCTTGAGTAAAGCCAGCGATAAATGGTGAGGTTTGATAAGCTGTCCCAACTTTTGCATGACTGACACCACCCATCGGCCCAGAGAAGGCAACGACCAATAAAAGACCTAGTAAAATTAGAAACAGTGGATTCAAAAACTTACCGATATAATCTAGGATTTTTGATGGTTTGCGTGAAAAGAACCAAGCAGCTGTAAAAAATAAAAGACTGAAAAGTGCTAACAATGGTTTTTGTGCACCAGCTGACAAGAAAGGTGATAAGCCAACCTCAAAAGATGTCGTCGCTAAGCGTGGTAAAGCAAAGAATGGACCAATCACTAAATATAATAGCGTTGTAAAAATATAAGCGTACTTGCGATTGATACGTGATGCCATATCAAAAAGACCAGAACTTTGAGAAAGACCAACAGCGATAATCCCTAAGAATGGTAAGCCAATCCCCGTCACTAGAAAGCCAAGGTTAGCTTGGAAGATTGCTGCTCCTGCTTCTTGTCCCATATGCACAGGGAAAATGAGATTTCCTGCCCCAAAAAATAACCCAAATAACATTGAACCAATCAGTAAATAATCACTGATTTTTAGTTTCTTATCCATAAAACTCCCTTATAAAATAATTGTATCTTATATAGGATATCAAAATGTTACATAAATTACAATAAGGCTCGGTCAGTTGGTTTGAAGATGATATGATCAGGGAAAATAGAAACGTTTTACATAAATTTAATTATGTAAAACGTTTCTTGTGATGTGATTTAATCCGAAATCTCAACTTTATAAATCCAACCTTCAGGTGCTGTTACATCACCCTTTTGAATCCCGACTAATTCATTGTAGAGTTGGCGAGTAACTGGTCCGACTTCTGTTTCACTATAGAATACATGATAGTCATCGCCATTTTTAATGCCACCTATTGGTGAAATAACTGCTGCTGTTCCACAGGCTCCAGCTTCAGCAAAACGATCTAGATCATCCACATAGACATCACCTTCGGAAGCTTTCAATCCTAAACGATGTTCTGCTAAATAGAGAAGAGAATACTTGGTAATTGATGGTAAAATTGATGGACTAAGCGGTGTCACAAACTCACCATCCTTAGTAATCCCAAAGAAATTGGCTGAGCCAACTTCTTCTATTTTTGTATGTGTGGTTGGGTCTAAATAAATGACATCAGAATAGCCAGCATCATGCGCTTCTTGGCCTGGTAGGAGGCTTGCAGCGTAGTTACCACCAACTTTGGCTGCACCAGTGCCGTGGGGCGCAGCGCGGTCAAAATCTCGTGAGACGATAAACTTAGTTGGCGCTAAGCCACCTTTAAAGTAATTGCCAACAGGCATGGCAAAGACCGTAAAGATATATTCTTGGGCGGGTTGCACACCAATGATGTCACCAACACCAATCAAGAGTGGACGTAAGTAAAGACTACCACCACTTTCATAGGGTGGAACATATTCATGATTTGCTTTTACGACAGCCTTAACTGCCTCAACAAAGAGGTCAGTCGGGACTTCAGGCATCATTAAACGTCTTGCCGTTTTTTGCAAACGTTCCGCATTTTGATCAGGACGAAACAATTGAATCTCACCTGCTTTTGTGCGGTAGGCTTTCAAGCCTTCAAAAGCTTGTTGGCCATAGTGCAAGGCAGGTGATGACTCTGAAAGATGGAGTGTGGCATCTTCCGTTAAACTTCCCGCATCCCATTGACCATCCTTAAAGCGGGCAATAAAGCGATAGGGCAAGTTCATATACTCAAAACCAAGATTTTCCCAATCAATATTAAGCGTCATAAATAACCTCTTTCATCTATCAAGCAAACAAAGGATGGATATTTGAAACCCATCTCGTCTAAAAATTTGTTATACTTATTTTAGCCCTTTTTGTGCTTTTTTGCAACAATTTACTTGAATTTTCTGAAAATTATTGATTTGGAGTGTCTCTTTTGAAATATCTACACCTAGAAACCTTATTCGATACAGCCGTAGAAAAAATCATCTACGTCATAATTGCAAGCGTCCTATTTTTCATCTTCTATCGCATTTTAAAGCGGATCATCAAGCATTTATTTGACAACTATAGCCGTATTAATATCGCCGATAGCGCGCGTGTTTTAACCCTTTCACGCCTGACTCTGTCTGTCTTCCAATACCTGACTGTCTTCCTTTACATCTACACGATCCTAGGGATCTTCGGTCTGCCCGTCGCGAGCTTGCTTGCAGGTGCTGGGATTGTCGGTGTTGGTCTTGGCTTTGCTGGACGAGATCTGATGACGGACATCATCAACGGCTTCTTCATCATCGTTGAACATCAAGTTAACGTTGGCGATACTGTCAACTTCAAGAACCTGGATATCACAGGTACCGTCATGGTCATCGGGATTCGCTCCCTCACCCTCAAAACTAGCGCTGGTGCCTTAGTGTTTGTACCCAATCGAAATATTACAGCACTTGCCAACCTCTCACGACTTGATCACCACATTTTCTTAGATGTGCCAGTTACTGAGGAAAATGTTACAGACGTCAAACAACGGATGCTCAGTGTCAACAAAAACTATCCGAACGCAGCATTTGTGGGGGTTCAGATAGTTGATGAAAAAGTGTATTTGCGGTCTCAACTGACCGGCACCTATCGTGAGATATCAGAACAGAAAGCTCAGATTTTATCTCAGTATTACGGATTAGACGATTAACCACGCCCAACCATTGATTTGATTGGTTCAAATGATTGCCGATGAATATCTGTGAAGCCTTGCTTAGCAAGCCCTTCCAGATGTTTTTTTGTACCATAACCAGCATTGTGGGTGAAATCATAGCCAGGGTAGGTTTGATCGTATTCTGTCATCATCTGATCTCGTGTCACTTTGGCAACAATGGATGCTGCTGCAATGGACATGGATTTAGCATCTCCTTTGATCAGAGAAGTTTGCGGGATATCAATCTCTAAACTCATGGCATCAATCAACAGATGTTCTGGCTTAAGTTCAAGATGCTCAATCGCCTGTAACATGGCCAGTTTGGTCGCTTCGTAGATGTTGACCTGATCAATGACGTGATTGTCGATGATCCCGATACCCACTGCGAGGGCTTCAGCCATGACGCGGTCATAGACGGCCTGATGCTGCGCTTTAGGAATCTGTTTACTATCGTTGAGGCCAGGAATTTGACAATTTTCGGGTAAAATGACGGCTGCTGTGACGACAGGACCTGCTAATGGGCCACGGCCAACTTCATCGATGCCAGCGATTAAGGAGATATTTTGGGCATAGAGTTCGCGTTCATAGGCTAGCAAAGTTTCAAGTCGGGCTGCTTCATCAAGGGCAGCTTGAATTTCACGTTGGCGTTTGGCGATTAATTTTTGCACGCCTTGGCGTGTATCCTGCGACCATTCGTCAAATAGAGGGTCTGACAGGGTTTGCGCTGCTTGGAGTAGCTCTCCCACTGCTTTAATCGTTGTCATCTTGCGCGTCCTCTTTGTTAAGGTCTGACACACGGTCGAGGGTGTAGGTTCCGAGCTTGCTGTCGCGGACATCTTTGATAAACATGTCATAAAAACGGTCGTAATCATCTCGGAAGCCATATTTTTGAGTCAATAAGACGATTAAATCAACAGCAGATAAATTCATCTGTTCATCTGTTAATTTGAAGCGATTTTGAAGTTCAGTTGGGTAGTTAGATTTGAAGAAATCCAGACCGAAAATCGTGATCTCATCTTTGGGAATCAGGTCGTCCTTAATTGCACCCGTCAAGGCGAGCTTCAAGCCGACTGTTTGGTCCTCAAATTTTGGCCAAAGAATACCTGGTGTATCTAAGATTTCCAATTCTTCATTGGTTTTCAACCATTGCTGCCCTTTAGTGACCCCTGGCTTATTACCTGTAATGGCGATTTTTTTACCTGCCAAGCGGTTCATGAGGGTTGACTTGCCGACATTAGGAATGCCGATGATCATGGTTCTGATGGCTTTATTTTGAATGCCACGCTCAGAAGCACGTTTGAGTTTGTCTGCAAGGACTTCTTTGGCAGCCTTGGTCAATTTTTTGACGGTTTGCTGCTCTTTGGCGTTAATTTTAACAGCCAAAATGCCTTGCGCCTCAAAATAATGAACCCATTTTTGAATTTCCAAATCATCGCCTAAGTCTTTTTTATTGATGATGACAAGACGTGGCTTAGTGCCGATAATCTTATCTAACATGGGATTTCGGCTTGATAGAGGCAATCTAGCATCCACCAACTCCATCACCAAATCAACATGTTTTAAATTTTCCTGAACTTGTCGACGTGCTTTGGACATGTGACCTGGAAACCATTGGATTACTACCATTTCTTATAACTCCTTGTGTACCAAGGCTTGATAGCCTTAGAATCTCTTTTTTGTATTTAATGGGTAAAATTTTAGTTCACTAAACCCAATTCTTTTGTTATTTTTTCGCATGCTTTAACTGAATTTGTTCAAGCCATTAAAAAAATGATAAAATGTATCTCGATACTCGATACTAATTTTACCATATTTTTCAGTTATTTTCAGGGGTTTTCTTCGTGGGTACTACTAGGTAATAATAGTAGAAAAATAATATGTCATATCGTTATCAAAATGCTAATAGTTAATGATTAGCAAAATACTTTCACAGCTTTACATTCTTTACATAGCTAATCAATGGTGAAATCATCTTTTTATCTGTGAAATCAACCTTTTCACCATTGGTCTCTAGTATCGCTTTACCTTCAGCAGACATCTCCGAATCAGATTTTTTCTCAACCGTCTTTTTGAGTAATGCCATCAAACCGCGATGGAGGAAACTGAGTTTTTGATAATCAATCCCTCCACGAAAATGATAAACTTGATTGGGTTGATATGCTTGATTTGGGAAGCCTTTGGCCATAATCTCTGAATAATTCATGATTTTAGGATCAGCAAGTCCAACTGTGAATATTACAAGATGTTTGAACTTGCTTTTTGAAACCAAATCTACGCCAAGTATGCTACCTGCATATAAACCACCCCCATAAATAATCATGTCATATTGACTTAAATCAGATACAGATACTTTTTTCCTATTCAATAAATCAGCATCAAGTGATTCAGCAATCCACTCAGCATATTTTAGGGTCGTACCATAATGTGTTTGATAGACAACTGCAATATTATTCATTTGAATGATCTCCGTTTATACTTGTCATGAAATAATTGATGTGTTTGTCAACCATGTCAGAAGTGCGTTCTTTTACGCAATGTTGGAATTATTTAACTTTATTTTTACTTTTATGCCCTCTATCATGAACGAAAAGGGCATGATAGTAAATTATATTCTGAATTTAGAAATGAACTAAAATATTCTAGATTTTGACTCTTGTTCCAGACCTTATATGTAATGGAATCAAGATTATAACAATTTGGCCATATAAAATTCATCAACAAAGTCACCATCAATTATCATAGCATTTTTTCTCGTACCTTCGACCACAAAACCTTTTTGCTCATATAATCTTTTGGCTACAAGATTGGTACGGATGACAGTTAGTTCAAGACGTTTAATGCCATTCCCTTTTGCCCAATTATCTAGGGATGTGAAGAATGTCTTGCCGATGCCTTTTCCTCGGTAGTCTTTTTTTATACCCGTTACAATATAGGCGGTATGTTTGATTCGATTAGGCGTGCCGCGTAAGGCTAAAATATAACCGATAATCTGATGATTGACTTCTGCAATTAACAAATAGTTTTTATTGTCCTTTGCACTTTGTATCAAGACTTCAATTGCTTTGATTTCTGAAGCAGTATTTTCTCTTTCGCCAGGTTCATACATCATGAATTTTGTTTCATGATCCAATTCATTCATCATGTTCCAAAATAACTGAGCTTCGTTTGTCTGTAGTTTTCTATATAGAATCTGATTCATAACATTTTCCTTTGCTAAATTCATTGAAAAGCAAAGTTGCAATAAAACTAACTATGATCATAGTTAGTTTTAAAGTGGTTTATTGATTTTTGCTTTTTCTGCCATTTACATAAATCACCGCAATGATAATTATCAAAATTTGGCAGATAAACCAGACTGTTTTCCCTTTAGGATAAAGTACCATTGCACCTATTATAACTGAAGAAAGCAACAGTAAAATACCTATTACTCTTCCGATGAATTTGCTATTTAGCTTCTCTTTATCTGATTGACTTAAGGTATTATAACCAGCAATTAAAAAGACCCATTTTCCTCTGAAAAGTTGACTACCCGTCATCATTAATATGACACCTATGATGAGTGCTAGCCATTCATTATGTCCAATTACCATTTACTCTCCTCTTTCATAGCAATCAAGTTTCAAAAATCTCATCATAGCAGTCAACTAAATAATTTGCCTTTTCTTTAACGCTATCCGGCGCATCATAAAAGCTATAACTCTCATCAGTTGTTTCAAACATGGGGATGTCATTTTCGCCATCGCCAATTACTTGAACCCTGCTGCTTTCTAATTTAGAGAGCAGGGTCGCAATCCCACTTTTCTTATTCGTTCCCTGACTAATGATATCAATGTAACTATGATTATGTTGAATGGAAAGGTCAGGATTCTCTTTTATCTGATCAAAGCAAGCTTGAGCGGCTTGATTGCTTGTTAATGCCATTGTCAAGCCTAATAAGCTATCACTTTCTGTAATGTCATTTATAGCTTCTAATAGATCCTGAACCGAGTCAAAGATTCGCTCTTTTAAATTGATGACTAAGAATAGGCGATTGATGCCTTCTATGGTTGCTAGTTCAGCAACTTGTGCTTTTAAAACTGCCAAGCTGATTTCGCTCGCATACAAAATGTTAAACTCTTGATCGATCAGCATAGCCCCATTGGACAAAATAGCATAGTCAAAGGTATCAAAAGCATACTTTTGCGTAAAGTGATGAAAACTATCATAGTTTCTACCTGTACAGAGCACAAAGGTATTGGACTTTCTGAAGTTTTCTAGTTTTTGTCGATCAAGTGCAACTTTGCCTTGTCTGATGAGCGTTCCGTCGATATCACTGATTAGTAGTTTTGTCATGCTTCTCCTCTTTGTACATCTCTTATCTGTCTATCGTTAATCTGGTGCTCTTAAATCTAGCTCATGCGCTCTGATTTTTTCTTTCGTTAGTTTTTTGATATCAACTAGATGGTTGGGATGAGCAATTTCCCTACCAAATATTTCGGGAATCAAGTTGTAATGTATCACGCACTTAATCCCTTTGCCATTCAAAGTTTTGACTAGGTTTTTCGATAAATACCCTGCTACTACTATCTCAACCCCCATCATTGTCGCTTTATCATTAATATCAGAGATAATTTGAGACATGATAAGGCTGTCCATTTGATGCCACTGATCTTCTCGAACAGCTCCAAAAATAAATGAAGTCAAATCATTCATACCAATGACTATTTTTTTGATGCCGGTTTGTAAAATATTATCCAAGTCAAAATATGCTGAAGGTAATTCAATCATACAACCGATATCGCCTTGAAAACCATTGCCTCTAATAAACTTGATAGCTTCTGAAAGTTGGGCGGCATCATTAACAAAAGGTAGGAAAACACACAGATTGTGATGGGATTGATAGACTGAAACCATCACCTTTAGCTCTGCTAGAAATTCATCTGAGAACTCAAGTAGTCTTCTCAGGCCTCTTAAACCAAACAAAGGATGCTGATCTTCTAATTGTGTTCTTGTTCCTTGTAAAACATTAGCTTCGGTTATGGTTAGCTCAGAGAATCTATACCAAACTAATTCATCAGCGTATAGTTGACATAACTCCTCTAGATATTGACCTATCTTTTTTTGAGTCACTACATTCAGAACACTTTGATTAAGCTCTCTTATGAGATACTCTCCTCTAATCATCCCGATATTCTCAAATAAATCTGGATAAACCTTTTCACATATCCTCTCACCACTTAGGGCTAATTCATTTTTCAAGTTTTCACCGTCCCTTCTGTATGCTTATAAAAGAGAGACTGCATTAAGACCCAGCAGATTCATAAACGCTAATTCCCTTATCCCAGATTTTTAGGGCAAGGCAAAACAACAAGATTGAGATGACAAATAGGCCACCGATATGAAAGGCAAAGTTTTGTCCTGTGATGAGATAATCTGCGGGATAAAAGGCGGTAAAGGCAAAGGGAAGGACAAAAGTGATGAGGGCGCGAATGCCTTTGTTATAGATGCTAAGTGGATATTTAGAAAAATCATTAATCATATAAAAGACATACATGACACTGCCTGCTCGTTTGCTCCAAAAGGCCATGCTGGCCGCGATGATTTTTAGACTCGTGTAAATTAAGGTTGTAAACGGGATAGAGATGATAAAAATACAAACTTTCAACCAATCCCACTGCACCACACTGATATTCAGCGTTAAAAGGGATATACCGATGATCAATTCGCCGAAGGCATCCACTTGAAAGTGTTCCACTAGAACATGGAACAAAGGATTAAGGGGGCGTGTCATGTATTTATCAAATTCGCCTTTCCAGACTAGGCGCTGACCCACTGCCCAGAGGTTGTCGAAAAAGAGATGGTCGATGCCTTTAGGAATCAGTGAAAACCCGTAAATGAAAGCAACTTGTTTAAATGTCCAGCCGTTTAGAGAAGGAATTTGGCTGAAGATGATGCTAATAAAGAGAATTTCCAAGCCCTGTGTGAGAAACATCCCAATAATCCCAACGAAAAAATCGCTTTTATATTCGATGAGCTGTTTGAGGTATTGTTTGATGAAAATGACTTCTAATCTGAGAAATTTCTTCATGTTTAGCCTCCTTGGACGGTTAAATGCTTGATTGAGACACGCCAAATGAGTTTAGATAGACCGTAGAAAAAGAGAACCCAAAAAACTTGTAAGGCGATGAGCTCAAGTGCTACAGTTAGTGTATATCGGCCTAGGTAGATAGTGACGGGGGTGTAAATCAACGAAGCGAATGGTGAGATTGACAAGATTTTTGAGACGATGTCGGGGAAAAAACTGAGTGGGATCAAGGTACCTGACATAAAATTAACAATTGAGTTTTTCATCAAGTTCGCACCCCAGAGATTTTTTAGAACGAATGCAGAAAAACCAAAGCATAAGTTAAAATAGAAATTCAATAAGTAACCCAACAGACAACTGATGAGAAACAAGCAGATATTGACAGGATTAAGAGGCAGCGACTGGGCATGGAAAAGCTGAAAGAGTAAAATCCCACCTAAAATTGGTACAGTAATCATAAATATTTGAACCAACTTGCGACCGATTTCTTCAAATAAATAAGTTGCCGAAAAACTGATTGGCTTTAAGAGACGCATGGCAATCGTGCCACTTTTCACATCATCACCTATGTCATCGTTGCTATGAGAGTGTGTAAATGTCCCTACATAAAAACTCAAGAAGACATACAAACTCATTTCAGGTAAGGTAAAATCGTTCAGAGTTGCGTGTGTTGAGGCATTAAAAATAGCACGCCACAAAAAATAAGTGACCACAGCACCCAAAATATCCCCTAAACGAAAGAGCAGAAAATCAAGTCGAAATGCCATGCTACCCTGGATACCTGCATCTATAAAAGGACGATACTGCCGAAAACGTTTAAACATTCTCAATCTCCTTTCTGAAAAAGCGCCGAATTATTTCTTCAATATCCGCATCCTTGACAGCAATATCCTTCACATTCGCTCGACTCAGCGTAAACTTAACCAAGTCAGGAATCGCCACCTTAGTCGCATCAAACTGGATCGTCACCTGTAAGCCATCTTTTATCACCTCTAAATCAGAAAAATGCTGGTGATAATCTAGCCGCTCAACCTCTAACTGCTGCGTCATCTCAAACCTCACTTCGTGCATCTTCCCAAAACGCTGTTTGAGCTGTGACACGGAACCATCAAATATCTCCTGCCCCCGATCAATCATAAAAATCCGATCACAAAGCAACTCAATATCATTCAAATCATGCGTCGTCAGTAAAATCGTCGTCTGCTCCTCCTGATTGATCTGCTTAATCGCCTTGCGGATATTATCTTTAACCGCAACATCAAGCCCAATCGTTGGCTCATCCAAAAACAAAACTTTTGGATTATGGAGTAGGCTTGCGGCAATGTCCGCTCGCATCCGCTGACCTAAGCTAAGGGTGCGGACAGGATCTTTGATAAAGGTATTTAGGTCTAACACTTCGTTTAGAAAAGCCATTCTTTTATGGAATTCCGAGTCTGAGATGTCATAAATTTCCTTGAGGACACTATAAGTTTCTTGCAAGGCAAGATCCCACCAGAGTTGTGTCCGTTGACCGAAAACAACACCAATATCTTTGACATATGCTGTTCGATTTTTCTGTGGATTTTTACCATTGATCAGACAAGTGCCGCTGGTTGGTGTCAAAATCCCCGTCAGCATTTTAATCGTTGTTGATTTACCTGCACCATTGGCCCCGATGAAGCCAAAGATTTCACCTTTTGGAATCTCAAAATTTAAGTCTTTGACAGCCTCAAAAGTTTCAATTTGTGGCTTAAATAAAGATTTGAATCCCGCTTTTAGGCCGGGCTGTTTGACAGTTTTTTTGAAAGTTTTATCTAGGTGTTCTACAACGATCATCTTGTCCATTTTCCATCTCCATTATCATTCTTCTTACTAATTAGTAAGCGCTTTCTTTTTATATTATAACTTTTGAGTTTTATAATGTCAAAAATTTATTAGTTTTCTGATACTTTTGATGGTATCAGA
>OBMA010000581.1_pt1 | contig 21879 bp, 13 predicted proteins | sample 1539141 | NCBI WGS metagenome assembly OBMA01 (sample SAMEA3991484, study PRJEB22521) | metagenome | biome: anthropogenic terrestrial biome; feature: sewage plant; material: raw primary sludge | place: Sweden | collected 2012-09-26
GTGCTTCTGAACGTTTGCGGTACATCGGTCGTACTTTTTTGTTGCGGTAATGCGAGAAGATCATTGAGATAGGAATTGTTGCGGCAAATACAAGGATAAGGCGTGGCGAGATCGCGAACATCATCGCAAATGAGCCAATTACAGTGATCACGCTTGAGAGCATCGTCACAAGATCGCTCGAAAGCGACGCATTGACGGTATCTATATCGTATGAGATCACGCTGATGACATCACCTGTCTGCCTGTCATCGAAGAAACGTACAGGAAGAGATGTCAGCTTTTCAAACACATCTTTTCTCATGCGGTAAACTACATTGCGTGAGAGCCTTATCATCAGAAGCGAAAGTATATAACTGAGCGCTGATGAGAGAATGTAGAAAATGATCATCAGTTTCGCATAATAAAATACAGAGGTGAAATCCACAGAGCCGTTCTCTGTCTTGATCGCATCTATAGCATGTCCGGAAAGCTGCGGACCTAAGAGTGCCAACAGTTCACCTGTGATGCTTAAGGTGACAGCAAGGATAAGCAGCCATTTATATGATGACAGGTATCTCCATAAACGTTTTAAGATAACGCTGGTCTTCTGCGTGGGGCGTTCAAAGCTTTGATTTCCCATAGGACCTTTGATGGTTGGAGCTTTCATGATACCGCCTCCCCCATCTGAATGTTATAGATGTCGCGGTAGCTTTCACAGGAGTGCATAAGTTCGTCATGAGTACCGCTTCCTATCACATGACCGCCGTCCATCACGAGGATAATATCTGCACTAAGAATAGAACTTACACGCTGTGATACGATGACCTTCGTTGTTCCTTCAAGATCATGTTTGAGTGCATGGCGGAGCGATGCGTCCGTCCGATAATCAAGCGCACTTGAGCAATCATCAAGCAGAAGGATATCAGGTCGTGATGCTACAGCTCTCGATATGAGCAGACGCTGTTTCTGTCCTCCGCTCAGGTTGTCTCCACGAGCAGATACATGTGATGAATAGCTGTCTTCCTTGTCATTGATGAAATCTGCCTGAGCGGTATCTGCCGCCGCTTCAATCTGTTCATCCGTCAGTCCACGCATAAAATCTATGTTTTCGCGTATTTCTCCGGAAAATAAAAAGTCATTTTGGAACACTACACCGAAGTGGCGGTACAGTTCATCCGGTGAAATAGAAGATACCGGGCGTCCGTCAATCAACACTTCTCCTGAGTCTGCATCGTAAAATCTGAGAAGCAGCTGCAGGAGCGTAGTCTTTCCGCTTCCCGTCGGACCTATGATGCCAAGCGTCTGCCCGCGTCCCAGCGAAAAGCTGACATCGGTGATATTGTCGCGAACTTTATTATATGAAAAGTTAACATGACGAAATTCGATGTGCGCATCACTGCATCCGTCAGCTGCACCGGTACTTACCGGCATATCATCGGGCGAATTAAGCACCTGTTCGATTCGCTTCGCACTTGCAAGTCCTTTTGAGTAGATGACGAACAGACGCGTTACCATAATTAGAGCGTTAAGGATTATAGTAAAATAACTTAGGAATGCGATGATCACGCCGGGGGTTGTGTGTCCTGCGTTAACGCGGTATGCGCCGACTATGATGACAAGTGCGAGACCGCAGTTGAGCATAAGATTCATTACCGGATTCGTGATCGCCATAAGATCTTCGGCGCGCTGTTCGCGGTCAGCTACTGAAGCGTTGGCTTCTTCGAATCTGTCACGCTCGTATTCTTCCTTGGAAAGTGCTTTAATGACACGCACACCTGTCATATTTTCCTGTACTTTGCGTACAAGCTGGTCAAGTGCCTCTTGTGTACTTGTATAGAGTGGAACACCTTTACCTGAGACTTTAAGTACCACGAAAAGGAGAAACGGCAGCATGCCTACGAGTACAAGTGTAAGTACTGGTTCCATGGCAGCAGTGACAACGATTCCGCCAAGAAGCAGGATGGGCGCACGTATGCCGAGACGCTGCATGCGGTCGAGCATGTTATGAACGTTATATGTGTCGCTCGTAAGACGTGCGATCAGAGAGGATTCCGTAAATTCATCTGTCTGCGCGCATGAGAGCGAGAAAGTACGCGAGAAAAGATCGTGGCGAAGCTTCTTCGTCACATTTGATGAGATTCGGGTAGACATTTTATTTGCCGTCACATTACCAACAAACGCGAGCAGTGCGCATATGCTCATCAGTACGCCCCAGAACCAGATAGCCCGCGTATCACGTGCCGGAGCGCAGACATCAAGTATATGAGAGAGCATCCACGGCAGCAGAAGTTCAACGATCGTTCCGCCGAATTTTATAAGAAACTGAACGATCATTTTGGGAATCTGCGGTTTTACGTAGTCTGTTATTTTTATAGTTTGTGCACCATCTTTACTCATTACTAACACCTTCAACATGTGAACTGCAGCATCGCAGTACATTTTTTCTGACCTCTGTATCATAACACAAATTATGCTGCAAGACAGATTCTGATTTTTTAGGTAAAGCTTGTCTTAATTTAGGTGCATTTATTAGGGGTATTTTATGCTAGAATTGAATCGTGAACATAGCGCAAAGGAGTAGACGTAATGGAGATAAATATCCTTATCGTTGATGATGATGAGATTCTGGTAAATAAGATCTCAGATTCGGTCGACTGGAAAAGTCTTGGCATCACGATGACTTTTACTGCAAATAATATAAGACAGGCGGAATCGATCATAGAGGAATATGATATCGATATCGTATTGTCTGATATAGAGATGCCGCAGGGAAGCGGTCTTGAACTGCTCGAATGGATAAGAAATAATAATAAAAAGATCGAGTGTCTTATTTTGAGCAGCTATGCATATTTCGGATACGCGCAGAAAGCTATTGAACTTAAAGCTGCCGAGTATCTGCTTAAACCGGCATCCAATAAGGATATTGAAAGGGCACTGACTGGTATAGTGGACAGGATCAGATCATCCGAAAGCGCTGAACAGGCAGATGAGACTTGCGCAAATTACAGAAATGAGGAGCTGTGGTCTGACTATTTTGCATCAGACAGAGTCGATGAAAAAAAGGTACAACAGATTGAACTTATATATGGGAAAGGACAGTTTCGTGTCGGACTGATCAGGATGATACCGGACAGTGATCACAGAAATAAAAAGGATCTGTCTATAGATCATTTTGTAATAAAAAATATGGTAAAGGAACTCGCTGACATAAATAACGTTGCCGTTCTCTATATTCAGCAGATAAGTGATTATATAAGCCTTACGGTAACGAGAGAAGACAGCATAGATGATCAGCATATGCTCGCAGAGAGAGTATATGAGAATATGACAGAGAGATTTCATTTTCCGGTATGCATCTATCTTGGAGATCTGCTTCCGGTAGAAAAACTGCTGCCAGACAAGCAGGAACTTCTAAGACTTGAATGCTGCGCTGTTGTCAGTGGGAATGGTCTTCTAGTGGAAAATGAGTGGAAGGGCAAAGAAACCGCCAGGCTGATACCGCCGTGGGATGAATGGGAGAGACAGATGTTCCTTGCGGAGAATCCGGATGATGTCGGAGCAGCGATAATAAAGTACCTTGAGGGGTTTGAGAAGGACAATCAGCTGACAAAGAAGATGCTTGCCGGATTCAGAGCTGATTTTGTACAGATGCTTAACGGGTTTATGAAAAAGTGTGAGAAGCGGCTCTCAGATCTTTTTGATGATGAAGAATTTCAGTATCAGTATGAAGCATCAGGCGAATCAATGAGGACGATGACGGAATTCATCAGGAATTTTTATCATAAGCTCAGCGGCAATAAAGCAATGAGCGAGGAAAATGATTCGGCGGTATCTATAATAAAGGATTATATCGACAATCATTTCGGCGAGGAGCTGAGCAGAAAACAGTTGGCAAATATGGTGTTTCTGTCAGAGGATTACATCTCTAAGCTGTTCAGAGCGGAGACAGGCATGTATATCCCGGAGTATATAACAGGGGTGCGGATCGGTAAGGCACAAGAGTATCTGCTTAACTCGGATCTGCCGATAGGAAGTGTCGCACTTGACGTTGGATACAACAATTTCTCTTATTTCAGCAAGAACTTCAGAGATATCGTTGGATGTACGCCGAACGAATATAGAAGAAAAAACGCGAAGCCAGGCATAGGATGATTTTTTTGTTTCTGGCATCATGTAACAAAAAAACGTAGTTTTATCAAAAAGGCAGAATGATGAAAATAATCAGATTTTTCTGTCTTTTTTTTATTAAAAAGACAACGTAAAAATAATAACAGTGAACGCGTGATTCCTATAAGATATTTATCAGGAACACAGAGAGTTGCAGGTGGTCCATGAGAATAAAGCATAGAAAAAAGAATATCAGTTTTTCAAGAATGTCAGTTATTGTGTTTATCCCGTTTATCTGTGTATTTGCGTTCAGTATATATCTTCAGATCAACGGTGCCGTACAGACGAGAAAACTGGCATACCAGTACATCAAAGAGACAGCGCAGCTCTATCTGGACAAGATAAGCAGTAATATGCAGATGATGGACAGTGATATCATTCAATCTGCTGATGTGAATCAGGAAGTATATGATTTCCCACCTGATATGGATGATGCGCAGAGCGAATATTATGATGTGCTGAATTCTCTTATGAAGCAGAACAGAAGCCTGAAAGACAAGTATTCTGAGACCGGAATCTTCTATGTATATAACAGAAGATCAAAGACATTTGTAGATTGTGACGGAAATTACTTTGAGACAAGTAGTGCCGAGATACTTGTACGTGATATAAAGAAGACAATTGATGCTTCGGCGGACTGCAATGATGAAACCGTTAACTGGAAAGTTTTTTCATCAGATTCGAATATAAGTCTGTTAAGCACATATAGCAGAAATGGAGTTGTGTTCGGATGTACGATTCCGGTCGAGACGATATTTAAAAGTCTGGAACAGATGAATCTCACTTATGACCTGTATCCGTTCCTGTATTCGTCCGAGGGAATGATAATTAGACCTAAAGTAGGCTCGGAACACGATGTAAATAAAATGATCGAAATGATCAATGAAAGTAGCAGCGACAATAGACTCGATCTTGATAATTACTGTACGTGTTCATTCCCATTTGGAAACATCGGAACAGTCAGGATGCTGATAATATCGAGCGACGGGATGCTTGAGAGAGTTCTTTTCAATCAGAGAATGTCGGTAGCGATAATATGTGTATTCATTCTTGTTATGCTGCTGACCGCAGGGATATATTACATGCGGATACTTCAGCCGATGAAGAGATTTGTAGACGGTCTTGATGAGATAGATGAAGATCAGTATATAAATGAAGATGGTGAAAACGGAATAATCGAACTTGAGACTGCGAGCATTCGTTTTAAGAATCTACTCAGAAAGATACAGAGTCTTAAGATAGCGATATATGAGAAAGAGCTTGAAAAGAGCAGGATAGAGCTTGACTACGTAGAGGAGCAGATAAAGCCTCATTTTTACATTAACTGTCTCAGCATAATACATGGAATAGCAGAGTCAGATAATGAAGGAAAGATCGTTCAGATAACAAGCGTACTTTCAGAATATATAAGGTATATGTTTGACAATGATTTACAGAAAAAGAATCTTGGCGCGGAGATATCTCATATACAGAATTATGTTGATATACAGCATATAAGGTATGGTGACGAATCTTTTTCTTTTGAAGTGATAAATGATGAAGGACTCGAAAAATGTCTTGTGCCGTCACTCCTTCTTCAGACGATAGTTGAAAATTCATTTTCACACGGTATGTCACTTGATAAACATCTGGATATCACACTTTATATAGTGATCGAAGAAGGTGCTGATTCTAACAAGAACATCTATATCAGCCTGTCAGATACAGGTCCGGGATTCCCGGAAGATGTACTAAGGCGCCTGAATGATAACGAAGAAATATATTATGAAGGCCGCAAGCACGTAGGACTAAATAATATCCAGAAAAGACTTAAGCTCATGTATGGGGATAAAGCTTCAATCGTGTTTTCAAATATGAGCGAGAATTACGGAGCGATAGTGGAAGTGAGATTTCCGCTCGAATATGACTAAGAGCGCAAGGGTTCTCAGATGTGAAATAACGTTTTGAAAAATGACGTGATAATGATCGATCAATTGAGCAGATAGTTGAGCGTTTAGGAGAATGGTATGTACGCTGCTGTTGAACAGATGATAGACAGAGTAAGGGCAGGACTTAAAGACGAATATTCAGCATATGTCTTTGAAAACTGCTATCGTGATACGATCGAAAAGACAATCCATATTGAACCGGACAAAACAGTTTTCATATTGACCGGAGATATTCCTGCAATGTGGCTTAGAGATTCTACATGTCAGATGAAGCCGTATCTCCCGCTATGCAGAGATGATGCGGAGATAGCGGATATCATAGAGGGACTGATAAAGAGACAGTTTTCTTATATTATCGCAGATCCTTATGCGAATGCATTTAATGAGACAGAAAACGGACACTGTTATCTTCATGATGAGACAGAGATGAAGCCGATCATATGGGAAAGAAAGTATGAACTTGATTCACTGTGCTTTCCACTTCAGCTTTCATATCAATTCTGGAAATCATCAGGAAGAACCTCTCATTTTACAAAAGAGTGGAAAACAGCTGTCTTGAGAATAATGGAAGTGCTGGATACAGAGCAGTTTCACGAAACAAAGTCAAAATACAGATTTATCAGAAAAAACCATCCGGTTCCGGATACTTTATCAAGAGACGGAATGGGCGCTCTGGTAAAAGAAAATATAGGTATGGTGTGGTCGGGATTCAGACCAAGTGATGACGCGTGTACATATGGATATCTTGTACCGTCCAACATGCTCCTGACGGTCGTTATGGGTTATCTGTCGGAGATATCAAGTGAAGTATATGGCGATGAAAAACTTGCGAGTAGAGCTCTTAATCTGGCAGAACAGGTCAGAGCATCTATAGAGAAAAACGCAGTGATAGACATTTTCGGAAGAAAACTCTATGCATACGAGATAGATGGATTCGGACAGTATGAGCTTATGGATGATTCAAATCTTCCAAGTCTTCTTTCAGCACCATATATGGGTTACTGCAAGGCAGATGACAAGATATATAAAACTACATGTAAAATGCTCCTGAGTGAAGAAAACAGATATTACTACAAAGGAACTGTATTGGAGGGAATCGGAAGTCCGCATACTCCGGCGGGATATGTATGGGATATATCACTTGCGATGCAGGGACTTGTGAGCAGCGATAAAGAGTATAAGAAGGAGATGATCAGCAGACTTTCACATGCTGACGGAGGCACAGGACTTATGCATGAAGGCATAAGCTGTAATGACGATAAAGAATACACAAGACCGTGGTTTTCCTGGGCAAATGCCATGTACTGCGAACTTGTGATGGATTATCTGGGATATTGCTAGTCGTTATCGGTAACAATCGATGCTTTGCATCGACATAATATATTTTTAAGGAGGGTATATATGAAGAAGAGGTTAGTAGCGTTGATGCTGACAGCAGCAATGTCAGTAAGCCTTGCGGGCTGCGGAAGTACTGCAGCAACAGGCACGGGGAGTGCGGCAGCTGAGACAAAGGCGGCAGCAGGTACAGAGGCATCGGGAACAGCGGCAGCAGGAACAAGCTCGGATGGCACTATAGCCGGATGGGTAGCAGCGGCAGATGAAAAAGATGATGCCGAGCCCGGGAAGAATGATGACAGAGCATTTAAGAAATTTGACAAGGTCGTAGAAGTACACATCGGTGAGCAGATCGATCCTACAGATAAGACACTTCCGGATGGCGATACTGCAGACAATAACCAGTACACAAGATATCTTCTTGATAATTATAACATTAAAGTCGTAGCAGACTGGACAGCAGGAAGTGTTCCTGATTTCCAGCAGAAGGTTTCACTCTGCATAGCATCTGATTCACTTCCGGATGCAGTCCTTGCTCCTAATAGAAACTATCTTGTTCAGGCTTCAAGAGCAGGTCTTCTGGCAGATATGAGCGATACAGTCAACAAGTATGCTTCAAAGCAGGTCAAAGAGATCTTTGAGACAACAGACGGACGTGCATTCTCAAATGCATCAGTAGATGGAACATTTGTAGGTCTTCCAAATATAACAGTTGATACAGATGGTGTATATGTTTACTTTATCCGTCAGGATTGGCTGGATAAGCTTGGAATCGAAGTTCCAAAGACAGTCGATGAACTTGGAAAAGCAGCTAAAGCATTCATGGATGCAGGATACAGCAAAGATTATGCTATAGCAGGTATAGATAACGGCAACAGAACATATTCCAATTTCCTTAATTCATCAAATAACGGATATGGTTTCGATGCATTATATCAGGCATTTGATGCAACTCCCGGTTATTTCCTGAAAGATGATTCAGGCAAGGTATATTGGGGAACAACTACAGATCAGACGAAAAACGCTCTTACGAAGCTCAATGAGTGGTATAAGGAAGGTCTTATCAATCCTGAGATCGGTACTACAACAAACGGAGATAATGCAAATAATGTAAAGAACGGCACATGCGGTATCTTCATGGGACCATGGTGGTCACTTGGATATGGCAACCCGGATTCGTTCAAGAATGATACTACAGCTAACTGGCAGGCATATCCCCTTTATAACGACAAGGGTGAGTGGAATATCCATATGAAGGATATCGGCACTACATATACTATGGTAAATAAAAATGCTTCAGATGATGTCAAGAAGGCAGTCGTTATCATGAACAACGTTCTTGTAAGAGATGAGTCTACATTCGATACATCAGTAGCAATCGGATGGTATCCGATCAGAAATACAATGTGCGCAGCTGATGAGTGCGAATATGAAGATGCAGCATTAGAGAGCATTCTTAAGGGCGAGACAAAAGCTGAAGATTATCAGATCGGCGGAAGCCTTTACAATGGTCTTTACAAGAACATGGCGAATGATGCTAAACAGCTTTATACGGTAATATCGAAAGATTATAATCCGGAAAACAGACTTAACGTCACGGATATGGATGTAATGACTAACAATGGACAGTTCAACAGATATTATGCACTTCTTATAGGTGATCGTCCGTATGCGACAGTAGAGCCTAACAAGAAGATATATTCTGAACTGTACTACACGATAGATGGAATGGATACTTATTGGACACAGCTTAATGATACAGAAGATCAGGCAATACTTCAGTTCATCACCGGCGCAAGAAGCCTTGATGAATGGGATGACTTCTGCAAGGAATGGCACAGCCAGGGCGGCGATGAAGTCCTTCAGCTTGTACAGGATTATATTTCTAAATGATAAGCATACAGGTGAGATAAGGTAATTCAGTGTTTATCACAGGGCGCAGAAAGAGATCAAAAATATTTCTATCTGCGCCCTATTTTAAAGATACAGGCAGGAGGAATCGTTAATGAAAAATAATCTGGTTATGAGTGGTAATAGTAAAGCGGTTGTCAGCCCGAAACCAAGAAAATCTGTTCCAACATGGGTAATATACACGCTTATGGTATTACCGGGCTTCATCTGGCTTTTCATGTTTTCGATAGTTCCTATGGCAGGCGTTGTGATGGCGTTTGAGGATTTCAATCCAAGCAAGGGATGGTTTGGATCACCATGGGTAGGACTTAAGTGGTTCAAGTATCTGTTTAAGATGCCTGATGCAACAAGGGCTCTGAGAAATACACTTGTGATAGCGGTATGGAAAATGCTCCTTAATATAGTGATTCCGCTTATATTTGCTCTTCTGTTAAATGAGATCAGAAATATGAAATTCAAGAAGACGGTACAGACTATAGTGTACCTGCCTCATTTTGTCTCATGGGTAATCATGGGCAACATAATCATAAATATATTTTCTGCTAATGGTATTTTTAATACCATCGTAAAGGCTTTAGGCGGACAGCAGACATTAGTCATGACAATTCCCGCAACCTTCCAGGGCGTTCTTATAGGGAGCGATGTATGGAAGGAATTCGGATACAATTCAGTAATATATCTGGCAGCACTTACCGGTATAAGCCCGGATCTGTATGAGGCTGCAGCAATCGACGGTGCAAACAGATGGAAGGCTACGCTTCATGTAACTATTCCTGGACTTGTTCCTACGATAGTGCTTCTGGGAACGCTTTCAATGGGCAACATCCTTAATGCAGGATTTGATCAGGTATTCAACATGTACAATCAGCTTGTCATGAGTACAGGCGATATCATCGATACATACGTATACCGTATAGGTATAACGAACATGCAGTTCTCACTCGCAACGGCAGCAGGTCTGTTCAAGTCGGTCGTAAGCTTTATCATGATCGCCGTGTCGTACATACTTGCTGATAAACTGGCTCATTACAAGATATTCTGATCAAGGGAGGTCCTTATATGAATATGGTTCAGAGTAAGACAGTAGGAGCTAAAGTTTTCAAAGTGATCAATGTGATCATTCTCACGGCGATGGCATTCAGCTGCTTCTATCCTTTATGGTATACATTATGCGTATCACTTTCATCAAAAGCCGCAGCAGAGGGCGGTCTGGTCACAATCTATCCGATAGGCATCAATCTGAGCTCTTATGATCTGATAATGGGCGACAAACAGTTCTGGCGTTCGTTTATGATATCAGTAGAGCGAGTTGTGTTCGGTACTCTGTTTACAATGATCGCGATCATAATGATGGCATATCCGCTATCTAAGAAAAAAGAAAAATATAAGCCCAGAGATATCCTTATGTGGGTCATGATATTCTGTATGCTGTTCAACGGAGGTACTATTCCGTGGTTCATCACAGTCAAGAATTATGGGATGATCGATACGATATGGGCACTGATATTCTCAGGATCAGTTCCGATATTCAATGTACTTCTGCTTATGAATTTCTTCAGGAACATCCCGGGAGATCTGGAAGAAGCGGCGATAGTCGATGGCGCTGGACCGTGGACGATCCTTTGGAAGATAATAGTGCCATGTTCGAAGCCTGTTATCGCGACAGTCGTACTATTCACTTCAGTCGGGTACTGGAATGAATATTTTCAAGGTCTTGTTCTTATTAACAAACAGGAGAACTATCCGCTGCAGACATATATCAGACAGATCACGGTCAATATCCCTGCTGGTGTGACGCTCACGGCTGAGCAGTATCAGCAGCTTTCGACAAAGTCAAATAAATCGCTCGAAGCTGCAAAGGTATTTATTGCACTTGTGCCTATGCTGATAATATATCCGTTCCTTCAGAAATATTTTGTCAACGGCATAACACTGGGCGCTGTAAAAGAGTAGTTAATGAAAAGATCGGGCAACATGAATCAGATACTGGGAGCAGTAAAAGAGTGTTAATGAGACAATCGGGCAATATGAATCAGACACAGGGAGTTATAAAGGGAATATAGATATGTTATGGAGGTAATCTACTATGAGATTCACTAACGGATGCTGGATGATGCGCGAAGGGGTTGAATGTTTTTCTCCAAAGCAGGCGTATGAGGTGATAGATCAGGGGCAGAGCATAAAGCTTGTGGCTCCGACAAATAAGATAAAAAATAAAGGTGATACGCTGGGACTTGTAAATCTTACGGTCTTTATTTCGGCGCCCTATCCGGAAGTGATACGTGTACAGACGTATCACCATATGGGAATCAGGGAAAAAGAACCAAAATTTCAGATATCACCGGTTTCAAAAGAAAAGATAAAGTATGAACTGGACGAAGGGATACTCACTGTTCATTCAGGAACACTTTCACTTGTCATAGATACTGTGGACTGGAAGATGCACTATGAGAGAAACGGCAGGCTTCTTACAAAGAGTAACGGAAGAGGTCTTTCTTTTATGAAGGAAGACTGGAAGGGAATGCCGTATGACACTGCGGGCGAGGGCGCATATATGCATGAGCAGCTCGGACTGTCAGTGGATGAGAAAGTATATGGTTTTGGAGAGAAGTTCACTTCATTTATCAAGAATGGTCAGACGGTAAAGATGTGGAACGAAGACGGCGGGACGTGTACTGACCAGTCATATAAGAACATTCCGTTTTATATGACAAATAAGGGGTATGGCGTATTCGTCAATCATCCGGAAAAAGTTGAATTTGAGGCTGCGACAGAGAACGTTTCGGGAGTAAGTTTCTCAGTAAAGGGTGAGAGCCTTGATTATTTTGTCATAAACGGACCTTCTATGAAGGAAGTTCTGATGCATTACACGGATATCACCGGGAAACCGGCGCTTGTTCCACAGTGGTCATTTGGATTGTGGCTCTCTACTTCATTTACGACTGATTATGATGAGAAGACTGTAATGAGCTTTATAGACGGAATGAAAGAGAGAGGGATACCTCTGTCTGTATTTCATTTTGACTGCTGCTGGATGAAGGAATTCCACTGGACGGATTTCGTATGGGATTCAAGGATATTTCCTGATCCTAAGGGTATGCTCTCAAGGATAAAGGAGCGCGGAGTAAAGATATGCGTCTGGATCAATCCTTACATAGGGCAGGAATCAGTACTGTTCAAAGAAGGCGCTGAAAAAGGGTATCTCATTAAGCGCGCAAATGGTGACGTATGGCAGTGGGATATGTGGCAGCCGGGACTTGCACTTGTTGATTTTACTAATCCGGACGCATGTAGATGGTACCAGGGAAAACTTAAAGAACTTCTTGATACCGGGGTTGATTGTTTCAAGACTGACTTTGGCGAGAGGATTCCAACAGACTGTGTATATTATGATGGCTCGGATCCGGTCAAGATGCACAACTATTATACGTATCTTTATAATGAATGTGTTTTCGATGTTCTCGAAAGCGTAAAGGGTAAAAATGAGGCGATCTTATTTGCCAGATCAGCTACCGCAGGAACGCAGAAATTCCCGATCAACTGGGGCGGCGACTGCTGGTCAGATTATGAATCGATGGAACAGTCGCTTCGCGGAGGACTTAGCCTTACGAGCAGCGGCTTTGGATACTGGAGTCATGATATCGGCGGGTTCGAGAATACTTCGACACCGGACGTGTATAAGAGATGGGCAGCGTTCGGACTTTTCTCTTCACACAGCAGACTGCATGGAAGTTCATCATACAGGGTGCCGTGGGTATATGATGATGAAGCTGTAGATGTAGTCAGATTTTTCACAAGGACAAAATTATCACTCCTGCCTTATCTGTATTCGAGCGCTGTGAATACGAGCAGGACAGGCATACCGATAATGCGCTCGATGGTAATAGAATTCACAGATGACGAGATATGTTCATATCTTGATAAGCAGTATATGCTTGGCGATTCTATCCTTGTGTCACCGATATTCAACGATGAAGGGATGGCTGATTATTACCTTCCGGCCGGGAGATGGACTAATATATTTACCGGCGAAGAGGATAACGGCGGTCATTACAGGCGTGAACATCACAGCTATATGTCTATACCTGCATGGGTTCGCGAAAATACGATCCTTCCTACAAGCACATATACAGATGATGCCTTATATGAGTTCGATGATCATATGGAATATAAGGTATACGGTCTTTGCGATAAGGCAGATGCTGTAGTATATCAGCATGCAGATGAGATAATGGAACTTCATGGTACAAAGAGCGCTGACGGGATAATATTTACACAGAAAGCAAAAAAGCCGTATGATATAAGACTTGTAAATGTAAAAGCAGTCTCGGTATCAGGAGCTTCTATGAAGATCGATGGAAATGATACGCTCATTCATGTTGACGATGTTAAGGCTGAGATAGTTTGCAAGGTGTGAAATGATGGTCATGTGAAAAATATCGAAACGGTATTATATGATCATTGGAATATGGGAGCATGCGGTGAAAATTATGGATTCAACACTGTATGGTAATCAAGACATAGGTGGACGTGTGAGGTATACAGATCCGTCGCTGTCTGCACATGAGAGAGCATCTGACCTTATAGGGAGGATGACGCTTAGAGAAAAAGTCGGTCAGCTTAATCAGAGACTGTATGGATTCAGGATATATAAAAGGAATGGAAATGATATAGAACTTACCGCTGAATTCTGTGATGAAGTCAGGAGATTCGGCGGTATAGGCGTTTTATATGGACTGTACAGAGCTGATCCGTGGGCAGATAAAGATGAGGATACCGGGATAACTCTCGAACTATCTAAGAAGGCATATAATACGGTTCAGAAATATGTCATAGATCATTCAAGGCTTGGCATACCAATGCTGCTCAGTACCGAATGTCCGCACGGACATCAGGCGCTGGGCGGAGGTCTGCTGCCTGTAAATCTGGCGGCGGGAGCTTCATTTGATCCGGCTATTATAAAAGAAGGTTATGAAGCGTGTGGTCGTCAATTACAATCTGGACATGTAGATATCGCGCTTATGTCTATGCTCGATATTCTAAGGGATCCGCGGTGGGGCAGGTGTGAAGAGTGCTACTCCGAGGATCCTTTTCTTGCGTCAAGGATGGCTGAAGCCGCAGTCAGCGGCATGCAGTCAAGTGGTGTCAGCTGCACTGCAAAGCATTTCTGTGCTCAGGGTGAAACGACAGGCGGGGTAAACGCGAGTGCCGCGAGGATAGGAGAGAGAGAACTCCGGGAGATTCACCTTCCGGTCGTAAAAGCATGCTGCGACGCCGGGGTAGACGGAATAATGGCGGCATACAATGAGATAGACGGTGTCTATTGTCATGCAAATAAGTGGCTTATTAATGATGTGCTGCGCAGAGAGATGGGGTTTGGCGGCACAGTGATGGCTGATGGACTTGCCATTGATCTTCTGAAAAAGATAACAGGCGGTGATACGCCAAAGGCAGCTGCATTAGCGCTTAAGGCGGGCATCGATATCAGCTTGTGGGATGAAGCATATTCGAGGCTTGATGAGGCTGTACTTCAGGGACTTGTATCTGAGCAGCAGCTTGATGAGGCTGTGATGAGAGTGCTGGAACTTAAGTTCAGCAAGGGTCTGTTTGAACACAGCTATATGGATGAGAATATGATCAGCTCAAAAGCTGCGGGGATAGATAATGTTTCACTTGATATTGCCAGAGAATCTTTGGTCTTACTGAAGAATGAAGATAATATTCTGCCGTTGGGAGACAGATACAAGAAGATCGCTGTAGTAGGGTATGAAGCGTCAGACAGATACGTACAGCTTGGAGATTATACTCCTCCGATAGATGAAAGCTCATGTATGACGGTCAGTGAGGGGATGCGGATATATGCGCCTTCAGGTGTCAGTGCCCAATACGTGAGAGGGTGTGGCTTCTCGGAAGAGATGCCAAAGGAAAAAGAAAAGGCTATAAAAGCCGCAAAGGCTGCGGACATCGTAGTAGTAGTCATCGGAGGGTCATCATCGAGATTCGGCGGAGCGGAATTCGACGGTAATGGAGCTGCTATCGCAAATGAGAAAAAAAGAGAGATGGACTGCGGAGAAGGAATGGACAGTGCATCACTCAGGATCCCTGCGGCACAGGAGGATCTGCTTCATGAATTAAGTCTTATAGGTAAGCCGATAGTAACGGTATTGATCGCGGGAAGACCATATGTTATCGAACAGGAGATAAGAGAAAGTCAGGGAATTATATATTCATTTTATCCGGGACCGTGGGGTGGCAGAGCTATAGCGGAACTTATATTTGGAATCATATCTCCGTCCGGCAGACTTCCGGTATCTATACCACGTGATGCAGGTCAGCTGCCTGTATATTACAACGCAAAATCGTCGTATGAACCTGCAGGATATTCTGATATAAAAGGCGGCGCATCATATTCATTTGGATATGGTCTTAGTTATACTGAATTTTTCATAAATGACATCAGTGTCACAAAGGATGAAAAACATATAAGTGTAAAGTTCACTATCAGCAACACCGGGGCGATGGAAGGCTGTGCCGTGCCGATGGTATTTGTACACAGGATATCGGGAGAGACAACGCCAAGGGTATGTGAGCTTAAGGCTTTTACAAGAGTTTGGCTTGAATGCGGAGAAGAACGGATAGTAGAGATGTCTGTTTCAAAGGAAGAACTTTTCTATTATGGGTGCGATATGAGAAAGATATCGTATTTCGACGATGTGGAGCTTATAATAAAAGAAGGTGAAAACACTTACAAAAGCAATTAATGACAAGGAGAAAGATGACACTCCTGGAGTATTTGAGCAAGAGGGAAAGATGCGAAGTGTAAAATCAGGTGTCAGATCGTACCATAACCATATGTCGAGAAATAAAGTGCTGCTGGTATTTGCAGCCGTTCTGATCTTTTTTAACATAATAGTTTTTAATGATTCGTGCTTCTATAGTCAGCCGATATGCAGGATCGTAAGTATAGAGACGACGCAGCAGCCGGATGTCGTTGGAGATCTGGGCACAAGCGAGAGCGCGTACAGACAGAAGCTTGTATGCAAGGCGATAAATGGTACACAGCATGATGTGGATGCAGCCAGTACGACAAGCCGCATGACAGCCAGTGCGGATAACACATTTACGATTGAGAATGATTATACTTTTTCAAGATATAACGATACGAAGTATCATAAGGGAGATTATCTTTTTCTGCGGGAAGTAAAGACTGATAATGCCGGAAATATCACTTCGGCGGTGATCGACGGTCAGAAGAGAGATTATTTTCTTTCGATACTTTTGAGCGCTGTGATATTTGGGGCGGTGCTGACAGCCGGCGCAAGAGGCGCTGCATTTGCCATGGCGCTTGCGGCAAATATAGGAGTTCTGGCAGCAGGCTTTGCATGCTTTCAGGCAGGAGTCAGCTTCATCTTTGTAACAGCAGCATTTCTTGTCATATTCCCTTTTATTTCCCTGATGCTCTGTATTGGAAAAAATGAACATATGAAAGCCTCCCTGATATGCACATATGCAGTGACGGGAGTGCTTGCGGCGGTCTATTGCCTGTTAAGGAGGCTGTCACCGAATCTGGATTATACACTTCAGGACTACGTGAGAAACGGGACTCTTGATATCGATCTGCTGCTTTCCTGCGGGACGATAATAGGAAGTCTCGGAGCGATAATGGACACGTCGATATCGCTGACGAGCGGTGCGGCGGAGATCTTGCGGCGTACGCCGGAGATAGACGATGCTTCTCTGAGGGAGTCGCTTCGTGATATCGGGATCGATGTGACGGGAACTATGATAAATGTGCTGTTTTATACTTATATGGCGGGACGGATTCCGATGTGCATCGCACAGCTTGCAAACGGAATGCCGGTTTTTGTCATGTTCAGATATTACATGCCGTTCGAACTTATAAGGTTTCTGACGGGTGCTGTCGGCATAGCGCTGACGACGATAGTATCGGAGTGGTTTATCGTGAAACACATGAAAAAACATATTGATGATAAGTCTGAAATTGTTAAAGGCGTAAGTGAGAGTGTCAGTGTAGATGATGACATCAGTAAGCAGGTGAAGTTATGATGGTTCTGGCGATGTTTATAATGCTAGTTGTCCTGGTCATATATATCGCACGTGATAAAAGCGGGAAGGTGATGCTGACACTTTTATATAACGCGCTCGTCTTATTTGCAGCGGTAGTGCTGCTTGGTATGCATGTAAATCCATATGTGATAGGGTGGATAAGCTTTGGACTTATATCTCTTCTTACACTGTTTTACCAGAATGGGGTAAATGAAAAAACGAAGGCTTCTTTCATTTCCCTTGTTATAATAATGGGGATATTGACAGTTCTCGTGCTATTCTTGTGCGACAGGGCAGGAATATGTGGCTTAAATAGCAAGACAGCTGTCGAGGATGAAGTGTCGGTGCTTGATCTGCATATCCGAGTGAACATGGTGGGCGTGACATATGTCGTTATCATGCTTGGACTCATAGGAACAGTGAAGGACAGCGCGATGGCTGTGGCGACCGGTCTTTATGAGGTAAATGAGAAGAATCCCGGGCTGCCTAGGCACGAACTTTTTGCATCGGGTATGAACATTGGACGCGATATCATCGGAGTTACGATCAATACGCTCTTATTTGCCGCGATAGGAGAGTCGATGCTGATGGTTCAGATGTACTTCGACTGTAATTATACATTTGCGCAGCTGATCAATGCGAAATCGCTTTTTCAGGAAGTTGTGCTGATGCTTGTCGGTGGCTTAGGAGTTGAACTATCGGTTCCCATAACGAGCGCGATAACGGCGATCCTGATGAACAGATCGGTTTTTAGTGACCGTTGAGGGGTATTTAAGACATTTTCTATTGATTCTTATTTTTTGTAATGATATCCTGACAGGTGGTTTTGAGCTGTCTGGCAGCAGAAAAGCCGCAATAACGATATGTTGTGGGTTTCAAAAGCAGCAAATATGTTTATGAGGTGGAAGATGAGTAGAAGGAAGGAAAAAGGTAAAAAGCGTTGTGGCTTCTTCCGAAGGAATATCTTCTTTTGGATAGGTCTCGCAATCACATACCTTTGTATCGCAATACCGATCAATCAGTTATTTTCCCATCCCGAACCAACAGAAGAAGATTATGAGGCAGCACCGGAACCCGGATATTCAGGCGGTGAGGACGGATTCTATGTGGTAGATAAGGCAGGAGTCTTATCGGATGAGACAAAGAGTTTTATAGAAGCGCAGGGAGAGGCATTATGCGCCAGCACTAAAGCGCAGGTCGCTGTAGTCGTAGATCAGGATTCGGGCGATGATGGCATATATCCATACAGCATGAATCTTTTCGATGAAAATAAATATGGTGATGTAAAGCTTGATAACGGAGTCCTTTTAGTGATGCTGACAAATGAAGAGCAGGATGATGTAAAAGGTCCGCATGCAAGGATCACTACCGGATATGGAGTTGAGGGATGTCTTCCTGATGGAAAATGCGGACGTATCCTTGATACTTACACGATGCCGGCTATGAAGGAAGGAAACTATGATAAGGCAGCGGTAGATACATGGAAAGTTATCGCAACGACTGTGTATCAGGAATATGGCGTGGAAGTTCCTGCGGCAGTCAATATGGACACTACCGCAGTAGAAGATACTGATGGCGATGATGAAGATGAGGGACTTGGACTGAACGGCTGGATATTTGTCATATGGCTGATATTTGCTATCATGTTCGTAGTGGCAAGGATCATGTATTCGGATGAGGATCAGGTCAACCCATACAAAGGCTGGGTAGGAAGATGGTTTAGGGAAGGCTATGGTCCACTTGGATCTATTCTTATGATCCTGAGCCTGTTTGGTGACGGAGATGGCGGCGGCTTTAGCGGCGGCGGTGGCGGCGGCTCATCCGGAGGCGGCGGTTCATCAGGCGGCGGAGGAGCGAGCAGGTAAGAGCCGTAAGATGAACGAAGACGGCGAATAGCAGTAATAAGAGAAGCCAGTAAGAACAGTAATAAGAGCAGCAACAAGAGCAGTAATAAGAGTATCAATAAGAGCAGCAATAGAACACATAATATCAAAACTGCAGTCTAAGCTCATACGAGCGGACAAAAGGAGAGAAAATGAAAAAGACGATAGGAATCATAATAGCGGTAATAGTAGTTATAATCGCAATCTTTGCGGGCACATATAATTCGCTCGTATCATCACAGGCAGCAGTCGAACAGAAACAGGCAGATATCGATACGCAGCTTAAGAGGCGTACAGATCTTATACCAAATCTTGTGACTGTAGCAAAGAGCTATGCAGCTCATGAGACTGAGGTATTTGATGCGGTAAATAAGGCAAGAGAGAATCTTATGGGTGCCGGAACGATGCAGGAGAAGGCAGCAGCTGATGATCAGCTTACAAGCGCACTTGGAAAGCTTGTTGCTATTGCTGAAAATTATCCGGAACTGAAATCGGATACCGTATATGTAGATCTTATGGATGAACTCGCAGGTACTGAGAACAGGATAAGCACAGCACGGACTAATTATAACGAAGCAGTAAAGGACTATAATACAGGGATTCGTTCATTCCCTAAAAATATATTCGCAGGCATGTTCGGCTTCGAAAAAGCAGAGTATTTTACTGCATCAGAAGCAGATCAGGAACCTGTCACAGTCGATCTTGAGAATAAATGATGACAGTAGGCGAAGGTCATGAAAATGTAACAAAGAAAAAACATACGGGGCTTAAGGTATTAGGGATAATCTTTATTATTCTCATTGTCTTATTTGTCATCGTATTTGCGCTACTGATGTTTCTGCCTGATGACAGTGACAAGCAGGCCGTGTATAGCAGCGACTATGAAGAGACGGCTCTTACGGATCTTGTCAGCAAACTGTCGCAGGGTGGGAAGAGTCCCTGTAGCGATTATGATGGGGAAAATGGAATCTGGGGCACTGCAGGAATTGATGATTCAGGGGAGCTTCGTGCTCCATACACTGATACATCAAAAGCGCAGACTGTAACGTGGATGGTATATATAGTAGGAGCGAATCTTGAAAGTGAAGACGGCGCTGCGAGTGCTGATATTCAGGAAATGCTGGATTCGAAGAACGGCAGTGATCTGAATGTCGTCATTCAGACCGGTGGTGCAAAGAAATGGGATAATGGAAATATTTCTGCCGATACCCGTGAGCGCTGGCTGATCCAGAACGGAGAGATGTCACTTTGCGAAGATATCGGACAGGATTCGATGTGCACGGAGAGTTCACTTTCGGATTTTGTATCATGGTCTGCGGAGACATATCCGGCAGACAGGTACATCCTGACACTATGGGATCATGGCGGCGGGACGCTTGGCGGATATGGCTCTGACGAGAATTATCCGGAGGACGGGCTTGATCTTGCAGAAATGGCAGGTTCAGTTGCTGACAGCGGGATAAAGCTTGATATAGTCTCATTTGACGCGTGTCTGATGGGAACAATGGAGACAGCATATACATTTTCACAGTATGCCGATTACCTTATCGCGAGCGAAGAGACAGAGCCGGGCGACGGCTGGTATTATACGGATACGATGAAGGCGCTTTCTGATGACCCGGCAATGTCAAGTGAAGAACTTGGAGCAAGACTTATCGATGATTACGGTGATTATTACGCAAATACAGGAGTGACGCTGTCACTTATAGATCTTCGCGTGATCCCGAAACTATATAAAGCATGTACGTCATATTACCAGAGTGCTGATCAGGAACTCACAGAACAGCAGGGATTTACACAGCTGTCATCTGCGAGAAGCGGAAGCAGGTCCTATGCCGACGGAGAATACGAGCAGGTAGATCTTGCGGATTATGTGCAGCGCACAGATGTATCAGGCGGCGAAGATGTTGTAAGAGCACTGTTTGAAGCGGTGAGATATCGCAATAAGTCGGATCTGACCGGGTCATACGGACTCGCCACTTATTTCCCGTATACAAGTCCTGAAGAATATGCGGATGTGATAAGTGATCTTACTCAGGTAGGGTGTAACGGTGCTGAAGATTTCTATGATTCGTTCCTGAGTATCCTTGCTTCAGGTACGGGGGGAAATGAGAACGGAGTGACGTCGCTTACCGGTTACGAAGAGGAGACGCTGGATTTTGGCGATGAATCATGGTATACGTCAGATGCCGGACAGGGATTCGACTTCGACACGATAGATAACACTGACGAACTGACGCTGGATTACAGCGATAAGGACGAAGCATACGTTCTGTCATTATCTGACGACACATGGGATGATATCGAAGATATACAGCTTCAGGTGATGATCGATGACGGAGAAGGGTATCTTGACCTGGGCTCTGATCAGCTGTGTGATGTGACAGATGACGGCAGCCTGATCGTTGATTTCGACAGCACGTGGACTCTTATAGACGGAATGCCGGTCGCATATTATGCAGACAAGCCCCAGGAAAATGGTGACCTGACAATCTACACCGGAAAGGTACCGGCGGAACTTAACGGCGAAGAGGATATAGACATATGTATCAAGCGGCAGCTTGACAGCGATGGGAACGGAACAGCAGAAGTACTCGGATATCTTCCAC
>OBMA010000582.1_pt1 | contig 21867 bp, 18 predicted proteins | sample 1539141 | NCBI WGS metagenome assembly OBMA01 (sample SAMEA3991484, study PRJEB22521) | metagenome | biome: anthropogenic terrestrial biome; feature: sewage plant; material: raw primary sludge | place: Sweden | collected 2012-09-26
TGGAGTTCAGACGTGTGCTCTTCCGATCTGCGGGAGTAGCGTAAAAGTAAAAAACGTTATCAGGAGCCTCGTCTTGAATTTCATTGATGTCTTTTTCTTTTTCATATCTTCCCCATGCCTATCACTTTCCAAATATATGATAACACCGGTAATAAGCTGATAACATTAACACGTTATAACATTATTCTAAAAAAAAAATTAACACACACATGAGACAATTCGCAATATTATGACAACATTTGCATTATCATGACAACGTTTGCATCAATCATTATTATCGTTCGCATCAAATATGTCTTATAAGCTCCCACGCGCCCATCATCGCATCTGCCGGGATTATCTTTCCAACTAATCTGTCAAACGTACAGATAAGTCCCGGGGTCGATACTGCAAGTCCCATACGTGAATCCCTGAGTGCGCCACGCACCACAGACGTCTGCATGCTTGCAAATGGAAAACTCTTTATATAGCTGCTGTTCTTTGACTGTTTTGCTTTTGCTATGAATTCTGTATCTTTGATCCAATAAGGGCATACTGCAGTAACGACTATCCCCTTAGGCGCAAGTTCAACTCTGAGCGCACGTGAATATCTGTAAAGGAAAGATTTTGAAGCCGCATATACTGACAGATACTGTAACGGCTGAAACGCTGCGGTTGAACATATCTCGATTATTCTGCTGCCCGGTTTCATATACGGTATCACGATCTTCGTTATATCGACCGCTGCCCTGCAGTTCAGATCGATCATCACATTTTCTTCTTCAAGAGAAAGATCTTTGTAACTGCCTATCTTTCCTGATCCTGCTGCCTGAACAAGCACTTTCACTGCAGGTTTTTCTTCTTCAAGTATCTTCTGTATCTCCCTGATAGAATCGATATTCGTTATATCATACGCGAACACTCTTATCTTTGTACTGCACTGACCGGCCAGTTCTTCAAGTCTTTCCTTGCGTCTGGCTATAACCCATATCTCATCGCATTTCCACCCATCTGCGATCCTTTGAACAAATTCCCTGCCAAGACCGCTCGACGCGCCGGTAACAATCCCAATTATGCTCATAAAGTCTCCTTTCTATACCCAGACTCATAATACCTTGCACCGATCTGCGGTATATCACGGGTGGTATCTTAGTATCACCGCTGATGTCGGTTCCATGATTATCTCAATTCTGCCTGACCGTACTGTATATTCCTGTGTCCATAATGAATATCCGCTGCCATCGGTATATATCATTCGTTTCATTATGCAGTCCGACGGTATCCCGAGGTACCTGACGTCAATCTCACAGCTCTTTGAATTTCCGTTATTATTTACTATAACGACTGAACAGTCCGCTGCATTAAAACGCCCGTATGCCAGTACGCCATATTCAGATGTTATCTTCTTAAATGAACCAGTCTTAAGTTCGCTGCAGATCTTGTGAATGCGGATTATATCCTTGTGAAATGAGATCATCTCCTGATCTTCGCGTCCCCACGGATAAGTTCTGCGATTATCCGGATCTGTGAATCCGCACATCCCGGCCTCATCTCCGTAATATATAGTCGGCATGCCAGGCCATGTCATCTGCATTATAACGGCTTCGCGCATTACAGCTTTGCTTACGCCTTCATTCGCCGCTTCCGGTCCTAAAGTATCTATGCGGCCTGTCTTCCGGTTTGTTCTTGTCAGGAAGCGCGAATGATCGTGATTAGACAATTCATTCATAGCGACCTGAAGTGACGGCTGTGTCATTTCTGCTGCAGCGTACTGCATAGCATTCCAGAAATTCACAGTGTTTCCAAGCATATCCGGTCTCGAATCATCACTGTGCTTTTCCATTCCTGTCAGAAACCAGGTGACTGGTTCCATAAAAGCATCATAGTTCATGACCGAATCCCACTCGTCGCCCTGCAGCCATTCACTTGGACTTCCATAATGTTCAGCCAGAATAACCGCGTTAGGATTAGCTTCCTTAACGTTTTTTCTGAATTCCTTCCAGAAATAATGGTTGAATTCCGGTGAATGCCCCAGATCCGCCGCAACATCCATTCTCCATCCATCTGCGTTATACGGAGGCGATACCCATTTTCGCGCTATCCTCATTACGTAATCAAAAAGTTCTTTTGATGCTTCATAATTTAATTTCGGAAGGGTATCGTGTCCCCACCAACCCTCATATGTCGGATTATACGGCCATCTGTTCTCATCGCAGAAGCCAAAGAAATTGCGGTATGGACTATCTGCGGAGATAAACGCACCCTTTTCGTAACCGGGCTGATTTTCGTATATCCTCTCCCTGTCCATCCATTTGTTAAACGAGCCGCAATGATTAAATACACCGTCCAGTATGACTTTGATTCCTCTTGCATGTGCCTTTGCGACAAGTTCCGCAAATATCTTATTTCCCGCATCCAGATTTTGCGGATTCGTCACACGATTTATATATCTTGTCGCGAAACGATTCTCATCCTGCCCCGGCTGTAGAAGATCACCCGTATCATATGGTATTGCGCCAAAATGCGGATCGATATGATCATAATCCTGTATGTCATATTTATGGTTTGAAGGGCTCAGAAACAAAGGGTTGAAGTAAATAGCTTCGATGCCCAAGCTTTCAAGATAATCAAGTTTATCAAGTACACCCTTAAGATCTCCGCCATAGAATTCGTGAACGTCGAGCGCTGACGGATACTGATACCAGTCGTTCATATGAACGACATGATTTCCAAGATATGAATATTCATCTGTAAGGACATCATTTGACTCATCTCCGTTACAGAATCTATCCACATATATCTGATACATAACTGCACCCTTGGCCCAGTCCGGCGTCTTGAATCCGGGTATCAGTCTGAACTTGAAGTGCTGGTCAGGTGTGCGGACTGCACCGCGCATATCATAGCAGCAGTGAAGATGTCCGGTTCTTACTTCAAAATAGTAGGAAGTCTGCTCATTCTCTATTCTGAGATCATAGTAATAATAGTCGAAGAGTCTGCCGGATCCATTTTCCTTCAGCATATAATCTTTTTCTGTTCCAAATACTATCTGAACAGAATCCACATTATTCCGTGCGGTTCTGAATCGTATGCGTACCGTCGTATATGGATCTGTTTCCATCGGTATGACAAACTGTCCTGTTGTATCCGAGAAAAGTGCATCCATATTAAGGATAGGTCTCATAGAAAAAATATATAGACTATTTCTTGCAGTGCCATTATCTAAAGAAAAATCATCTGTATTCATGCTCACCCCTATAGGACATATTTTATACTAGATGTAGAATTTGCACAAGATGAAAACACAGCATGTTGCTTTTCTGCGCGCCCTGTCTCTATTATTTTATCGGCATATAAGACACACGGCTTTATACAATTCTGTTCAAATAAATGTGAATGCTAAAAAAGACAGGTGCGGGCGCATCTGTCTTCTTCAGAGAAGGTATTTCTTTCTTATGGGGTATAACGAAAAACTATATAATGTATTGGGGGGTTACAAGTAGTATAGTATCATCACCTGCGTTTCACAGCAATACATAGGATTCACAAATATTACAAAAACATGAGGCATTTTTTGGTAATTATTCACAAACGATTGTTGTGCCATTTGCCAAATTGTCTGCTTTGATATCACATTGATTTTGTTTAATATTATGCTTAAACATTCACCGGAATGAGATCCTGCGCGCTCTTATCCTCATTCTCGTCCTTTTTAAACAGAGATTCGAACTCGTCTCTGCCTATCTTCTCTTTCTCTATGAGAAGTGACGCGGAACTGTCAAGCACATCCCTGTATTCAAGAATGATCTTCTTTGCCGATTCATAACATGAATCTATTATAGTCTTAATCTCTTTGTCGATCTCGCCTGACATCTCTTCACTATGTGTCTTGGTATGTGCGAAATCCCTGCCTAAGAAGACCTCATCCTCATCCTCTTCTTCATAGCAGATTACGCCTATCTTATCAGACATGCCAAATTTTGTGACCATCTTTCTTGCTTCCTGTGTTGCTTTCTTAATATCACTGGATGCCCCGGTCGTGATATCTCCGAACACTATCTCCTCTGCTATTCTTCCGCCGAGAGAGACTATGATATCTTCGAGCATTTCCTTCTTTGTACGGAACATTTCATCGTTTTCAGGCAGTGGCATTGTATATCCTGCAGCGCCGAGTCCCGTTGGTATTATAGATACCGTGTAGACAGGTCCCACATCCGGAAGTACATGGAACAGTATCGCATGACCTGATTCATGATACGCCGTAATCTTCTTCTCTTTATCTGAGATGATACGACTCTTCTTTTCAGTACCTATTCCGACTTTTACAAATGATCTCTTTATATCGTCCTGATTTATATATGATCTGTTCTCCATCGCTGCTGTTATAGCAGCTTCATTCAGAAGATTCTCAAGATCAGCGCCTGTAAAGCCTGCTGTAGTCTGTGCGACCTGCTTCAGATCAACATCATCCCCTACCGGTTTATTCTTTACGTGAACGTTCAGTATTTCCTCTCGTCCCCCAACATCTGGTCTGGATACAGTGATCTTTCTGTCAAAGCGCCCCGGTCTTAATATCGCCGGGTCAAGTATATCAACTCGGTTTGTTGCGGCAAGGACTATAATTCCTTCATTTACTCCAAAACCATCCATCTCAACCAAGAGCTGATTAAGTGTCTGTTCACGTTCGTCATGTCCACCGCCAAGACCTGCGCCTCTGCGTCTTGCGACTGCATCTATCTCATCGATAAATATGATGCAGGGCGCGTTCTTCTTCGCTTCATCGAACATATCACGCACACGTGATGCACCGACACCGACAAACATCTCAACGAAATCAGAACCGGAGATACTAAAGAACGGCACCCCTGCCTCTCCCGCAATAGCCTTCGCAAGGAGTGTCTTACCGGTACCCGGTGCTCCTTCCAGAAGAACACCTTTGGGAATCCTTGCTCCGACTTTAGTAAATCTCGCCGGATTTTTAAGAAATTCTACTATTTCCTCAAGTTCTGCCTTTTCCTCTTTTAGTCCTGCTACATCCGTAAATCTCGTCTTGTTTGCACCCGCATCAAGCTTTGCACGGCTCTTTCCAAAATTCATCATCTTGGATCCGCCGCCGGCTGCAGCATTCTGCGCATTCATCATGGCAAATAAGAATACACATACCACAACGACTATCAATATCGGAAGGATATTTGACAGGAACCAGTTTTCCTGCGGAACATTTTCGACGCGCACATCAAGATCATATTTTTCACGGATTGTCTGTTCAAGCGTGATGACATCTGTTGAATAAAACGATTTTTCATCGCCCGTCTTAAGAGTCACATAGACAGCTCCCGTAGGGGTTGCTTCATTAGGCTTGATCGTGACCATTGCAACCTTATGATTATCAAGATCACTTAACATCATACCTTTTGTATAGCTGTCATCATGAATGTTCATCGTACTGATCCACACTGTGAACAGCAGCAGTCCGATGATTACTATAAAATATACGTAAAAGCTTCTGGCATTCTTACTGTTATTCAATATTCGATCCTTTCTTTGCCGCATTCAAGTGATATGTCATTCAAACTTTACTATTCCTATATACGGAAGATTACGATACTTCTGATCATAATCAAGACCATATCCAACAATAAATTCATCCGGTACTTCAAATCCTTTATAATCGGCTTCTATCTCAACTACCCGACGTTCAGGCTTATCAAGCAGTGCACATAGCTTAAGGCTCTTAGGTCCCCTGTCCTTGAGCATATCAAGAAGATACGAAAGTGTGCGGCCGGTATCAACTATATCCTCAACGACGATCACATTTTCATCGGCGATAGGCTCATCAAGATCCTTTACGATCTTGACAACACCTGTGGAAGTTGTTGATCCGCCATAGCTTGATACTGACATAAAATCTATCGTTACAGGAATCGTTATTCTCTTCGCAAGTTCGCATGCAAAAAAACTCGCACCTTTAAGTATACAGATAAGATGCACTTTTTCCCCTGCATAGTCTTTACTGATCTGAGCTCCAAGCTCACATATGCGGGCATTCACCTTCTCTTCTGATATCATTTCTTCAATACGTTCAGACATCGATCTCTCCATTTCCTAACTGCACCTTAATGACCTTTTGGGTATGTGCTGTTATCTTGTAATATTCGCTTATACGGTATCCGGGGATCCACACAATATGACTGCCATCCGTCAGCACATACATCAGATCACGTACATTCTTGGGTATCTTCTGATTTACCATATAGCTCTTAAGCGTCTGTCTGTGCATCGAATCATCAACCATCAGATAATCTCCGCTGCGCCTTCGGCGCCAGAGCAGACACGATGTTATTTTATCATAATCAAAGTATTTCGTACACTCATTTTGCGTTATATCTATATGACCCGTCTCGTCATTATCAAGCATCGTAAATGAGACTTGACCGATTCCTTTAAGATCTAACATGCATGGCAGATCCGGTACATATATCTCCGTCGCATCTGTGTCGATAGGAACGCTCTTTCTCGGTGCGATATACAGCCGTCCATACGTTTTTTCTGCGCGAAGCCCATAAGGAAGATCGATTCCGCCGCTTCCGTTAAGCGCGCTCAGACCGATAACAGCTTTTATATGTGTCTGGGTGATATCCTTGCGATGCGGCGTCAGTTTTTCAAAACATCTAAGTATGACTGCTTTCTGAATGACTATATCATTTGACATGAACTTTTCCATATCGATCTCATATCCGTTGTCATACGATATTACCGAATCATCAAAGGCTTTCTGTGTCTGTCTGTCAACATAAGCCTGCACCTCAGTAAGCATGTCAGCTGTCTCATTTATGTGTCTGATAGCACCGGAGCAGATCTTTTCTTCAGCATACGCAAGTATGTTATGGCGTATGCGGTTTCTCGCGTAATCATCACTCAGATTTGTTCTGTCAGTCATATATGGCTGTTCTTGTTCCTCAAGATACTTTTCTATCTCGCTGCGGCTGATACAAAGTAATGGCCTTACGATTCTGCCATGAACCGGTTCTATACCGCACATTCCCTTTAGTCCGCTCCCCCTGAACAGATTAAACTCAACCGTTTCGGCACGGTCGTTACTGTTATGAGCGACTGCCGTAACGTCAAGCCTGTCTTTGTCCATTATCTCATTAAATATGTCATATCTCAGTATGCGTCCCGCTTCCTCAGATGATAATCCGTGTTCCGATGCATATCCTTCCATATCGACACATCTGAGTGTGAATGGAACGTCAAGTCTTGTGCATAGCTGTCTTACAAATTCGGCATCCTCTCCCGCTTCGGCGCGAACTCCATGATTCACATGAACGACTTCGATGGAAATACCGAGTCTTTCTCTCATTTCACAGAGCATAAGAAGAAGGCATGTTGAATCGGCACCGCCGGACACTCCGGCAAGCACTCTACAGCCGCTGTTGAACATTCTATTTTCTGTGATATATCTATATACTTTGTCCGTCAAATCTGCTGGCATCTTATTCTCCGTTTTGCATTCGCGTCATTATCACGCCGTTCGTAACGTAGAAAAAACCCGGATGCATCATGCTCTCCGGGTCTATATATCATCATAACACTGAGAAATCTTTATTTATCGCTTTCCTTGAATAATATCTCACCGTCATGAACAAGTCCAAGCTTATCTTTGGCTACATCCTCTACATACTTCTTAGTCTGAGTGTATTTTTCATACTGATCAAGCTCATCGCTTCTAGCCTGTTCCTGCTTGATCTCGTCATTAAGCTCTGCTTCTGTCTCAGAAAGTTCCTGCACGCGGCTATTCATCTCAATACTCTTGATGCCTACTACTGCCAGCAGTATCATAATTACGACTGTGATGAGCATCATTGCCATTTTATTCTGTTGTTTTTTTCGGTATACATAACGACCGCGGCGATGATTTGTTGCCATAATCATGACTCCTTTCAGATCTCGTTTACATAAATTATTTTAGCCTCAAACGAGCTCCGCGTCAACCTGTTTTTGCCTGATAAATTGGCATTTTCTCAGAGTTTTTAGTAGTCTGGCAAGTAGTTGTATCTTCCTCAAATCGAACCACAATATGTAGTATATGTTTACATAAGATTATATATACTTGAACATTTCTGTTGCCTCTTCCTTATGTATCGTTTCCTGAATTCTGAGTACCTCTACATTAACATCTTTATTTCCAAACTTTATCGTTATCTTATCACCCGCCTTAACGTCCGATGAAGCTCTTGCAGGTCTGTCATTCAGGAATACACGTCCGGCATCACAAGCTTCATTTGCTACCGTTCTTCTTTTGATAAGACGAGATACTTTTAGATATTTATCAAGACGCATTTCTTTATCCTCTCATAATATTATTTCTGATCAAATCAAGTATTAAAAAGAGCCCGGATACATGACCCGGGCTCTGCTCATTCACTGAAACAATAATACAAATTAGTTGATCATATCCTTCAGAGCTTTTCCAGCCTTGAACTTAGGAGCCTTTGAAGCCTTGATCTTCATTGCTTTGCCAGTCTGAGGATTTCTTCCCTCACGAGCTGCTCTCTTTGTAACTTCGAATGTACCGAAGCCAACAAGCTGAACCTTGTCACCCTTCTTAAGCTGCTTAGAAACAGTGTCTGTGAAAGCCTTAAGAGCTGCTTCTGCATCCTTCTTTGTAAGTCCTGTCTGTTCAGCCATAGCTGCAACTAATTCTGTCTTGTTCATTGTGAACTCCTCCTCTTGATTTGAGTATTCGTATTTGTGTGTTTCTTAAATGAAACACTATATATATTTATACTCATTTTGTCCCGTAATGTCAAGGTTTTTCGCCCATTTTCACGTTGTTTTATGTATTATTTTATGTATTTCCGCTGACTGTGCCATCAGATACCAGATCTGCAAATGAATATGTGATATCTGAGCCATCATTATAAAGATACACTGTATACGTTCTGGAGACATATCCTGACTTCGTAAATGTTATCGTATGGCTTCCTGTCGTCTTCGTAAAACATGCCGGAGATGTGCCTATATATGTACCATCCAAGTACACTGAGCAGTTCTTTGGAGCATCAACATATACTGAATTTGATGTCGTTGTCGAAGCACCTGTTGTCGTCGACGAATTACCGCTCACTGTTGTAGCCGATGTCGAATTCTGGATTGCCGCAGATTCATTTGATACCACGTCCGGTGCTACTGATGAAGCTGCTACTGCTGAAGAAATTTCGGCATTCTCTTCGCTCTCCTGTGAATTCTCATCACTGCTTGTGCTTTCGCTATCTTCTTTATCCAATTTCAGTGACAGTTTCGCCATATCGGTTCCGACTGATATATATTTGCTCACGGTTTCATATCCATCTGCCGAAGCTGTTATCTGATGTATTCCATACTTAAGTTCGACCGGTACCGATACTTCAGCATCGTTCCCGTCAATAAGTAGATGCGCATCTTCCGGATCAATGTCAAATTCAACATACCCCGTCTTCGGTTCCGGAGATACGATACCGCTGCAGTCTATATCAGTCTCATGATTTCTTGTGATCGTAATATCTCGATCTGCTTTTGCATCTCCGTTATATAACCTGACTTTATATGTTCCTTCCGGTACCACAAGCATCATGTTATCTGAGATCGTCGTTATCACTTCATTGCCTACTTCTATCCACCCGCCGATAAGAGCCTCATCATTCTGAAGTTTCAGATATCCATGACCTTTTTCAACATTTATACCATATATATCATTTCCCATTCCGCTGACACTTATCACGTCTCCGCGGACTATATCCATAAACTCGCCCGTCTCGCCGCCAGAGAACACTGGCGTATCCGGAGAAAGATGATATATCGCACTTCCTATCGATGCGGTACTGTTACCACGACCCAAGTCAAACTGACTGACATCGCTGTACTGCCATGCATCTTTAGATACGCTGAGCGATGCCAGCTTTTTAGAATCTTTTTTAAATTTCACATCTACGATCGTGCCCGGTTCTATCTGCTCCATTACGAGTGCACCGCCATGTTTATTTATGACCTTAGATGTATCATCATAACCGAGCGTATAATTCCGTCCCGCTTTAATATTGTGAAGTGTGATCGTCTCGTCTGATTCATTTACTGAAGACACGACCGCTGTATCCGCCGAATCATACGCCCCCGGACGGTTGCCGGTAAGTTCTGTTCCGATCTCGCCCGTCTGTTCTTTTTCCCGTGCCTGTCCGATATTAGAGACTTCAGATGAGCAGGCTGTCATACAGACGCACGAAAAAAGAGCTACAGCCAAATACATCATTCTGTTTTTCATTCTCACATCTTTCATAAGTCTGCATGCCTCTTGTGATACAGTTCTATAAGATATTGTTTCGTATTATGTTCCGGATTATCAAGTACATCAGCCAGCAGTTCGCTTAGTACTGCGCCGACTTCCCTTCCCTGTTTCATTCCGGCATCTATCAGATCACTTCCTGTTACAGCAAGTTCATTTAGACACACGCATTCGCCCTGTTCTGTTATCTCTTTGTATATGCTTTCGACAGATGATAATGTTTCAAGGTTTTGTCTGCGGCCGTGTTCACTCTTAGCCATTATATCGGCGCGTTTCACTTTGAGCAGTAGTGGAAAATACTCTTTTCCAATCTTGTTCACCGCATGCCTGATCTCGTTTCTGTCAGGTTTTATCTTTATATCATGAAATCCCGTAAGCCGCGTGACTGCCGCGATGGAGTCATTATCGAATTTTAATCTCTTCATGATCTCATGCGCAATCTTTGAGCTCACCGCTGCATGTCCATAATTATGCGTCGTTCCGTCACTGTCCGTGACGATAGTATCCGGTTTGCCCATATCATGGAACATCATCGTTAGCCTGAGTATCGGCTCCGGTTCAATATTCATCATACTGCAAATAATATGTTCTCCAACATTATAACAATGATGTATATTATGCTGCGGTGTCTCCATGCACCTGTCAAATTCCGGCAGGACTATTGCTGTTATTCCGAGTTCATATGCCTTCCTGAGATATTCGGGATGATCTGAAGTGATAAGTTTCACAAGTTCTTCCCGAATCCGCTCTGCACTTATGTTGTGTAACGTGCCACTCATCATATGTGCTGCATCAGCTGTCGTTTCCTCTATATCAAAACCAAGCTGTGCACTGAATCTTACAGCTCTGAGTATGCGAAGTGCATCCTCGGCAAATCTCTCTTCCGGTCTGCCTACACATCTTACGGATCTTTTTTCAAGATCCTTCATTCCTCCACATGGATCGACAAGCCCGTTTTCATCATTATATGCCATCGCATTGATCGTAAAATCTCTGCGTTTCAGATCCTCTTTAAGATCCGCAGTAAAAGTGACCTCTTTCGGATGCCTGTTGTCCTCGTATTCGCCATCTATCCTGTACGTCGTCACTTCATATGAATTCGGTCTTGTGCGCTGTCTTTCCTGTTTGCTGCAGGCAGCTTCCGGATAGATGAGAACAGTCACCGTTCCATGCTTTATACCTGTGTCTACCGTATAGCGAAACAATCCTTTTATTTCCACGGGCACCGCAGATGTTGTTATATCCCAATCATTAGGCGTGCGCCCTATCATCGAATCGCGAATGCATCCTCCGACTGCGTATGCTTCATAACCTGCGTTCTGAAGCTTTTCGATTATCAGCTTCACATCATCCGGAAGCTTTATCACCATGTTATCCATTTATATCATTACTCCGTATCATATGACACATATAAGTCCGACGGCAGATCTGCAGAAAAGCATTGCAGATCAAGGCATTTACTTGCTTCTTCAAATTTCAGGAAATGGATATTTTACCTTATCCTCAACATTTATATCTTTGCCAAGCTGTACTTCTATTATTCCAAGTTCAGTCGACGCAATGACCGTATGCTTAACACCAGCCTTCATAGTAACGGTATCTCCCGCCCTGACACATCGTTCATCTCCGTCAAGTATTACTTTCCCTTCTCCGCTCATTACAGTCCATACTTCATCTCTGTGCTCATGACTGTGATAATAAAGCTGATGATCCGGAAGAAGTACTATCCTTATCGTCATTGATTCCGGCTGTACATCAAGTACAGTAAAGCTTCCCCACGACTTTTCCGCGTACATCACCTGCTGAGACATCTTCTCAACATACGGTTTTATATAGCTTGACTGTTTCTTGTCTGACACAAGTATTCCATCGTTCGACGCGGCGATGATCATATCTTTGAGTCCCATTCCAAGTATCGGGATGTTGAGCTCATTGATCACATTTGTATTATCACATTCTGTGTCTAATTCTGCCTTGCCTATAACAGAAGATTTCATTTCCTCTGCGAACGTGTTCCATGAACCTATATCTTTCCACTGCCCCGAATATCGTACAACGCCTATTGAGTTCTCATGTTCGCCCACTGCATAATCAAAGCTTATCTTTCTGCAGTCAGCATAATGCTCGCTCAGATCGCTATATTGTGTAAAATCAAGAAGTTCGTGGGCTATATTCATGACATATCCAAGGCGGAATGCAAACACGCCGCAGTTCCACAACGCGCCCTCTGTCAGATATCTTTTTGCTGTCTCAAGATCCGGTTTTTCCTTAAAACCCTTGACCTTGCTCACTTTATCATCTGTTTCCGGGATGACATATCCGTATTTCTCACTTGGGTATGTCGGCTCAACACCCATAAGATTAAGATTATACTGCCTTGACAGCACCATCTTCTCAAGCTCATGAAAACATACGAAATAACTGTCATCGACATACGGATCTACCGGACATACGATCACCGGCTCGTCATCCGATACATGTTTTTCATGCTTAAGATAGCCGGCTGCAAGGGCTATCGCCGGAAAGGTATCCCGTCTCATCGGTTCAACGCATACGGATACTTTGCTGCCAAGCTGATTATGTATCTCTGATACCTGTTTTCTGCTCGTGGCGATAGTTATATCTGCTTGCTGGTCTGCGGACATTATCTGTCTGTATACCCGTTGAACCATAGATTCAGGTTCACCGTCAGGACCTGTAAACATCTTTATAAACTGTTTTGACCTTATATCATTTGAAAGAGGCCAAAGCCTTTTTCCGCTGCCTCCTGAGAGAAGGATCACATGCATATTAATTCTCCTATATTCTTCATTTTCCGACAAAATCTTTATACATAGCTACATGATCATATATGCATCTCCACGCGCTTGTCGAACCGGCAGTCACGCAGATATATCCATTTCCTTTACTATCCTCTGCATAGCTGGCTGCGCAGTTCTTTGACTGAACGACAAAACCGGTCTTGGCGCAAAGTACATTAACTCCCGAATCCTTATCTTCTATCCTTCTGAGAAACCAGTTTGATATCGTGATTCCATCTGGATGCTCTGTATCTTTCGCTGTCGTATATGTATGCTCCGACATCACCTTTTGACATATCGGATTATTCATGGCGGCTTCCAGTATCATCGCCATATCGTATGTTGTACAATAATGATCTTCGTCATATATTCCGACGCAGTTCATAAAATGTGCACTGTCTGAAAGGCCAAGCACCTTCAGCCTGTCATTCATAAGCTTAACAAAACCATCCTGTGATCCTGCTGTATATGTAGCAAGTCCAACTGCCGCATCAGCACCCGACTCAAGTATCGTTCCGTAATACAGATCATCTATCGGAACCTGCTCGCCTACTGAAAATCCAACGTTGCTGCAATCATTTGTATAACTGAAATCTGTAATATCCTGCGTCATGCTGAATGTATCATCCGGATCACCGACTGTCTCCGCTGCTACAAGAACTGTCATTATCTTCGTCATCGATGCCGGACTTATCCTGCTGTCAGCATCTTTTTCAGCGATAATGTCTCCTGTGCCAAGATCGATCAGTATGGCATGTTCACTTATAACATCATCTCCTACTGATTTTGTCGCTTCCGTCTTTTTCGCTTCATAGACCGTTTTATCTACAGTGAATTCGGTCTCAGACTCTGTCGTCTCCGTAGCCGCTGTTTCTTCCGGTATAGATTCTATGCCTATACCATCAGAATGAATCAGTCCCTTATGAAATACCGCCGCTATGATCACTATCACGGCTACCGTACCTGCTGCCATAGCTGCTATAAACGGCAGATATCTTCTTATCTTTCTGCGCCTGTGTTTCTGTCTTTTCTTTTCATGGTGCATCCGCTTGTTGTCATTTTCATCTTCGCGGTCTTCTGTGCTGTCTTCAATACTCAACTATATTACACTCCAAACATTTATTATATGACACGTAGTACCATCACACTTTGTTGCTCTTTGTCAGATATGTTTTTCTTTCAGTATGATGAAGCAGTCTGACAATATTTGCTCTGTGCTGATAGTAAGCAAGTGCTGTCATTCCACCTATGATAATATACATCTCATTAAGCGTTGCCTGCGTTGAGCCTGCAAAAAGTCCCATCTGTCCGCTTATCACCGTCTGAACGAATAGCCCTGTATATAACATAAGCGATCCAAGAGAAACATAATGAGTTGTCAGAAATCCCAGGAAAAACAATCCAAGTCCTACCGGAACGAAAGTCCAATGAAAGCCATTCATAAATCCGGCTGTTGTCGCTACACCTTTGCCGCCTTTGAACTTCAGAAAGAACGGGTAATCATGTCCAAGAACTACACCAAGTGCTGAATAAACTTTAAGGAGATATATCTTATCCGGATGTGAAGCTTTGAATATCGCTGTCACTACAAGGACTGCCGCAAGACCTTTTAGAAAATCTCCTGCAAATACAATAAGTCCGGCTTTCAATCCTTTGACTCTGAGCATATTGGTAGTTCCTGCGTTTCCACTGCCCTGCTTTCTTATATCAAAGCCCTGAAGCTTTCCATATATCATCGCTGTCTGGATAAGTCCAAAACAGTATCCTATCACCAGACTTATTATCCTTGCCATATTCACAGACCTCCTGATTCAAGACACAGATTATTATGATGCCACACTTGCATCATGATTATACAACACTTCAACCGGTCAATAAAGGACGAAAAAAGGACGTATCACGCAGATGCGTCCTTTTAGGCATTATTCCACTACATATTATGATACGGATTACTGCACCTCTTATTCCACGTTTTTTGTGGCGACAAGATCTACTCCGGTACCTGCGATATCAGCTTTCAGCACATCACCAATATGCACCGGTGCAGGCACCGCAAGGTCTCTGACCGATCTTATACAGTCAAATATCATGCTCTTGGGAATGTCGCTCTTTGTTTTACATGATACAGTGGCAGCTCCTGTAGTGCTTCCATATACTCTGACTGTAGTTGTCACGATCCTTGTCGGATTCGTAACTTCCTTGCGGGCATACTTATCTCCGCGCGGGCAAGTATTTCCGGTCACACTGATTACGGTTCCATTATCAAGTTTCACTTCTATCTGGCAGCCCAAAGGACAGCCGATACATGTAAGATCTCTTGTTTCCATTTTCTCAGGCCTCCTCGACTTTTATAGATATACTCTCAAGGTTCGGATGTGCAGCGAACATTGTCTTAGTCAGGATCACTTCTTCCATCTCTCCCGGCGACATGACTGGACGTTTTCTGTGAACGACCTGCTCGTCATCCAGGTACACGTTTACAGACATGTTCTTCATTACACCGCCTACGCGGAATCTTATCGTCATCTTATCGCCTATACGTTTGGGATCGATAGTTCCGGGAACAGTATAACGCGGTCCACCCTCAAGTTTCACAGGTATCTCATTTGCTGCTCCATCGCTGCATCCTGCTGCTATATATGATGCCGCGCAGCGTCCCGCAGCACCAGCCTCCTCTGAAACATAATCGACAAGATCATGGACATGAAGTACATTTCCTGCCGCAAATACGCCAGGGATCGATGTCTCAAGACTTTCATTCACAAACGGTCCATTTGTTACCGGATTGATCCCGACACCCATATCGCGAGAAAGCTCATTTTCCGGAATAAGACCACACGACAGAAGGAGTGTATCACAAGTATATCTTTCCTCTGTTCCGGGTATAGGTTTTCTGTCTGCCCCCACCTCTGCGATAGTGACAGCCTTTACTCTTTCTTTTCCTTCTATATCGATAACAGTATGACTGAGTTTCAACGGTATATTAAAATCATTGAGACACTGAACAATATTACGTTTCAGCCCTCCTGAATAAGGCATAAGTTCCGCGACGACTTTTACCTTTGCCCCCTCGAGTGTCATACGCCGTGCCATTATAAGTCCTATGTCACCGCTGCCCAAAATAACAACTTCTCGTCCAGGCATATATCCCTCAATGTTCACAAGCCTCTGTGCAGTACCGGCTGAATAGACGCCTGCCGGTCTGTATCCAGGTATATTAAGCGCTCCACGGCTTCTCTCTCTGCATCCCATCGCAAGGATCACTGCCTTGGCCTGTATCTCAAACAATCCGTCGTCTCTGTTCATAGCGGTTATCACTTTATCATTAGTGATGTCCATTACCATTGTGTTGAGACGATATTCTATCTTTCGCTCTATCACCTTGTCGATAAATCTCTGCGCATATTCAGGTCCTGTAAGTTCCTCGTTAAATGTATGAAGCCCAAATCCATTATGGATGCACTGCTGCAATATGCCGCCAAGTCCGGCATCCCGCTCTAGTATTAAAATGCTCTTCTCTCCTGCGTCAAAAGCTGCTGTAGCAGCGGCAAGCCCGGCAGGTCCTCCTCCAATGATGACGATATCATAATTATTCATTTCGGTCTGCCTCCCTGTCTTTCGGTATCCCGACGATGAGTCTGGAATCACCGCCGCACTTTGTGATCTCGCTCTGATCCACGCCTAGCTCACGTGACAATATCTCCATAGTCCTTGGTGAACAGAATCCAGCCTGACATCTTCCCATCCCTGCGCGGGTTCTGCGTTTCACACCATCCAGACTCTTTGCACCAAGCGGGCGATGTATAGCATCAAGAATCTCGCCCTCCGATACACTCTCACAACGGCAGATGATTCTGCCATATTCAGGTTTCTTCTTTATAAGTTCTGAATGTTCCTCTTTAGTAAGGGTCTTAGGATCCAGGATTCCTATTCTCTTCCCACAGTATCCGGGATTCTTCTTTAGACTCAATCTGTCTCTAAGAAGTTCCGCGACATCTCTTCCGATCGCCGGTGACGAGGATAGTCCCGGTGATTCTATACCTGCGCAATCGATAAATCCCGGGGCATCATCCACTTCTCCAATTATGAACTCACCATTATCCTCATGTGCGCGAAGTCCGGCAAAGCTTGTGATCACCTGCCTTGTCGGCAATCCTTCGACAGTATGTCCAGCTTTTTCAAGCAGTTCATCCAGACCTGCTCCCGTTGTATTTGTTCCTTCCCGGTCTTCAATATCTATTGAAGTAGGTCCAACTATGATATTCCCATGAACTGTCGGAGTGACCAAAACTCCTTTGCCAAGTGCTGTAGGCAGCTGGAATATCGTATGAGAGACAAACGATCCTACTGACCTGTCAAGCAGGCAGTAGTCGCCGCGTCTTGGTGTGATGTGGATCTTTCTGGCAGATACCATGTTGTGAAACAGATCTGCGTAGACTCCTGCTGCATTAACGACATATTTTGTATCGATCACGCCGCTATCTGTCTGAACGCTCCAGTTTTCCCCGTTCCGACTCACGCCGTTCACTTCTGTACCTAAGCGGAATTCCACTCCATTCGAAAATGCATTCTCTGCCATCGCTATCGTAAATCCAAATGGACAGATTATCGCTGCTGTTGGTGCCCAAAGCGCTGCCACGGCATTCTTACTGATATTAGGTTCCAGTTCTCTTAATCTGTCTTTATCTATGATCTCCAGATGTTCTACGCCGTTCTTTTTTCCGTTCTCATAAAGTTCCCGAAGATGGGGCATATCTTCATCGTGCAGGCATACAACGAGACTTCCGTCCTTCTTATACGGAAAATCCAGTTCACATGCAAGTTCCTCAAACATCCTGCTTCCTTCAATATTATATTTTGCCTTCAGCGTCCCATATTCCGCGTCATACCCGGCATGGACGATGGCGCTGTTTGCCTTTGAAGTACCGCAGCAGACATCTTCATCCTTCTCTACAACACATATCTTTGCGTCATACTGTGACAGATACCTTGCCACACTGCACCCTATGGCACCTGCTCCTATGATCACTACATCATACATATGCACATCTCCTTTTCCTGTCATTTGGCTCACTCATTCTTCGCCCAGCCATAAGAACACTTTACCGCCTTTGACCATCCCATGATCATCTCGCTTCTCTTCTCCTCATCGATCATAGGGGTAAAGCTGCGATCGATCGACCAGTTCCTTGCTACTTCATCCTTTCCTGACCAGTATCCGACAGCTATCCCTGCAAGATATGACGCGCCCATCGCCGTCGTCTCTATACATCCCGGTCTCTTGACTTCACAGCTTGCGATATCTGCCTGTGTCTGCATGATATAATTGTTTGCGCTCGCTCCGCCATCCACTCTCAGCGATGTGATCGGCATTCCGGAATCCGCTTTCATAGCCTGCATTACATCATTCACCTGATAGCATATGCTGTCCAACGTAGCCCGTATAATGTGATACTTGTTGCATCCTCTCGTGAGTCCCACGATCGTACCTCTTGCATACGGATCCCAGTACGGAGCGCCCAAACCTGCGAATGCAGGAACGACGTAACACCCGTTTGTATCCTTGACTTTTCTTGCCATGTAATCCGAATCCGGCGCCGAATCGATCACCCGAAGCTCATCTCTAAGCCATTGTATGGCTGCGCCTGCGACAAATATAGATCCTTCCAGCGCATAATCGACTTTCCCGTCAAGTCCCCATGCTATCGTCGTGACAAGTCCATTCTTTGAAAAAACAGGCTTCTCACCCGTATTCATCAGCATAAAGCAGCCGGTGCCATATGTATTCTTTATATCTCCGGCGCAAAAACAAGTCTGCCCAAACAGCGCTGCCTGCTGGTCTCCCGCTGCACCTGCGATAGGAATCGCTCCTCCAAGGAATTTAGGATCCGAATATCCAAATACTCCGCTTGAAGGAAGCACTTCCGGAAGCATACATTCAGGAATGTTCAGTTTCTTTAATATATCCTTGTCCCATTCAAGTGTATTGATGTTATACATCATCGTGCGAGACGCATTCGAATAATCTGTCGCATGTATCTTTCCACCTGACAACTTCCACATGAGCCATGTATCGATCGTTCCAAAAAGAAGTTCCCCTTTCTCTGCGCGTGCTCTTACACCAGGCACATTCTCAAGTATCCAGTTAAGCTTTGTCGCAGAAAAATACGGATCGAGCACAAGTCCTGTCTTTGAACGGAATGTATCGGTAAGTCCTTCATCTATAAGACTGTCAACATATTCCGCGGTTCTTCTGCACTGCCACACTATCGCATGATATACCGGCTCTCCAGTCTTTTTATCCCATACTATCGTTGTCTCACGCTGATTTGTTATCCCGATCGCCGCTATATCTTTCGCTGCAGCACCTATCTTTGCCATCGCTTCTACTGCAACGCTGAGCTGTGTCGCCCAGATCTCATCCGCATCATGTTCGACCCACCCCGGCTTCGGAAAATACTGCGTGAACTCTTTCTGTGCCAGGCTGCATATCTCGCCGTGTTCATCAAACAGGATACACCTGTTTGACGTTGTCCCTGCGTCAAATGCCATTACATATTTTGCCATGTTTTCAGCTCGCCTCCTCCAATTTTTATCCCGGGACCCGGGAATCAAATAAAAGCACAGAAAGTAATGTCCTTTCAGACTCACTCCTATGCTCTTCTATCAATTTCTTTTATTGGTTCTCCCAGACTCTCTTGTAACATTTACCAGTATTTTATCATTAAACGCGCTTATATTCAAGCAAATGGCGGTATAATTTGCAGTCTCCGGGCGGAATTTTGTGCATTTTGCACAGCGTTCTTCAACGGTTCGCTTCTTAATTATCTATACAAGTGACCGGTCACGGTTTGTCTGATATTTGCAGAACGGATACACATTATTTGCAGTCCAGATACGCAATTATTTGCAGTCCAGATACACAATGCCTGCTTGACAGATATGCTATGATGTGGATATTAAAAACAGTGATGTTGGTGTCAAAAGCAACTATCGAGATAAGACACCATGGAGGTCTTGTTACTTGAAGCGTTCTTTTCTGGAAAAATTCATAGCCGTAACATCTGCTTTTGTGATCGTATTTGTCATCTCATTTTATATGAATTTTGAGACTATACATACGATTCATCACTGTACCGGCGAAGACTGCCCGATATGTCACCAGATCCATATTGCCGAAAATGCTGTAAGACAGCTCCAGATGTCGATCATATCATGTGCCGTCATACTTTTCATTCCTCTTATTTTCCTGAATACGGCACCTCTTCATATATCATCACAATCACTACACAGTCTTGTAACTCTTAAAGTCCGTCTGGACGATTGAGTAAAACTCCCATTTATAAAAACAATAAGAAGGCTCAGTATATCTGACGTATAAGCAGCATGCTTTGGCATGATAACGATGTTGATGTCAAAAGCAGCAGCTATGTTATGATGCTACGTTTTTTTGCTGTGCCATACTGCATTACGCGCTGATTCTGACGCGCTGTATGCATAATCGTCTTTTAAAGGAGAGCAAATAAAATGATTTCTCATTTACACCGAAACTATCGTAATACTAGAAACAACAACCTGATGCGTCATATAATCCCCGCATTTCTTTCTGTGATAATAGCTGTAACGCTGCTCGCAGGCTGCGGGACAAGTTCCAGTTCCAGCTCCAGTTCTGCCTCATCAGCATCTTCCAATGGAAAATTAAAGGTAATCGCTACCATTTTTCCCGAATATGATTTTCTGCGTCAGATAGGCGGCGACAAGATCGACCTTAAGATGCTGCTCAAGCCCGGCTCTGAAAGTCATAGCTATGAGCCTACCCCGCAGGATATCAAGGACGTTGCGGCGGCCGATATGTTCGTCTATGTAGGCGGTGATTCCGACGCGTGGATCAGTTCCATAATGGACTCCGTCGATCAAAGCAAGCTCCGCACTGTTACTCTCATGGACTGCGTTTCCTTGGTTCCCGAAGAGACCGTCGAAGGTATGACCCCGGAAAAGGAAGAAGCTGATACATCCGACGCTTCCGCGGACACAGATACTTCTGAATCCGAAGAAGTCGAATATGACGAGCATGTATGGACTTCGCCAGCTAACGCGATGCTGATCGTGCAGAAGCTCTGCGACAACCTTTCAGAACTTGATCCGGCAAATAAGGATTTCTATGCTTCAAACACATCCGCATACATCGAAAAGCTCAAAAAGCTCGACGGTGAATTTCGTGATGTTGTAGATAACGGAAAACGTAAGGAGATCGTTGTCGGCGACCGCTTCCCGTTCCGTTATTTTGCCGATGAGTATGGACTCACATATCATGCCGCATTTCCGGGATGTTCTTCTGATACCGAGGCAAATGCACAGACTATCGCGTTCCTTACGAAAAAGGTCAAAGACGATAAGATCCCTGTTGTCTTTCATATCGAATTGTCTAATGAAAAGGTCTGCAATTCTATATGTGAAGCGACTGGTGCAAAGTCAGAACTCCTCAATGCCGTACATAACGTCAGCAAAGATGACTTCAACAATGGCGTCACATATATCGACCTTATGGAACATAATGTCTCCGTTCTAAAGGAGGCGCTTAACTGATATGAGCATACTCTCCTGCCGGGATCTTGGCTTCTCATATGACGGCAAAGAAGCACTTTCCGGGATCAATCTTGATATCGAAAAAGGATGCTATCTCTGTATCATCGGTGAAAATGGTGCCGGCAAGAGCACTTTGCTCAAAGGTATCCTTGGACTCAAAAAACCTGCCAGCGGTGAGAT
>OBMA010000583.1_pt1 | contig 21862 bp, 20 predicted proteins | sample 1539141 | NCBI WGS metagenome assembly OBMA01 (sample SAMEA3991484, study PRJEB22521) | metagenome | biome: anthropogenic terrestrial biome; feature: sewage plant; material: raw primary sludge | place: Sweden | collected 2012-09-26
TTAGTTAGCTATAAGAAAAGAGAATAATTCAGCCTGAATTTTTTTTAATTAAGCCGAAAAATACAAAAAAAATTAGCATCTTTAGAAAAAGATTCTAGAAATTACAAAAAATATACAAAAATACTTGCAAAACATATCAAATCTCACACAATGAAAAAAAGAGTGAATGCCCATATAAAAACTATTGAAAGTATTGAAAAAATTGAACAAGAAGTAAAAAAAGAGTCTTAATTAAAAAAAACATTACAAAATGTAATAAAAATCTTCACTTCAAAAAAAACCTGCTAAAATTCCAACATAAAATATGAACAAACCAATATAGGAAATAATATGGATGAGAATCAAAGAAAATCATTAGACTTGGCAATTAAACAAATAGATAAAACATTTGGAAAAGGTACACTTATCAGACTTGGAGATAAAGTTGTAGTTCCAACGGAAACTATTAGTACAGGTTCTTTAGGACTAGATTTAGCACTTGGTGTTGGAGGACTTCCAAAAGGAAGAGTTATTGAGATTTATGGACCTGAATCTTCAGGTAAAACTACTTTAACACTTCATGCAATTGCTGAAGCTCAAAAAGCTGGTGGAGTTTGCGCATTTATTGATGCTGAACATGCTTTAGATGTTGGTTATGCAAAAAACTTAGGTGTTGATACTGATAACTTACTTGTTTCTCAACCTGATTTTGGTGAGCAAGCATTAGAAATCCTAGAAACTGTAATTAGAAGTGGAGCTGTTGATTTAGTTGTAATTGACTCAGTTGCTGCTTTAACTCCAAAAGTTGAAATTGATGGGGATATGGATGACCAACAAGTTGGTGTTCAAGCAAGACTTATGTCTAAGGCTCTACGAAAAATTACTGGTTTATTAAATAAAATGAACTGTACAGTTATTTTCATCAACCAAATAAGAATGAAAATTGGAATGACAGGATATGGAAGTCCAGAAACAACAACTGGAGGAAATGCACTTAAATTTTACTCATCAGTAAGACTTGATATTAGAAGAATTGCTACACTTAAACAAGGTGAAAATTCAATTGGAAATAGAGTAAAAGTAAAAGTTGTAAAAAATAAAGTTGCAGCTCCATTTAAACAAGCAGAGTTTGATATTATGTTTGGAGAAGGTATTTCAAAAACTGGTGAACTTGTAGATTATGGTGTTAAACTTGATATTGTTGATAAAGCAGGAGCTTGGTTCTCTTATGGTGATTCAAAAATTGGACAAGGAAGAGAAAACTCAAAAGTATTCTTAAGAGATAATCCAGAAATTGCAAAAGAAATTGAAAATAAAATTTTAAACTCTATGGGAATTAATGACGCATTAATTGGTGCAAGCGTTGAAGATACGGAAGATGCAGCTGAATTAGACGATTAATAATAAACATCAAAGGAAATCTTTTCCTTTGATTCCAAACTCTCAAAATTTAAACTACTAAAAATATCAAAAAAGCAAACAACAAATTTATTTTAGCTATAATCTATACAAATTATGAAATTAGGAGACCTAAGTGGTATTTATCGATAATGTATACGCTGATGAAGTATTAGATTCAAGAGGAAATCCAACTGTAAGAGCAACTGTAATATTGAATGATGGTACAAAAGGTAGTGCTATAGTTCCAAGTGGTGCAAGTACTGGAAAAAGAGAAGCATTAGAATTAAGAGACGCTGATAACAGATTCTTAGGAAAAGGTGTTTTAAAAGCTGTTGAAAATGTAAACACTACAATTGCTAATGAATTAATTGGAATGAGTCCATTTAATCAAGCAGAAATTGATGCTACAATGAAAGATATTGATGGAACACATAACTATTCAAATCTTGGTGCAAATGCAGTTTTAGGCGTTTCTATGGCTACTGCACGTGCTGCTGCAAATTCATTGAAAATTCCATTATATAGATATTTAGGTGGAGCAAATGCAATGACTATGCCTGTTCCTATGTTTAATATCATTAATGGTGGAGAACATGCAAATAACTCTGTTGATTTCCAAGAATATATGATTATGCCTGTTGGTTTTGACAACTTTAATGATGGATTAAGAGCAGTTGCTGAAATTTATCAACACTTAAAAAAAGTTATTGACTCTATGGGTGAATCAACTGCTGTTGGTGATGAGGGTGGATTTGCTCCAAACTTAAAATCAAATGAAGAACCAATCACAGTAATTATGACAGCTATTGAAAAAGCTGGATACACAGCTGGTGAGCAAATTGCTATTGCACTTGATGTTGCAGCGTCTGAATTAATCAATGAATCTGGTAAATATGTTTTACACTCAGAAAACAGAGAATTAACTTCAGCAGAACTAGTTGCTTATTATGCTGATTTATGTGCAAAATATCCAATCGTTTCAATTGAAGATGGATTAAGTGAAGATGACTGGGATGGATGGAAAATATTAACAGATACTTTAGGTTCTAAAGTTCAATTAGTTGGAGATGATTTATTTGTAACTAATGCTTCAATTTTATCTGAAGGTATTAAAAAAGGAATTGCAAATTCAATTTTAATTAAACCAAATCAAATTGGATCAGTTAGTGAAACAATGCAAACAATTAGACTTGCACAAAGAAATAACTATAATTGCGTAATGTCACACAGATCAGGTGAAAGTGAAGATGCATTTATTGCTGATTTTGCTGTTGCTTTAAATTGTGGTCAAATCAAAACTGGTTCAACGGCAAGAAGTGATAGAATCGCAAAATATAACAGACTTCTAGAAATTGGTGCAGAAATTGGTTATAGTGAATATTTAGGGAAAGAGCCTTTTAAAAAATAATAATGATTACTGAAGCAAAAAATGCGTCTATTTAATAAGTTTATAGTATTAGTTCTATTTTGTTTAGTACTTACTATTTATCTTTCATATCACGCAACTACTGTTCTATTTGGAGATAACTCTTTACAAGTTTATAATTCATTGAAATATAAAAAAGAGTATCTCGAAGATGAGATTTTGAGATTGCAAAAAGAGAATGCTTATTTACAAAAAGAGTATTTTGAATTAAAAAACTTGGAGCCAGAAGAATGAAAACTTTATTTTTATTTATATTAACAGTTATTTTAGCTTTAAACTTAAATGCTAGAGAAAATCCATTTGAAGTAACAGATGGATTTGAAGACGATGCAGAAAAAGGCGTTGTATTAGATGAAAAAGCTGTAAAACAATCAATGGAAGAAACACCTTACATAAAAGAAATGCAAGAAAAAATGTCAGGTGCAAGTGAAAAAAATAAAGTTGACAATAATTCTACAACAACTCCAGTGGTTGATGAAAAATCTTACTCAAAAAAAGAAGTTGATTCATTAATTCAAAAAACACAAAAACAAACGGAACAAAAAGCTAAAGAATTAGTTAAAAAAGAGGTTCAAAAAGTTGCTGAACCAGCTCAAGTAGTTTATGTAAAACCAAGAGGTGATGTTAATGATAATGAAGCGTTATTGACAAAAAACATTTTACCATTTGTAAAACTTGAATATAATGACAATAAACTTATTATTCATACATCACACAAAGTATCAAAGAAGTTCTCTGTAAATAAAGAAAATAAACTCATTATCGATTATAGTGCATCTTTGGAATTTAATACAAAAATAGATACATTGGAATCAAAAAACTTTAAAAAAGTAGCTATTGGTAATCATAAAAAAGATGGTTATTTTAGAATTGCTGTTGAGTTACTTGATAAACCATCTAAATTTGATGTTGATTATAAAGATGAAATTATAACGATTACTCGAAAAAACTAAAGGTGAAGTAAATACTTCACTTTTAATTTTACCTACTTCTCGTCAGGCATTACATGAAAGTTTTTTGCTATTTTATAACCAAAAGATTCTAAAGCTTCAACATCATCTTTTGGTGTTTTACCTGTAGTAGTTAAATAATCTCCAATAACAAAAGCATTTGCTCCTCTTTTGAAAATTTCATATTGTTCGTCCCCAAACATTAACTCACGTCCTCCTGCAACCATTATTTTATGAGCATTAGGAATCATCTTTCGTGCAAGTGTAATTAAATCAAATGCTTCTTCTCTATTAATTGTATTTTTTACAATTGGTAAAGCTTCATTTGGATGGAAAAAGTTTAAAGGAACATTCATAGGATCTAATGAATTAATTGCTTCTAGCATAGAAATTCTATCTTCTTGAGTTTCTCCCATTCCAAAAATCCCACCACAAACAAGTTTCAATCCAGCTTCTTTTACATTTAAACAAGTTTGGTATCTTTCATCCCAACTATGAGTTGTACAAATTGTTGGATAAAAGTCTCTTGATGTTTCTAAATTATGATTATAGTTATCTACACCAGCTGCTTTTAACTCTTTTAATTGTTCAACTGATGCTGTTCCATTACATGCAATTAACCTAAGACCTAAATTTGCAGCTTTAACTGCTTTTGCAGCTTGGGCAATAAATTTAGTTTTTTTATCCGTTAATCCAAGTCCAGCAGTTACTAAACAAAATCCAACTGCACCATTTGCTCTAGCTATTGTAGCCTCAGATACAATTTGTTCTATACTTTTTAGTGTGTATCTTTGAATATCAGCTTTATATCTTACACTTTGTGTACAGAATTTACAATCCTCGTTACATGTACCACTTTCAACATTGCAAATAGCGCATAAAAATATTTCTTCATTATTATCGTTCATATTTATACTCTTCTTTCATAAAATTTTTCTCATTTATATTTTTAAAAAAACGCGTGATTATATACTCATTTTCTTTAATCTCTAGTTGCATACACTCAATCAATGGTTTTTCCCTTGCACACACTTCCCCTGGATTTAAAAACAGTGTTTTATTTTTATACTCACACTCAAAAATATGGGTGTGACCAAAAATAATTATATCACTATCAGGAGCTAAATGATAAGGTAAGTGCATGAGTTTAAAACTTATATCTTTAATTTTAAAATAGTAAGGTTCTTGTTTGATATTATATTTAGTAGCTATTTGTAGTAAATTTCTATCATTATTTCCAAATACTGCAATATATTTTAATCCTGACTTTTCTAAGAGTTCAAGATTTTTTTCTATACACAAATCACCTGCATGAACTAAATATTCACTATTGATTTCTTTTAAAAAATCAATAACTTCTTTGGTGTAGTCACTTTTTAGGTGACTATCCGATAAAATGCCAATTTTCATGATTTATTACTTAGCACTCTTTTTTGTAGTTGTTTTTTTAGCAACTGGCTCTTTTTTTACAGCTGTTTTTCTAGCTGTTGTAGTTTTTGAAGATTTAGATGATTTTGCATCTTTCTCAATTATTTCTAAACATTGCTCAAGAGTTAAATCATTTGCTTCTGTTCCTTTTGGAATTTTGAAGTTTTTTCTACCTTGTTTAATATATGGTCCATATTGACCTATTAAAACTTGGATTTTTTCTTTATCAAAAGATTTAATTGTTGATTTCTCTTTCGCTTCATCTAAATCTTTTATTATTTCTTCTGCTCTATTTAAATCAACAGTATATGGATCATCAGTTTTTAGTGAATAATATTTCGTTTTAACTTGTAAATATGGACCAAATCTTCCAATATTTGCTTTAATTTCATCACCATTTTTATCAATTCCAACAACTCTTGGAAGTGTAAATAAAAACATTGCTTCTTCAAATGTAATTGTGTCCATATTTAGATGATCTGGGATTGCTACAAATTTCGGTTTTTCTTCATCATCTTTTGTTCCAATTTGTATAAATGGACCAAATCTTCCAACCCTTGCACTTACTGGTTTTCCTGATTTTGGATCAGTTCCAATTTCTCGCACTTGTAAATAATCTTCCTTATTTACACTTGTTTCTTTTTCATCAATAGTTTTTTTAAAATTCCCATAAAAATCTCTCATCACTTCTTCCCAAGCGATTTTTCCAAGGGCAATTTCGTCAAACTCTTCTTCAATTTTTGCAGTAAAGCCTAAATCTACAATATCAGAAAAATGATCCACTAAAAAACTATTTACAACTTCACCTGTTGGTGTTGGAATTAGTTTTTTATCTTCTGTTTTTGTTACATATTCCCTTGCTTGAATAGTTGAAATTGTTGGAGCATACGTAGAAGGTCGTCCAATTCCTTCACTTTCAAGTTTTTTAACCAAAGATGCTTCTGTATAACGAGCAGGTGGTTTTGTGAAATTTTGTTCAGATTCTAAGTTTTCTAATTCTAAAATTTTTCCAATTTCTATATTTGGCAAGATTTTTTCTGTACTATCAAGTGCAGCTTCTGGATTATCACTACCTTCTGTATATGCTTTCATAAATCCTGCAAAAATAATTCTTTGCCCTTTTACTTGAAATTCATACTCTTTATTTTTACCAGCTTCAATTTTATATGTAGTATTCGCAATTTTAGCTTGTGCCATTTGAGTTGCTAGTGTTCTTTTCCAAATTAAACTATAAAGTTTATATTGAATATTTTCAACATAAGCTTTAATCATACTTGGTTTTAAAGCAAGATTTACAGGTCTGATTGCTTCATGGGCTTCTTGTGCACCTTTTGCTTTTGATTTGTAAACCCTTGGTTTTGCTAATGAATATTCTTTCCCATACTCTTCTTCAATCACAGCTTTTGCAGCAGTTGTAGCAACCGTTGAAAGATTTAAAGAGTCGGTTCTCATATAAGTAATTAAACCACCCGTATGACCTGGAATATTCCCAACATTCCCCTCATAAAGTTGTTGAGCAACAATCATTGTTTGTTTTACTGAAAGTCCAAGTTTTCTACTTGCTTCTTGTTGCAAAGTTGATGTTGTAAATGGAGCGGCTGGATTTCTAGTGCTATCTTTTTCTTCAATATCTACAAGTTTATAAATACCTTGATTTAATGAAGCTTCTATTTTTAAAGCCTCTTGCTCATTTGAAACTTTTGCAGTTTTTCCATCAATTTTTGCAAGTTCTGATTTTAGTTCAGGATTCATAAAATCAGCTTTTACTCTCCAATACTCTTCTGGAATAAAAGCTCTAATTTCATTTTCTCTATCAACTATAATTCTAACTGCAACTGATTGAACACGACCTGCACTTAAACCATATCTTACTTTTTTCCATAAAAGTGGTGAAAGTTCATATCCAACTGCTCTATCTAAAATTCTTCTTGCTTGTTGAGCATCAACTAAATGTTGGTCAACATCTCTTGGATGTGCAAGTGCAGCTAAAATTGCATCTTTTGTAATTTCATGAAATACAATTCTTTTTATAGGGTTTTTTTCGATTTTTAGTGCAGGAATTAAGTGCCAAGCGATAGCTTCCCCTTCCCTATCCTCATCGGCCGCTAGGTAAATGGTTGTATCTTTATTAATATGTTTTCTTAAATCACTTATTACTTTTTTCTTATCTGTTGAAACTAAATATTTTGGTTTAAAGTTATCTTCTGGATCAAACCCTAATTGAGATTTTGGTAAGTCTCTTACATGACCCATTGAGGCCATTACTGTATAATCACTACCTAAAAATTTCGATATTGTTTTTGCTTTTGCTGGGGACTCCACTATTACTAAATTCTTCACTAAAAAACCTTACATTATTTTTAAAGTTTGCATTCTAACATAAATAAATTAATTTTACTTGTAAATAATAATCTCTTCTTCTATATCTATACTAAACTCTTCTTTTATTTTTTTCTTTGCAACTTCTATTAAATAAACTGCATCTTCAAACGAACCATTGCCATAATTTACTAAAAAATTTGCATGTTGTTCAGAAAAACTCATATCACCTTGTTTTATACCTTTAAAACCAATTGCTTCTATTAATCTTCCTGCAAAATCACCTTTTGGGTTTTTAAAACAAGAACCAGCACTTGGTACATGAGGCTGATTATCTCTCATTTTATTAAACTCTTTTAGCATATCTTTAGAAAATCCATATTCAATATTAAAAACTACTTCATAAACTATTGTGTCTATTTTTGTTTCTCTATATGAAAAATTTACATCTTCTTTTTTTATATATCCATCTTTTGTTTTAATGCTATTTATATAATTAAACATTTCCCAAGATTTAAGTCCAGCATTCATTTTTACCAAACCACCTATGTTTCCTGGTAATTTTGCTAAAAACTCTAAGTTAGCGATATTATTATTTCTTGTATATGTAAGAAGTTTACCTGAAGTTGTAGCACATCCAACATAAAGTAAATTTCCCTCTTGTTTTATATAATCAAAAGCTTCACCCAAAACTGCAAATTTTTTATTTGTATTTGGAGAAACTAATAAATTATTTGCTCGACCAATAATTTGGTAATCACTATAATCACCTATTTCATTTATTTCTAAAACTTCTAAAACAGGTCCTATTTTTATTGAAGAGTATTTTTTGAAATCTATTGTTCTTATACTATTTAACATCTTTTATTTTGCTCTTAACTCTTCATATTCAGATGGAATCAGAAAATCTTGCGATTTTACAAGATTTTCATAAAAACCATTTTTGTACCCTAATTCATATAATTTATCTAAAGCTTTATATTGAATATCACTCATTTTTACTGAATCATCATTTGCATATAAATCTAAATATTTATCTAAAGTTTCAGCATTTACTCTTATTAGCCCTTTTTCAAGAAGCATTTTTGATAGAACTTTTCTATTTTTATTTGCAACATCAACCGCTTTTATTAAAGTATTTTCATAGTTTATTGCATTATGAAGAGGAATTGAACGACGTAAACACATTCCACCAAGAGGTAGTGGTAAATCTCCTCCACTTAATTCAACCCAAATATCCCACATTTCCCTTTCAACTTCTAACTCTTGATTATAAGTTAAAATTGATTCGTGGATTAAAACACCAGCATCAACAGTTCCATTTAAAACAGCTTCTTCAATTTCTAAAAAATTTAAATACGTAATTCTTGCATTTGGATAAGCAATTTTAAATAATAAAGCATTTGTTGTAAACTCTCCACTAAGAGCTACTTTAAAGTTTTTCTTTAAAACTGTCCCTTTTTTCTTTATAAGTTTAGGACCATATCCGTTCCCAAAAGATACAGCTGTTTTTAATAGTGCATAATCATCTTTAACAAAAGGGTATAAAGCAAAAGAGATTGCACAAATGTCATATTGACCTTTTAAAGTTGCTTGATTTAAACTCTCTATATCATCAGCTATATTTTCAAATCTAGCATCTTTAGGAGTTACCCAACCAAACTTAATGGCATAATACATAAAAATATCATCAGCATCTGGTGAATGGGCAACACTTATAATTTTCAATTTTTTGTCCTTGATTTTTTCTTGGAGGATTGTAACAAGTTATGGTTTATTATTTGGTTATGAAATCTTGATTTTAAAGATTATATTCAAATTTGAGTTTTTTTATTATGTCAAATACATTTGTTGCATAAATTACTCCCGTATCACTTTTATAACTCCAACCTGTATTATAACTAGCCCATACTTTAACCCAATTCTCTTTATGTACTTTTCGCCAAAAATCTATCTCAACAATGGCATTTGCAGTTGCAAATCCAACATCACTTAAAAGTTTATTAGCGAAATATTTTCTATTAAATAAATTATCCTGAACTTTTTGTCTTCTTATTACACTTTTTATATTTGATTGAAAAAGTCCAAAATCATTACTTATTAAATTTATTTGATTTTTTCCAACTGAAGATTCTTTAATTGCTAATGCCATTAAAGTATATTTCATCATTCTATCATCTGTTAAAGATTTAATTTTTTTTAAAATTATAATATCAGTTTCACTCAATCCTAAAGAGTTTGAAAAAGCGAAGTTATAAAAAAGGCATAAGATAATAAGGATTTTTTTCATGGTTTGATTTTACAATAAATACTAATCATTTTTGATAAATGATTAGTATTTTTTATTGTTAAAATCCAGAATTTGAAACATATATAGAAATTATATTTAAAAGTGGGTCTATTAATAAAATAGAAATTATTATTAAGAAAACAGCAAATCCAACAACTGATTTTGTAGGAATTGTTGCATTTTGCATGAATTTAGTATTACTTATACCAACTTCTGGATCTCTTAAAAACATATATGAAACTGGTCTTAAATAATAATATGCAGCTATTGCAGAATTTACCACAATAATTATAGCTAATGCAATATGTCCTGCATTAACTGCACTTGCAACTAAATACATTTTTCCCCAAAACAGAGCAAAAGGAGGAAGTCCTGTTAATGTAAATAAAAATAATGCGATTATTGATGCTGTAAATGGAGATATTTGAGCAAGTCCAGAGAATTTTTTAAATGTATACGGAGATTCATAATCATTAAACTCTTTTCCTCTATTAAGCCATAACATACCAAAAGCACCAAAGTTAGTAATTGTAAATAAAATCCAATATAAAAATAGTGCATTTACCGCTTGTGTTGTTCCAATTATAATTGCAGCCATTGCCATACCTGCATTTGAGATTGATGAATAAGCAAGCATTCTTTTAATATCTTTTTGCTGTAATGCAATTAGATTTGGAATAGTCATAGTTAATATTACAGTTACATAAAGCATTGTTTGAATAATAATATCATTTGAATGAACAAATATCTCAAAAAATCTTAATGCAACAACAAATCCAGCCATTTTAGGTATTACTGATAAAAATCCAGCCATTGCTGAAGTTGAACCTTGATAAACATCTGGAACCCAAGTATGATATGGGAATAAAGATAATTTAAATCCAATTGCTGCAAACATAAATACAAATCCAACTAATACCAAAATATAATTAGCATAGTTTTCCATAGATAAAAATCCGTCTTCTGTTAAAATCTGTGCCATTTGACCTAATTCTACACTTCCTGTTATTGCATAAAAAATCATAGAACCAAATACAAAAAATGCAGCAGCTAATGCACCCATCGTAAAATATTTAACAGCCGCTTCAATTGATACCATTCTATTATGCATTGCAATCATTGTATAAATTGCCAAAGATGATGTTTCAAGTCCAACAAATATTAGAATTAAAGAATCTGAACTAACCATGAATTGAAATCCTGCAACTGCAAATAAATAAAGTGCAAAATATTCAGCATATCTAAACTCTTGAAGTCTTAATTTTGATAATCCAAGAAGAATAAATAATATTGATCCCCCAATAATAATACATTGAGATAAAACAGCAATTCCATCAAGTAACATTAAATCAAATAAACCTCTTGCTTCTCCATTAAAAGCTAAAAGGGTAAACAGGTCAAATATCAAAAATAAAACTACTAAAATTACATAAAGTGATTTATCTTTATTTTTATTAAAAATATCTGTTAATAAAATTCCTAATGCACCAATAATTGATATTGATACTGGTGCGATTGTTCCTAGATTTAAACTTTCTAGGCTTATATTTATAGGCTCAAGCATTATTTAACCTCCCCAATAGAGTTTAAAGCTCTTAATTTTTCTTTTGTATCATCATTAACTGCTTTTATTTCCATTACTTTTGTTAGTTGAGTAACAGATGTATTTAATGGGTCTAATATTATTTTTGGATAAATTCCTAATGCAATAATTAAAACCACTAGTGAACCAAGAGCTACTAGTTCTCTTCCACAAATATCTTTCATACTTTTATTTTCAGGAGTTATTAATTTACCAAAGAAAGTTCTTTTGTACATTGCTAACATATAAACTGCACTTAAAACTATAGTTAAAGATGCTATAAAAGTTAAAATTGGAGAGTACTTAAAGAATCCTAATAATGATAAAAATTCACCTATAAATCCAATAGTCAAAGGTAAACCAATTGATGCCATTAAAACAACTGCATAAACTAATGCAAACATTGGCATATTATGAGCTAATCCACCAAACTCTTTTATCATTTTTGTTTTTCGTCTATCGTAAAGAACTCCAACACTCATAAATAATGCTCCAGAAACAATACCGTGTCCAATCATTAAATAAACAGCTCCTGCAATTCCTTCAACATTTAAAGCAAAAACTCCAAGAGTGATAACTCCCATGTGTGAAATTGAAGAGTATGCAATCATTTGTTTCATATCTTCTTGGGCGTAAGCTAACATTGCTGTATAAATAATTGCGATTAATCCTAAGGTTGCCATAAATCCTACAAAATAAACACTCGCATCTGGAAATAAAGGAAGTGAAAATCTGATAAATCCATAAGTTTCCATTTTTAATAATACTGCTGCAAGAATAATAGAACCAATTGTTGGTGCTTGACCATGGGCTAATGGTAACCATGTATGAAATGGGAACATTGGAACTTTTACAGCAAATGCCATAAAAAATGCTATAAATAACCAAAGTTGTACATCAAAAGGAAGAATTACACTATTCCAATCAAGTAAACTAAAACTCCATACACCTGTTGTTTGATTAAATATATATCCAAAATACAAGATTCCAATTAACATAATCAACGAACCCGTAAATGTATATAAAAAGAATTTAATGGCCGCATAAAATCTTCTTTCTGCTCCCCAAAATCCAATAATATAAAACATCGGAATTAATGTTAGTTCCCAGAAAACGTAAAATAAAACTAAATCTAAAGATACAAAAACTCCAACCATTGTCATTTCTAAAAATAACATTGTAATAATTAGATTCTTAACATCTTTTTTTTCCGTTAATCCAATTAATGCAATCATTGTCATAAATGTAATCATAATTATTAAAAATAGACTTATACCATCAACTCCAACTAAATAATTAATCCCATAAGTACTTATAAGAGGAAGACTCTGAACAAATTGCATCCCTGCAACACTAGTATCAAAGTGATACCAAAGAAGAAGTGATAATACAAATTCAACAACTGTAACCACAACTCCAAATTGTCTCATTGAATCTTTATGTATTAAAAATCCAACAATTGCTGCCGCTGCGGGAAAAAATATCAACATAGATAAAATATTTTCCATTTTTCTTAACCCCTTAAATTACTGATAAAACTAAGGCAAAAACTAATCCTAAGATTAATCCAAGTACCATAAGTCTTAAAGATGATGATAAATTTCCAGATTGAATTGGTCTTGCTTTAACACCTAATTTATTAATAAAGTGTGCAATTCCATCAACTGATGAATCAATTAATTTTATTTCTATTACTTTCCATGTCCAAACACAAATTACATGATATGGTTTAGAAACAAATTTTTCATAAAATTGTGGAATGAAATATTGATTAATCAACAATTTATAAATTGCTGTATCTTCCCAAGATTTATCAAATCCTCCATTTTTATATTTTAAAACAGCAACTAAAATTCCAGCAATTGCAACACCACTTGTCACAAGTATTAATATCCAAGCTGTTGAATGACTAAGATTTGAAGCTTCCCAAGTTGGTAAAGTTTTTGTTACAAATTCAACAAATGAGTGTTCAAACCAACCAGCAATTACAGCTAACACGGCAAGTGGAATCATTGCTGCTATTACAAAACTTTTTGCTTCGTGAGGATGATGCTCTTCATTTGAATAATTTTGCTCTCCAAAGAAAACTTTCATTACAAGTCTAAACGAATAAAACGCAGTTAATCCAGCTGTTATCCATAATATCGCCCATAAAACAACCTCATTTGCATTAAACGCTGATTCAAGAATTTTATCTTTTGAAAAGAATCCAGCAAGTGGGAAAATTCCGGCTAGTGCCAAAGATGCTATTGTCATAATAATTGAAGTTGCCTTCATTTTATTATGTAATCCACCCATTTTTCTAATATCTAATTCATCATCCATAGCATGCATAACATTTCCAGCTCCCAAGAATAATACTGATTTAAAAAATGCATGGGCAGCTAAGTGGAAAAGTGCAACCCAATAAGCTCCAAGACCAGCAGCAACAAACATATATCCAAGTTGTGACAGAGTTGAATAAGCAATAATCCTTTTCATATCATTATTTACTAATGCCATAGTTGCTGCAAATATTGCTACAAATGCCCCAAGAGCGGCAATTGAATAACCAACTTCAGGGATTAAAGTATAAAGTTCATTTGCTCTTATTACTAAATAAACCCCTGCTGTTACCATAGTTGCTGCGTGAATTAAAGCTGAAACTGGAGTTGGTCCTTCCATTGCATCAGCTAGCCATGTGTGAAGTGGAAATTGAGCTGATTTTCCTATTGCTCCTAAGAACAATAAAGCACCTATCCAAATTAAAATCTCATTTTCAAGTGTAGAAATTTGAGCAAATACAATATCATATTGTAAACTTCCAATATTCCAATAAATTAAGAACATTCCTAGAAGTAAACCCAAATCCCCAACTCTATTCATAATAAATGCTTCATTAGCTGCCCAAGTTGCAGATTCTTTGTGGTACCAAAAACCAATTAATAACCAAGAACAAACTCCAACACCTTCCCATCCTATAAATAAAACAGCAAAGTTATCAGCCATTACAAGAACTAACATTGAAAATACGAAAGCTGAAAGATAAGAGAAATATCTATTAAAGCCTTCATCATGATCCATATAACCAATTGAGTGAATATGAACCATTGTTGAAACTACAGTTACAACACACATCATTACAACACTTACTTGATCAACTAAAAAACCAAAAGGAATATCTAAATTTCCAACTACTATCCAATCAAATAAATTTACATGTAAAGTTGTATCTGTTGTATATACAAAATATAACAAATGTAAAGATGCATACATAGAAACTGCTAACATAAAAGATGTAAACCATCCTGTAAATAGCATTTTTGTTTGCATTGAAAATAAAGCTGCAACTAAAGAACCTACAAGTGGGGCAAAAAGTGCAATATATATATATTTTTCCATGCTTATCCTTTCATCTCAGCGATATCATCAAGGTTAATTGAACCTGTTCGTTTATACCATAAAATCAAAAGTCCAAGACCAATTGCAACCTCACTAGCTGCAACTGCGATGATAAAGAATGCAAACATTTGTCCTGTTAAATCCCCATAAAATTTAGAAATAGCAGCAAAACCAATATTTACGGCATTCAACATAATTTCAGTTGAAAAAAACAACATTAAAACATTTTTTCTTCTAATTACACCAACTAATCCTATACAAAATAAAATTGTTGAAAGTATTAAATAGGCATTAAGAGTCATTTAATCTCCTTTGCAGATGCTTCATCAAGTCTGATTTTTTCATCGATTTCTTCTTCTTTCATTTCAGAATATGATTCGTCCATTTTTTTTCCTGCTAATACAATTCCACCAATCATTGCAACTAAAAGCATAATTGCAGCTAATTCAAAAGCTATTAAATATTTTGTAAATAAAATAAGCCCCACATCAACTGAATTTCCATATTCAGGATGAACAGGATAATTTGCTTCAATATTTTGTCCAAGAATAGGTGCAATTAAAACAACAACCACAAGTAAAGCTACCATTCCAGAAAGTAAAAATACTAATCTTGGATTTCTGATTTTTTCTTTAACTTCTGATAATGAATCAAAAAACATCATTCCAAAAGCATATAAAGCCATAACAGCACCTGTGTAAACAACTATTTGTAATGCTCCTAAGAAATCGGCATTTAATAGAAAGAAAAATGCTGAGATAAAAATCATTCCAGCTGCCAATGAACTTAATGCATATAAAGCATTATTCGTTAAAACTGTAATACTAAACATACTAATAGTTAATACTGAAAATATTATAAAAGCTACTATTTCAAACATCAAGACTCCTTTTAGTATGATAATGGTGTTTTTTTAATTTTTTTGTCTGCATCAGGAGAAACTGAACCATAACCATCAAATTCAAGTTGAGCGCCTAAACCATTTGCAGATGTTAAAATATCTTCTTTAAGTGAAAAATGTGCTCTTTGTTCACTTGAATTTTCATATCTTCCACCATGAACAATTGCAAGTTCTGGACAAACCTCAGCACAATATCCACAGAAAATACATCTTCCCATATTTATTGTATATTGAGTTACTTCTTTTCTTGAATTTTCATCAATTCTTGTTTCCATTCTAATACAGTTTGATATACAAATTTTTTCACAAAGTCCACAACCAATACATCTTTCTTCACCTGACTCTAAAAGTCTTAGAAGTTTATGAACAGCTCTATATCTTGGACCAATTGGTAATTTTTCTTTTGGGTATTGAACCGTTGCCATTTCACCTTTAAACAATGCTCTGTACATTACTCCAAAAGTAATTCTCATACCAACAAAAAGTTCACCTTTTACTGATCTTGATAATACTTGTTTGAATAAATCCCAAGAAGTTTTAGGATAATTATCTTCTTGAACTGTTACATATCCATCGGATACATTTCTATTTTTAAAATCTTTTAGTTCCACAATTAACTCCTAAAACATCATCACAAAACCAGTAACTAAAATATTTAGTACTGCAAGTGGCATTAATATTTTCCAACATAACCACATTAATTGATCAGGTCTAATATGAGGCCAAGAAGCTCTTGTCCATAAGAAAACAAAAATCAAAAACATAACTTTTAATACAATAGCCAGTCCACCTGGAATGAACCATAAATCATTAAATCCACCTAAAAATATAAGTGAAATTAAAAATGAAATTGTAAAAAGGTTCGCATATTCTCCAATAAAAAACATACCCCATCTCATACCTGAATACTCTGTTGCATATCCTGCAACTAACTCAGCTTCATGCTCAAGTAAGTCAAATGGTGTTCTATTAGTTTCTGCAAATCCAGCAATAACAAATAAAATAAAGGCCAAAGGCTGAGACCAAACAATCCAATTACTAACACCACCTGATTGATAGTTATTAATATCAATTAAAGATAAACTTCCTACAATCATAAGTGGAGCTAAAAGAGAAAGCCCTGATACAACTTCATAAGATAAAAGTTGAATTGCAGTTCTAGCCCCTCCAAGTAATGCCCACTTATTTGCCGAACTCATACCACCAAGTAATGGTCCATAAAGTCCAACTGCTCCAACTGACATTACAAATAAAACACCCACATTAATATCAGAAATAATTGGTCTTACTGTATATCCAAACATTTCAAATTCTGGGAAAAAAGGAACTGCTGACATTGCTATGAATGCAGTTGCTGCTGTTATTATTGGTGCAATCATAAAAATAGGTCTATTTGCATTTGCAGGAATAAAATCTTCTTTTGTAAACAATTTTATTCCATCTGCTGCAATTTGTAAAAGACCATAAGGACCAACATTAGATGGTCCCAATCTTCTTTGCATAAATGCCAAAACTTTTCTTTCAATATATGTTGTAAATCCAGCAAGTGCTGAAAAAACTGCAAGAACAACAACAACTTTTACAATTGTTTCTATTATGATACTTGTTTCCATTTTATGCCTTTACTACTTTTGCTTTATTAAATCTGTAAGTATTAAATAAAACATTTGATGGGCTATTTTTCATAAATGTTGATACATAAGGAATATTTCCATCAATTTGAATATCAATATATGCATTTAATTCTAATTCTTGATTATTAGCATTTACTTTTACTTTATCACCTTCATTTAATTCAAGTTTTTCAAAAGCCGATTTTGAGAAGAAAATTCCATCTTGTAGATTTTCTTTAAATTCATGTGAAATAGCTGTAAATTCGTTAAATTGATTAATCGGGTTTGCTTTATAAATCAAAATTTCATCACTTGCTAGTGATATTGTTTCAATATTTATAGCTTTTGTTGTATCTTGAGTTAATGTTTCATTTGAAATTAATTCATAACCTCTATATTCAACTTGGTCATTTCCAAATTTATTTGGTAAATCATCAAAGGCAACAGCTTTGTAACCTTTGTCAAGAGGAAGTTTTGCTGTATATTCTATTGTATATTCAACATCTTCATTTAAAAGTTCATTTGCAATTTCATTTAATGTATAACCGTTAAAACCTATTGCTGCATTTGTAGGAATTACTTTTTTATCAATATTTGTATAAGTTCCCTCTTGTTGATTAAGTGCTGGAATATCTAAATCTCCATCACCTAAAGCTGAAAGTTCAAAATCTGCTTTTACGTTATAACCAACACTAAATCCTGACTCTTCTTTTGATAATGTACAAATTTGTGCAACACCTAAAGTATTTGTTTGAGATGGGATAATCACAACATTAAACTCTGTAAATTTATCAACTAAACCACAAAGTTTCGCAAGATTTTCAGCATTTGGATGAGTTATTAAATCTTCTCCAACCATTAAAGAGAAAGAATCTTTTTTAGCTAACATTTCATCAACTAAATCAAGGAATTTTTCATTTTTTCCAAAGGCTTCAACAAGTCTTGTATATTCATACTCCACTTCTTTTGAAACTTTATTTGTTACAACTTTTTTAACTTCTTTTTCTTCACCTGTTGCTTCATCAACAACTATTTCAACTACTGTTTCCTTTACATCTTCAATAACAGTTTTTGTTTTCATTTCTTTAAATGAATCAATATATTCTTGAACTTCAACTGGTAAATCTTTTGCAAATTTATATAAAATAAAATATAAAATTGATTCTTCAACCATCGTATCATGGTAGATAAAATCAGTTGTTTTACCTTTTTTCCCAATTTTTTCCATAATTGGATCAGCTAGAGGATGAAAATATAAACCACTTCCTTTATTCATAGAAACTGAGTTATTAAAGGCATATCTAGCATTTGGTAAATCAGATTTTAAATAAGAACCCACAGAAATTACAAAATTTGAATTATGAACATCTGATAATTTTGATGAATATAGTGATTTTCCAGATGTTTTAGAGTAATTTCTTAAAAACTCTTGGTATCTTCTTGCATCTTCATTTACAAGATTTGCTCCCATTTTTTCAGCAATTTTTTGTAAAATCAATGCTTCTTCATTTGTGATATATGAATTAAATTTAATATTTTTTGCTTTTTTAAAGGCTTCTAATGCTTTTTCAAAAGCAACTCTGTCTTTTGAAGTTACTTTATTTTCAAAATCATAGGCAAATCTTCCCGCTCCATTTACTGTTGAATAATGAGGTTCACTATTTACTCTATAAATTTTTTTAGTTGCGTGGTTATCAATTGATTCATGTTTTACATCATAATACATAAATGCACAATCACTTGAATGAGGATTTGCTGCTGGTATTTTTTTAAGTTCCCAAGCATTTGAAGTATATTGAAAATCATGAGATACCAAAGCTCCAACTGGACATGCACTTATACACTCTCCACAATTTGTACAGGCGTCCGCGTCGTATCCAATAAGTGACTTATTAAGTTTATTCCACATTGCATAAGCATCTTTTGGCATATCATCTTTAAATACTTTATCAATATTATCAGAATCCCTTTTTACTGTACTTAATGCGTTTGAACCAACCATATCTTCACATACAGTTACACATCTTTCACAAACAATACATAAAGCTGGGTCATAATTCATAACTCCCCAATGTTGAACTGGTCTGTGAATATCTTTGATGCTATAAGATTGAGAATCAACTTTCATATATAAAGAATAATTTTGTAATTCACACTCTCCACTTTGGTCACAAACTCCACATTGTAATGGATGGTTTACATCATAAACTTCCATTATAGCTCTTCGCTCTTTTTCAATATTTTCTGTAACCGTTGAGATGTTCATATCAGCTTTAACTTTAGTGTTACAACCATAAACTTGTTTTCCATCTGCTTCAACTAAACATAATCTACATGCAAGTGTTGGTGAACATCTTGTTAAATAACAAACAGCAGGAACAAATACATCATTTGCCCTTGCCACATTTAAAATTGATTCACCTTCTTTTGCTTGAACACTTTTACCATCAATTGTTAGTGTAATCATATCGCTCATTATGCTTCTACCTTTTCAATTTTTACTTGTTTATATTTATAAGAACTAAAAATATCTTCATCTGTTTTTAAAATTGCAATTGTTCCATGTAAGTTTTCATCAATCTTTAATATTTTTTTGATTTTTTCATCTTTTGATATTATAAAAACTTCATTAGTATTTGATACTTTTGCTATATTTGCGAAAGTTTGACTAACTAATAATTCATCACTATTTTTTTCTGTTAATTTATAAACCAAAGTTCCATTAAATGATTTTAAATCTTTTATCTCTTCTAAATCAAAATTTGTACATGAATCTATTTTTTTCTCTAATTCTTCATTTAGAACAACCAAATTAAAATCCGAGTATTTTTTAAATATTGCTAATAATTTAACAATATTTTCTACTCTTTCATGATTAACTAAATCATCTCCAATAATCAAAGTTTTGATTTTTGAGTTCAGAGAGTTTTCAAAAGCCTCTTCAAACTCCTCTTCCCCTGCACTACTTTCAGCACTAATGTAACCTAAGTCTAAATCATCTAAATAATTTTTACTATTTTCATCACAATTTGAAGCAAAACTATTTAATAATAATGCACTAATAGCCTCTTCACTTCCCACTTCATATTTAATTAGTTGAGAATAAAAAGATTTTAAAACCACATTATCAATTGGATGCATATAAACAAACTTTGCACCATTGTTTTTTACTGCTTTCTCAATAGAATCTTTTAATTTTTCATCTTCAAGGAAAGTTGCAATTGAGATTATAAAATCACTTTTTAAAATCTGTTCAATTTTATTCATCTTTAGCACTTTCTTCAACTATTGCTCTTGGTTCTGGTTTTATTTTTTTTACAACCAAAGTCCAATCTACTTCATTAAATTTAATTGAATTCATCAAAGTGTAACCTGCTTCATAAATCACATCTGCTGATTTCTGAATATTTGAGAAATCTCCAATTTCAAACATAATAATTGCTGTTTCTTCAAGAGCTATTTGTTTGTCCATTAGTTCTAACATTCTTGTGTAGAAGTCATTTTTTAAAGGTCTTAAATCAAATCTTTTCATCTGTCAATCTCACCAAAAACTATATTAAGATTACCAATAATAGTAACCACATCCGCCAACTGGCAACCAACTAATAACTCTTCTAAAATTGCTGTATGTTGGAAACTTGGTGTTCTAAGTTTCATTCTATATGCATAAGGACTTCCATCACTTACTACAAAATATCCTAACTCACCTTTTGGTGATTCAGTTGCCACATAAACTTCCCCAACTGGTGGTCTCATACCTTGAGTTACTAAAACAAAGTGTTGCATTAAAGAGTAGTTTTGAGTCATAATTTGCTCTTTTGGAGCTGAAATATAATTTGGAGCGTGAGCCATTAATTGAGTGTCAGACTCTTCATACATAGGAACTAACTGTTTTAAAATTTTTGCAGATTCTCTCATTTCAGCTATACAAATTTTATATCTTCCATAAGAGTCATTAGTATATGAAACTGGAACATCAAAATCAAGTTCAGGATAAATTCCATAAGGCATCTCTTTTCTTAAATCCCATTTGATTCCAGAACCTCTTAAAACGATTCCAGAGCATCCCCAACTTTTTGCCATTTCAGGGCTAATAACTCCAACATTTTCAAGTCTCATTTTCCAGATTCTATTTTCTGTTAAAAGACCTTCGTAAGTTTTTAATTCTTGAGCTAAAACATCTAAAAATGATAAACAATCAGCTGTCCAATTTGCTGGTAAATCCAAAGGAACTCCACCAATTCTAACAGCACTATGAGTAAGTCTTGCTCCACAATAGTCTTCAATTAAGTCCATTGCATATTCTCTTTCTCTAAAACAGTAAAGGAACATTGACATTGCTCCAACATCAAGGGCATGAGTTGCAAGCCAGAATAAATGTGAAGTAATTCTATTTAGCTCTAAAAGCATAGTTCTGATAATTTCAGCTCGTCGTGGAGCCTCGATTCCAAGTAATTGCTCAATTGCTAAGGCATAACCATAGTTATTTGAAGTTGCTGCAATATAATCCATTCTATCCGTTGTTGGTAAGAATTCATTATAAATCATATTTTCAGCCATTTTTTCCATACCTCTGTGAAGGTATCCAATCA
>OBMA010000584.1_pt1 | contig 21851 bp, 18 predicted proteins | sample 1539141 | NCBI WGS metagenome assembly OBMA01 (sample SAMEA3991484, study PRJEB22521) | metagenome | biome: anthropogenic terrestrial biome; feature: sewage plant; material: raw primary sludge | place: Sweden | collected 2012-09-26
TGTGCAACATCCGGTATCACTACAGGCTCGGAATTCTGTGCATTAAATCCATATTTTGCATCATCATCGTTAAGTTTAGCTTCAAGTGCCTTGTCTTCGGCCGCTTTCTGTTCCAGCTCTGCCTTTCGCTGCTCTTCTTTAGCAAGACGCATATCTTCCTGTTCCTTTAATATCTTATCGCGCATATCATTTTTGCTCTGTTCAACCGCTTTCATCTCAGCGCTGTTATATGCTTTAATCCTGAAAAATTGATATATGACATTGACAAGACTAAGCACCCCGTCAACAAGGAGCACATACCACGTATATATCTGATCCATGTCCGGTTTTAATAGAACGAACATTGAAAATCCAATGATCACAACTGATATGATAAGCACAAGAAACCACAATACATCGTTCATCATCCGAAGTGCAAGAGCAGACTGCAGTTTTATGACTCCCGATATAAGAAGTGCGATTCCTACAACTGTGATAAATACCCCCGCGATCGCATCTACTTTTATAAGTCCGCATATTCCAAGTGATACAAGAAGTACCCCTTCTGCAAATCCATATTCATTCAGATCACAGTATGCTTTGATCAAAAAATATCTCACGATCGCAAATATACCTACTATGATAGCTGCACCGCATATCGCGTAACATATATACGTTACTGTCGCATCCTTTACAAATAACATGATGAGCGCTACCGCAATAAATATGGCTGCCATTATCGATATCATCACAACACTGATGACACCTGACCGTTTCTTTTCTGATGTTTCCTGTTTCTGCTGTGAATCGTCCTGTTTTACTTCTTCAGCTTTTTTCTTCCCGAACATAAGATGCCTCCCATTTTACACAAAATGTGCTAAAAAGCTGGCTATCCTGGTGCAAGCACGCGCTTTATAGCTTTTCGTCCATTGCATCATAAATATTATCACAATTTCAAAGCATTTCATAGATTAACAGGCGGAAATGAAACTGTGATCGTTGTCCCTTTTCCTACTTCACTTACAAGAGACACTGTAGCATTGTGATGTGCTATGATATGCTTCACTATCGCAAGTCCAAGACCTGTTCCACCCGTCTGTTTTGACCTGCTCTTGTCAACACGGTAGAACCTCTCGAATACCCGTTCCTGCGCTTCCGCAGGAATTCCTATACCTGTATCACATACGGTCAGTTTCGCACATGGAAGTCCGCTCGCAATGTCAGTTACATTCTCAACATATATCTTTACCGTACCACCACGTTTATTATATCTGATCGCATTGTCTGTAAGATTATACAGAAGTTCATCAAGCATCTTCCGGCTGCCGTGTACCTGAGCATTTTCTCCGACAAGTGACAATGATACATCATGCTCAGTTGCGCTGAGCTGCAGCATCTCCGTGCAAGTGACGGCCGCCTGGTACAGATCAAGATCCTCCATCGGCTCATCGAGCTCCGGACTATCGAGTTGTGAAAGTCTGATTATATCATTTATAAGAGTAAGGAGTCTTGACGCATTCCTGTGTATCTCATATGCGAAACGCTGCACGTTATCGCCCGCCATATTATTTTCCATAAGCTCTGCATATCCTGATATGGATGTAAGCGGTGTCTTTAGCTCATGCGACACGTTCGCGGTGAATTCCTGCCGCATCTGCGCGTTCTTCATGATATCTGCGTGTTGTCTGTTGATCGTGTCAACAAACGGCACAAGTTCCTCATATGGACATTTCCCGTCTGTATCGTCAAGATTGTCCGCCATCTTCTCTATCGGCGCGATCAACTGCCTTGTCAGATACCTGGACATGAATACGCTTAGCGCAAATAAAACAAAAATTATAAGTATTATTACCGGCATTATGCTGAAAAATACACTCAAAATGCTGTCAGCCTCTTTTGCGACGCGGAGCACATTTCCATCGTCCAGCCGAAGTGTGTAGTAATATGTGCTCTTTGATAATGTAGCACTCTTCCTGACAGCACTGCCTTCGCCATCTTCAAGTGCTTCTTCTACCTCGATACGATCGCTGTGATTAGCCATCGTCGATACGTCTGCGACCTCAGTATCATATATGACAGTACCGTCACTTTCTATGAGTGTCACCCGAAGCCCATCGCCTTCAGCATCATATTTTTCTATGGATCTTTCATCGGCTCCATCAGCATTCTCGATTATGTGTGCATATGTCCTCAGATCATCAATGACCTGATGCATAAACAGATTATAAAAAACGACCAGCGTCAGGACTACCGTAGCAAGTATCGCCACAGCAGCTATCTCCATCAGCTGGCTGTTGATCTTCTTTTTCATATATGTGCCTCATTTCTACCGGTTCAGGATATACCCTACATTTCTCACGGTCCTGATAAGTGTCCCGGACTCGCCGAGCTTCTGCCTAAGCGTCTTCATATGCATATCAAGTGTGCGCGACTCGCCCTCATAATCCGTTCCCCAGACACGTTCAAGTATCCTGTCCCTTGTAACGACAATCCCGGCGTTCATCAGAAGGAGCTTAAGGAGCTCATATTCCTTGAATGTCAGTTCGCATGGAGCGCCTTCTGCAGTTACACAGTGTCTGTCATCATCCATTGATATAGTATCATACATATAGACTGTTCCGTCTTTTTTATTTGAACCGCTCCTTCGCAGCAGCGCCTTAACACGCGAGATAAGCTCCATTACGCCAAACGGCTTTGTCATGTAATCGTCAGCGCCGCAGTCAAGCCCCTTGACCTTATCGATCTCAGTGCTCTTCGCAGTCAGCATTATGACCGGAATCCCGTTCGTATCCGGATTCTTCCTGATCTTACCAACTATAGTAAGTCCATCCATATCAGGCAGCATAATGTCTAGAAGTATAAGATCCGGCTTCTTTTCGCCAAGTGCCTTGAAGAAATCCGCTGCATTTCCGAATCCCTCATCCTCGAACCCGGAATTTTTCAGCGCTATCTCTTCTATCTCAAGAATATTTATATCATCTTCAACTATGTAAATAAGAGACATATCCGCGCCTTCCTTTCATCCTCGTCCCGATCACGCCACACATATGCTGCTGATCCGTATACTTTATATCATTATATACCCTTCATCCGATCTTCTTTTTTCAAATATTCTTCTACTCAGGAAGCACATATTCCTTCTCGAGTTCACCTACTTCTCTTTCGAATTTCTCGCTGTCTCCGCCTTTAAGCGTGAGCATATACTCATGTGTATCGAATTCATTCTCATTTACTTCTATCATGCATACCGCGATATTTGAACAATGATCCGACACTCTCTCATAAGCTGTCGTGACATCTGAAAGCACAAATCCAAGTTCTATCGTACATTTTCCCTTACGAAGTCTCTTGATATGACGCTTCTTTATCTCCTCATTAAGATAATCGATTACCTCTTCAAGCGGTTCCACCTGCCTTGCGAGTGCTCTGTCATCATCGGCAAACGACTTAAACGACATGTTTACGACATCCTTTACAGCCTTTGTATATACGCCCAGTTCTGCGATCGCCTTCTTGCTGAAGTGCTCATCTTTCTTGCTCAGTTCCTCTGCAGCTTCCACGATGTTCACTGCATGATCCGATATCCTCTCAAAATCACCGATGCAGTGAAGCATTACTGATAGCTTTCTGCTGTCCTGCTCGGAAAGATCGTGTGCGCTGAGTTTTACCATATAACTTCCCAGCGAATCCTCGTACCTGTCGACCTCATCTTCGAGTGTCCGCACCTTTGCCGCTGCTTCTTCATTATAACCTTCTATGAGGCTCATAGCACCAAACAGAGCGTTCTTTGTATCTTCTGCCATGTTCACTGCCGCCTGTCTGCACTGTGATACTGCAAGAGAAGGTGATTCAAGAAATCTAGGATCGAGAAGAGATGAGCATATATCCTGTGGCTTCTCTTCTGCATCCTCAGGTATTATCATCTGCATAAGTTTCACGAGTTTATCACCAAATGGGAACAATATACATGTCGCCGAGATATTAAATATGCTGTGTACAAGCGCTATCTCCGCCGGATTAGCCGATTTCCCCATAAATGGGAAATGCACGATGGCATTTACTGCATAGAACAATGCCATGCAGACCGCTGCTCCTATTATGTTAAATGAAAGATGAATGCCTGCCGCACGCTTCGCGTTCTTATTTGCACCGATCGCAGAAAGTATGGCGGTTATACATGTTCCGATGTTGGCGCCGAGTATTATCGGAAAAGCCGCGGAAAACGTGACATCACCCGTCATGCTGATCGCCTGAAGGATACCGACTGAAGCTGACGAAGACTGTATCACCGCCGTAAGGATTGCTCCTGCAAGACAGCCAAGCAGCGGGTTAGAGAACATCGTAAGCAGCTTTGCAAATCCCGGTTCATCCGCAAGCGGAGATACTGAATCTGACATCATCTGCATTCCATACATTAAGACCGCAAACCCGATCATGATAAGTGCGATATCTTTCTTTTTTTCATTTTTGGAAAATAAGATAAAGAAAATACCTATGAGAGCAAGTACAGAACTAAAAGATACAGGATTAAGAAGCTTTACAAAAACAGAATCGCCGCTGATACCCGTAAGGCTGAGAAGCCATGCGGTAGCAGTCGTTCCGATATTGGCTCCCATGATGACACCGACAGCCTGTGTCAGCTTCATGATACCTGAATTTACAAATCCGACTACCATTACCGTCGTTGCTGATGACGACTGAATAACTGCCGTGACACCGGCACCTAGCAGAACTCCGGTAAACCGGCTCTTGGTCATCTTCTCGAGTATCGTCTCAAGACGACCACCTGAGACCTTTGTGAGCCCGTCTTCCATTACGGTCATCCCGTATAGGAACATGGCAAGCCCGCCCATAAGTGACAGTATTCCAAAGATATTCATAGAGAACCGATCCTTTCACGCACAGATCCTGGCCTGTGCCCGATCAATTTACAAACGTGGTTTTCACATTATGATGCTACGGGTTGCTGCTCTTCGTGCAAGCACGAAAGCAGTATGACTTTCGACACGAGCATCAGTTACATCATATTAGACGTTTGTAAAATCGAATGGTTCTCTATGTAAAATCTATGTAAAAAATGCTCCGCTTTCCGATGACAGAAAGCGAAGCATTTCGTATGTAATGATTTATTCTACCGTAACAACCTTTGCGAGATTTCTCGGTTTATCTACATCAAAGCCCTTATCAGCTGATACATAATATGCAAGTAACTGCAGCGCGACAGATGCAGGAAATACCATCATCTCATCCGGAAGATCCGGCAGACGGCATATCTGAAATTCCTGCTCAAGACTGTCAGAATACTCATTCTTTACAAAAAGAACTATCTGTGCACCTCTCGAACGCACCTCTCTTATATTCGAAAGTTCCTTAGATATAAGCTTCTTCTGCGTAACGACCGCAACTACTGGCGTCGAATCCGTGATAAGCGCTATGGGACCATGCTTAAGTTCTCCCGAAGCATAAGCCTCAGAATGAATATAAGATACTTCCTTCATCTTAAGCGAGCCTTCCTGAAGTATCGAATAATCAAGACCTCTGCCTATCATGAACAGATCACTTGCATCAAGTACAGTACGCGCTACAACATGTATCTGTCTTCGGTTATCAAGCATCTTCTGTACTGCATCAGGAACTGAAGACATCTCTTTAGTAAATGATTTTGTTTTTGCATCGTCCCATATTCCCTTGAGCGATGCCATCTTGCAAACTATCAGGAAGAAAAGTGACAGCTGTGTCGTATATGCCTTTGTGCTGGCAACAGCGATCTCAGGCCCTGCATTTGTATAAAGAACATGATCAGCCTCTCTGGCGATAGACGAACCCTTTACATTGATGATACCGAGAGTCTTCGCCCCCTTGCCCTTTGCATACTTTACAGCTTCAAGAGTATCTATTGTCTCGCCCGACTGTGATACCGCAATTACAAGCGTCTTCTCATCGATTACCGGATCGCCATATATGAACTCTGATGCAAGATCAACGTCGATATGCATATTCAGTATTGACTTTACAAGTGCCTGGAACACGAGACCCGCATGCATTGCGGTTCCACAAGCTACTATACATATCCTGTCGCAGTCTGTGAACAGACTGTCCGGAATCCCGTCTTTCTCAAAATCAGGCATACCGTTCTTGATCCTTGGAGTGATCGTATCGCTTATGGCACGAGGCTGCTCCATGATCTCCTTCTCCATATAGAAAGGATATCCGTCTTTCTCGGCCGAATTCTTCTCCCAATCCATTACAAGATATTCAGGAAGAACAGCCTTTCCGTCAAGCGTCCAAAGGTAGAGCGCATCTTTATGAAGTTCTGCTATCGTATATTCCGGAAGTACAAAATACTTATTTGTAAATTTGCACAGAGCCGTAACATCAGATGCGAGCATCGCGCCCTCTTTACTGAGAGTCGCAACGATCGGGCTTACATTACGCACTGAATATATAACGCCTGGAACATCCTCGAACATGATGACAAACGCAAATGTTCCATGAAGACGTTTCACAGATTCCGATATCGCCTTCTTGGGATCACCATATTTTTTGAAATAATAATCAACAAGCGCTGCCGCAACTTCCGTATCCGTTTCAGACTGAAGCACATTCTCAAAGTGATAGTCGGAGATTATGTCGCGATAGTTCTCTATGATTCCGTTATGCACAAGAGTCACGCGGCCAACTTTATGCGGATGTGCATTTGCATCATTTACACCGCCATGAGTAGCCCATCTGGTATGACCTATGCCACATGTCGAATCCGGATCTGCATCACTGCATATCTTCCTAAGATCCGCGACACGTCCTGCACATTTCCAGATATCAGTCTTTCCAGTCTTTCTATCCGTCATCGCTATGCCGGCACTGTCGTACCCTCTGTATTCAAGCATCGTAAGACCATCAAGTATAATATCCCTGACCGGCTTCTTACCTGTATAACCTATGATTCCGCACATAGATGCCTCCTAGATATACACACAATCATCAATCAATATATGTATCCGTCTTTGATTCTCTCTTGATCTTTCTATATACAATAATATACATCGCTATGACAAATATGAGATAGAGCAACATTGAAAGTCCTGTCTGAAGCATCGCTGTCGCATCATAGAACCCGTGAAGCAGAACAGCCATAAGATATCCGATTATAAGATTAAGTGTCTTACCCGTATTGTCTCCCTTAGTTTCACAGAATTTTGCGCGACCATAAAATGCGCCCATAAATACTGCGAATCCCATATGTGCCGGTATTGCAAGAAGTGCTCTGGGAATGGTTACTGAAAGTCCAAAGCTGAAAACATATCCAATGTTTTCAAATGCCGCAAATCCAAGCGAAACGAATACCGCATAAACAACGCCATCAAACCTGAAATTGAAATTTGGATCTTTCCATGTCCTCTTCTTAAGTAGTAGAAATTTTGCTCCCTCTTCAGCAACAGCAACAATGAAAAATGCCATCATTATCTCTCCGGCCGGACTATTAGGATCGACAAATTTATTAAGTACTACAGTTCCTATTTCCTCAAGAACACATGCAATAACTCCCGCAAGACATCCTAAAAAGAAAAGCTGAACCAGCATTTTGGTAGGTTCCTTCTCTATCTTATCCTGCTTGTAGATATAGCATAGAAGGTATATTGCAGGACCAATCGCTGCAACCATAGAAATCCATAAAAACATTTTATTGTCTCACTTTCCCGCGGCTTCACCGCAAATCTTATAAGTACCTGAGAATTATAGCAAAAGCCGCCGCATATATCAATAAAGTTTAAGAATGCAGTCTGCTGACATTTGCTATATTTTTTTCCTCATACCAATTTGTTCAAGTTTATCAATACTTTTAATAAAATCCTTCTCTACCGGTGACAAATTATCATCTTGTTTCTTTTTATATTTGTCATATTCAGCATGTGCTTTCTCTATTGCCTGCTGATGCGAAACACCACCTTTAGTCGTCAATATTTCTCGGCGGGTCATCTTTAGGTAATCATCAATCGTCTGTAACCAATCTTTCATATACATTGGTTCATGATTTAATGCCTGCACCTCAGCAATATCCAGATAAGCTGCAACTATCTTATTGAGTGCATCTATTTCTTTATCATCCAAATAATTTTTTGCAATTTCAGAGTCAGATTTTTTTATCTGATTTCCTTCCCAAGATGTTAGTCCCATATTTTCTTTATCAGCATCAGCTCTATAAAATACAACTTCTGCCGCTGTATGCTTATGCGCAGCCCAGTGCATTTTATTTTGTACCTGTTTAAAAAAAATAATAGACTCTTCCGTATCAGGATTATAATCAATGCTTGTTGCATATATCTCAAGCACTTTTCTCCAAAAGACCTTCTCAGATGAACGTATATCTCTAATTCTCGATAACAGTTCTTCAAAGTAATTGCCTCCACCCAAACGTTTGAGGCGATCGTCATCCATGGCAAAACCTTTTTTTATGTATTCTTTCAAAATATCTGTAGCCCATATTCTGAATTGTGTACCTCGAAGAGACTTTACACGATATCCAACTGAGATAATCACATCGAGGTTATAGTAATCCACATTATAATCTTTTCCATCAGACGCAGTGTAGGCAAATTTTGCCCACACTAAATTCTTATCTAATTCACCTTCTTTAAATATATTTCTAACATGTTTCCCAATAACACTTCTATCACGTTGAAATAATTCTGCCATCTGATCAATTGATAGCCAAACCGTGTCATTTTCAAATGTAGCTTCTATTTTTGTAAGTCCATCTTCAGTTGTATACATCAATATGTTTGAATTGGGCATATTCCTCACCTCTTTCTTTGAGTAATTCCTTATTCTTGGAGATGTGCTATTACTTTGTGGCTTTCATTCTGACCCTTGGTTTCTTCTGACGCAAAATCATTTGGCAGATTTTCTAAATCCAGCGACCGTATCGTTTCTTTAATCTGCTTCTTTGCCATCAGTGCCCTCCTTCTTCATCTGCTCCGTTCTTACATAATATTCAAGCAGTCTGAAAAAAACAGGGAGGAACCCTTCGATTGCCATGTTCCCAATCAGACACCGTCATATATGGTATCTCAAAATGTTCGCAAAATTGAGTTATTGCAAAAACTGCAATATCACTATGTGCATATGCACCGCCACCATATCTACCAGACTTTGATACAATCCCTATCGCATTAGTCTGTTCAATCCATTTAGTAGGTGTCATAATAAATCGATTTATTCCTGCTTCATTTCTAACCGCATCGAATTGCATCAAGTGTATTAACATCTTGGATAGTGCAAACTTACTTTCAATTGGGAATAACTAATAGGGATCCTTATAATATGTAGTTTCACAAAAAGAGAGCAACTCGTCTGGGGGCAATGTCTCTTATCTGCTTATATTAAAAATATTTCAATTCTCATTCAACTGCACCACATACTTCCTTCAGTGCATCCGAATATTTTTTTATTGCAACTGTTAGTGATTCAACAATTTCATCTGCCAATCCTATATCATCGGAAAACTTTTTGATAAAATTTTCCTCTTCTGCATCATAGAAACCATCTGAATAAACTAATCCCAATACTTCTAACATTATAACTTTTTTAATATGTAATTCTGATGATTTAAACACATTGATAATTTCATCTATTGATTTTGCCTCGTTCGTATCAAATTCTGGTATTTCCATCTCTTTTGAATATTCTTGAATCATCACTTTTTCTTCATCTGCAAAAATTCCATTTGAATTTGATACATGAACGCTCAAGCTAATAAAAGCTTCTTTTTCCTTTTCTGATAATTGATTTAAAAACATTCCTGTATCCTCCTTTAATTATGCGGCATCTTTAACTTCAACGAACACCTTGTCTGCATCACTAGTTACTTTATTGATTTCGTCTTTATTAACCTTATTAAGTTCATTATCATTTTCTGCTTTAAGAACCAAACTAACCTTACACATCTTATACAACAATCCTGCCAGAAGAACAGCATTCTCTGTCATCTGTTTTTCTTTTTCAGTAAAGCTAGACCACTCTGTCTTTTCAGAGAAATTTACAACGTGATCAAGTGTTGCCAGACGTTTCCTATATTGCTCTTCTATTTGAGACAAAGAAGCTTTGAATTTTTCGCCAACCGAACTCAGCTCATCAAAATACCCAACAATCTTATTCACTTCTTTTTCGGTTCGGCTTGCTTGGCTATATGCTTCATCAGCTTTATCTGAAAGTTTAGAACCTGTTGCATTAAACACTATTCCACCTACAAGGAGTCCAATCCCTAAAGTAGCACCGCCTAAAACCGCAGTGCCTAGTGCCATTCCTCCACCGCCTGCTGCAAGAGTTCCTCCACCTAGTAACGCAAGCGTAGCATTAGTAGCAGCAACTCCAGACAATGATGTAATCGCCGTACCCGTTGAAGCCGCTCCTAATGCCATCACAGCAGATGTTGTGGCTCCAGCCGCCGCAAAACCTCCCGCAGTACCAAAAGCAGCTCCTCCAATGCCTCCAAGTAATATGCCTGCTCCGGCGGATACTTTCTTTAACTCTTCTGCTTCATAATCTGGCAAGTTAATCCCATCTTTTTTATAAGCCTTGAAATCTGGTCTGCCCTGGATTTTTTCAATTATGTTAGAAAAATCATCAAAGCTGCTCAATATACTAAGTTCTTGTTTTCCAATTGTATCCATTAATTCAGTAGTTTCTGTATTCCTTTTTTCAAATAGTGCTACAGCACGTTCCTGTTTTCTTTGTGCGAGTTTCATGGTATCATTTGCTTCTTTCATCTTCACTCCACCATGTATTCCTGAACCCACACCCGCTGCTCCAGCAATAGCAGCTATTCCTCCAATAATCAATGGTAACGGCATAACCTCATTCTCCTTTTACTTGAAGTTTTTTACATACTTCATAGTTTAATTTGTAATACTCTTCCTTTGTATATCTATCTTTAAAATAAATATCATAAGAATCATCAATTCGACATAATAGAGGCCGGTTGTCATAAATGGAACATAAATTTTCCATGAGAAATTTACATACACCATCACCCCTATTCAACTCTTTGTACAAATCAGACTTATCTAAATTGCGACAACACTCTCCACAGCAATCACATTTAAACACTATTCAAACACCAGTCGATTTGATTTATTCTCCATAAATGAATTGAAATCGCCTTCCCATGGAATTTTTATATCAAATACTTTATATGCTGAAAGAAGTAAGTCATTCAATTCTGATTCAGTACTAGCCCGTTCAATTTTGTAAGCAATGTTACTATACTGTTCTGTATCCGCACGAAATTTAGCAATATCTAATTTTTCAAGTTTTGCAGCTAAAATTTCCAGTGCATCAGCGATTTCTCTATAATTATTAACCTCTGATGGAATTCTGTTCATTGCATCTATTAAACGATTCATAAATTTACTTCTATCAAGAAAAATCTATTATGTACAAGAAACTAATCCACTAACTAACGTGGAACAAAATACTTGTACAACAGAACCAACACCAGGAATTGCGGCAATCGGAGTTTTTCCAATTAATTCTCCTACAGCAGTACCAACTAAAACACTGGCACCTGTTGCCATAATAATCGTTGATGTTTTAATTCTATCGCCGAACATCAAATTATCTGGATTAAATAATAATACTTTTCCAGCTTCTACCACCGAAGCATATATTTGACGAATACATTTAACAAGATTTTTGGCTGTTGTAAAAAATATATTGCAAATTGTAGTTGTAAGACTTGCAAATGCTCCAGATATGAAACCTTCGCCAAACTGTGCCAATATATCTTTATATTTTTCTTTTGCTCTTTCTACACCCTTTTTAACACCAGTAGCCACACTTTCAAGCATGGTATTGAGTTCACTACCAGCGGGCATAGCCTGTAACTCCTCTTTCGATGCCATCCATATTTCAACAAACACAAATCCTATAGCTTGTCTTGCACCCATTTCTGCACCTCTGCTACCTGCAGCTTTTGCAGTATCTTTTGCAAACTTTGGACTTGTATAATATGCCTTTGCTAATTTTGCTTCGTAGTCTTTCTTTGCCCTGTTGTATTCTTTCCTTAATTGATTTTCTACGTCTTTAGTTAACGGTTCTCCCTTTTTGCCATTCCAATTGACCTTGTCCGGATTATCTTTACACCACTGTATATATTGGTCAATCGACATATTCGACATATTTAGATTTAAACAGGCACTTGTAAAACGTAGATTATTTTCGCTATTGGCTAAATCCTTACCGTCTAATCCTGCCAAAACTCTTCCGGAGTCATTGTGTATTTCTTCTGCTGCAATAACGTGATCTAGCTGAGCCTGTTTTTCCCTTGAAATAGTATTATTTCTTCGCGGTATAAGTTTTTCACCTACCACATAAGCATCATCAACTTTCGTACCATTTTCATTAAAATCTCTTCTTGCATCACTAACAATTTTTCGATATCTAGGGTCTGAATGATATGCCGCCTTATCGTATGCCCCTCTGTTATCGTAATCGATTTTATTTTGACTATTTTTATAAGTCAAATCAGGGTCTTTTCCAACCTCTCTTACGTTATGAATAGTATCAACGTCTCCGCCATGTTGGTCATGTACAATAAAATCTAACCCGAACGAAGTGATTAAACTTTTAATAATTACTCTTTCATATTCATTCCATATGCTTGAAAAAACATTTTCTTCGGGGTCTGGTGAAAAATCGCTATTCAATTCTGCAACAAATGTACTCACAACTACCACCTCCATGTATAATATTCATATAATTACAACTACAATTTATCACAGAAGCTGTCCAATAATACGGACTCGTTTCTTGTAAACAAAACCAGATGATCGTAGTGCTGTTAGCGAAGCATATCGTTTAATATGCTTCGTCTCTATTATCCTAACTAAATTTTATACGCCGTACTACAATACTATTTTTCTTTTCACTAAAGTATGCTCAAAAAAAGCACTCTACAAACTGGGATTTAGTGTGGAGAGATTATGATCATTTTGTTCATATAGTGTAATAAACTTTTTGGTATGTATTATCTTGAATAACGAAAAATTCTTGATAAGGTTTCCCATCATCATAATCCCAAACAGAAATCTTTGATGGTATTACTTCAAATAAGATTTCATCTTTCAAAGAACTATATTTTAAAAATGAGCCTTCATAATATTTCTTGTATAAATCAGAAAAAAAGCTATTGCTATCCAACAACGGATGATAGAGTCCGTATAATGGTGTAAATTCAAAAAAACTTGTTTGATCTTTAAAACAAAAAAGTGAGCACATAGCTCAGTTCTCAGCTTATAATGTTAAGCACGACCAAAACACAAAGGAGAACAAGCTATGGCTCAAATCAATTTTACCTTAGATCACGATTTTTTTATAGGTCTTTTTAAAGAAAATCGTGATGAAGCTTTCGGCAAACTAATGGAGGCAATGCTCAATCAAGTGCTTAAGGCCGAGTCTAATGAACAACTCGGTGCTGAAAACTATGAACGTTCTGACGATCGGCAGGACTATCGTAACGGTTCGCGTGAAAGAGGATTAACAACAAGGATCGGTAAGTTGATACTTGAAGTACCAAGGCATCGAAACAAGCCGTTCAGATCTCTTATATTTGAAAACTACCAGCGCAATGAACAGGCGCTTATCGCAACAATGATGGAGATGGTAGTTCAGGGAGTCTCCACCAGAAAGATCGAACTTGTGACCGAAGAGCTGTGCGGTGAGAAGTTCTCAAGATCAACAGTGTCAGATATATGTAAACAGCTCGATGAAGAGGTCACACAGTTCAAATATCGTGATATATCGGCAAGATATCCATTTGTATACACCGATGCGATATATCTCAAAGTCAGGGAAGATCATCGTGTAACATCAAGAGCTCTGATGGTCGCCATAGGTATCAATGATACCGGACATAAGGAGATTCTTGGTTTTGACATCTTTGATGCTGAAAGAGAATCAACATGGATAGAGTTCTTCAAGAATCTATCTTCAAGAGGTCTCAAGGATGTTGATCTTGTTGTATCGGATGCTCATGAAGGGCTTGTAAATGCCATTAGAGCCAGTTTTCCGGGAGCATCGTGGCAGAGATGTCAGGTTCATTTTGTAAGGAACATCATGAACAAATGCCCTGTTAAATATCAGGCAGGGATGCAGTCGGAACTAAGTACGATGTTCAACTGTGCCACACTGAAAGAAGCTCGTGAACTGTGCCATTCTATCGTGGACGAATATCGTGATCTTGCACCTGATGCGGTAAACATCCTGGATACAGGATTTGATGATTCTATGACGGTCATGGCTCTTCCGCTTAAATATCGTAAATCGCTGAGAACAAGTAACATCATTGAACGGCTTAATCGCGAGATCAGGAGAAGAGATAAGGTCATTGGCATCTATCCCTCAAGGGATTCCGTGATAAGACTGATAGGTTCAGTCCTGATCGATCAGCATAATAAATGGAGCACAGGCGGCAGTATGTTCGATATGCTTGCCTACTACAACGATCATGAAAAGATCATCAAAAAGATGGCCAAGAAGACGGCAGCTTAATATCATTTTCAACTGAGAACAATTTACACACTTTTTCGGACTTGACTTTGAATTGTTACAGATACTGCATTTTTTGTGTGCATTAAGGGGTCGACACATCAAAATTCATTCCGACAGAAGAAAATATACAGTATATATGAACATTCATGTTGTATGTACTGCAATTTTGAAGTTAGAACCCCCATAATTTTTTTTGAATTGCAGTATAGGAGAGGATTCTTTTCGCAGATACTGTATGTGATTTTTGCGTAATCATTTCTTGATTAAAAAATGCAGTATAAATTAGACTTTCAACTTCAGTTACTGTATAATTAACAAGAAAATAGAAATGGCTTTTATGGGAGAATGAATTTGCAAAGGAAAGCGTAGATTGAACGGTTCTCACAGCAAAAGCTGCTTCGATGATCATAGCAGGTATCCGCGATAAAGAAATATCAAAGATGCTATTCGGTTACATAGTTTGCAACGACAGTTTACAATCATCAATATGTGCCGACAAGTTGATATATGTGCCTGTTTTGGTGTAAAATCAGAAAGTAAAAGACTTATAAAATATGACTACTCTATAAGTGCTGCAGGGCATATGATGTCGAGGATGAAATGCACATATTGCATATGATGCAGTGACTGATGCAGAGACTAATCAGCACAAGTGCATGTGATGCAGAGACTAATCAGCACATATTGTATGTGATGCAGTGACTGATGCAGAGACTAATCAGCACAAGTTTCATGTGATGCAGTGACTGATGCAGAGACTAATCAGCATAAGTTTCATGTGATGCAGTGATTGATGTCGAGGACGATCAGCAGATATTACATGTTACACGCGGCACAGAGAATGATCAAAAGCATAAAGAAGCGAAGGGAGAATATGATCATGAAAAAAATAAAAAATAATGTTTACTGGGTAGGAAAGCTTGACTGGGAGATGACGAAATTCCATGGTTCGGATTTCTCAATAGACAGCGGATCGAGCCAAAACGCTTACCTTATTAAAGAAGAGAAGACAGTTCTTCTCGATACGGTATGGGTTCCACACGCAAAGGAATTTGTTGAGAACCTTGAGAAAGAGATAGATCTTGATTCAATCGATTATATAGTGATAAATCATGGTGAATGCGATCATTCAGGCGCACTGCCTTATCTTATGAGCAAGATCCCGAACAAGCCAATCTACTGCACAGCGCAGGCGGTTCAGTCGCTTACGGGACAGTATCATCATCCGGAGTGGGATTTCCACGTTGTAAAGACCGGAGACAAGCTCGATATCGGAAACGGTAAGACGCTCACATTCATACAGATGACTATGCTTCATTGGCCGGACAGTATGGCGACATATATGTCAGGCGACAATATCTTATTTTCCATGGATGCATTTGGACAGCATTATGCGTGCGAGGAAATGTTCGCAGACAAGGCTGATCAGGAGGCTCTGTGGCGTGAGGCAGTCAAATATTATGTAAACATACTGATGCCTTTCTCAATGTTTGTAGCAAAGAAGATACCGGAGCTCAAGGCGCTCGGACTTCCGATAGATATGATAGCTCCGAGTCACGGCGTGATCTGGCGCGAGAATCCGATGCAGATTGTCGACAAATATGCGGAGTGGGCAAATAATTATAAAGAAGATCAGATAACAGTGATCTATGATTCTATGTGGAATGGAACAGCAACTTTGGCACACCGTATCGCTGACGAAGTTCACGCGCAGTCACCGGAAACTGTTGTCAAGGTGATGAGCGCAGCTACGGCTGACAAGAACGACATCATGGTAGAGGTGTTCAAGTCGAAGGCTATCGCAGTCGGTTCACCTACTATAGTCCGTGATATCATGTCATCGATGACCGGACTTCTTGCATTTATGAAGGAACTTCATTTTACAGGAAAGAAAGCGGCTGTATTCGGCTGCTATGGCTGGTCTGGTGAGGGAAATAAGATACTCAGGGATAAGATGATCGAATGTGGCTTTGAAGTGATGGAACCTGAGATCAAGAGTCAGTGGAATCCGGACGAGAAGGTGCTTGCGCAGGCTGAAGGAATAGCGAGAGCGCTTCTTGGATAGATGCTGAAGTGAGATGCTGCACAAGAAAGATGCTGCACAAGAAAGATGCTGTTTGTTTACAGAAAGTTAATTTGTCATTGGTATATAAATCTGCTACAATATCTTTGTTTGTCAAGTGGCGCGCTGGCCGCGGATTCATCATGCGAAGCCGGCGCGTCGTATTGTTACAGAAATTAAGAATCAAGTTATTATAACAGGTGGCGGATAAGCCGCCTGAATATTCTTTTTCAGCACGAAAGGAAGACTATGAAATTTGGAGAAAAAGTCTTTGGTACACACAGCGAGCATGAGCTCAAGAGGATAGAGAGTACAGTAAATAAGGTCGAATCATACAGATCCGCGATGCAGGCTCTTACAGATGATCAGCTTAAAGCTAAGACAGATGAATATAAGAAGCGTCTTGAAGGTGGAGAAACACTTGATGATCTTCTTCCTGAAGCTTATGCGACAGTGAGAGAGGCTGCAAAACGTGTTCTCAACATGGAACCTTTCCGTGTACAGGTGATCGGCGGTATCATCCTTCATCAGGGACGTATCGCAGAGATGAGAACAGGTGAAGGTAAAACGCTTGTCTCGACAATGCCGGCATATCTCAATGCACTTGAGGGCAAAGGAGTTCATGTTGTAACTGTCAATGATTACCTTGCAAAGCGTGACTCGGAATGGATGGGTCAGGTACATGAGTTTCTTGGTCTGACAGTCGGAGTAGTACTGAATCAGATGACGCCTGAAGAGAGGCGCGCAGCTTACGCATGTGACATCACTTATGTGACAAATAATGAACTTGGATTTGACTATCTGCGTGATAACATGGTCATCTATAAGGAACAGCTTGTACTTCGTGATCTGCATTATGCGATCATCGATGAGGTCGATTCAGTTCTTATTGATGAAGCGCGTACACCTCTTATCATTTCCGGACAGAGTGGAAAGTCTACAAGCCTTTATGAAGCCTGCGATATCCTTGCAAAGCAGATGCAGAGAGGCGAAGATCAGGATGAGATGTCCAAGATGGATGTTATCATGGGCATTGAGCAGGAAGAGACAGGAGATTTCGTCGTAAATGAGAAGGATAAGATAGTCAATCTTACTCAGCAGGGCGTCAAGAAAGTCGAGAGATTCTTCCAGATCGACAACTTTGCAGATCCTGAGAATCTTGAGATACAGCATAATATAAACCTTGCTCTGCGTGCACATAACCTTATGCACAAGGATCAGGACTATATCGTAAAAGATGATCAGGTTCTTATCGTTGATGAATTTACCGGACGTGTAATGCCGGGAAGACGTTACAGTGATGGTCTTCATCAGGCAATAGAAGCTAAAGAGCATGTAAAGGTGAAACGTGAGAGCAAGACTCTTGCAACGATCACTTTCCAGAACTTCTTCAACAAATTTGAGAAGAAGGCCGGTATGACCGGTACCGCTCTTACAGAAGAGAAGGAATTCCGTGATATATACGGCATGGACGTAATTGAGATACCGACGAACAAGCCTATCGCCCGTATAGATCATCAGGATGCGGTCTACAAGACACACAAAGAGAAGATAAACGCGATCGTCGATGCGGTATGCGCGGCACACGAGAAACATCAGCCTGTGCTTGTCGGTACTATCGATATCGATAAATCAGAGGAGATAAGCGGTGCACTTCGCAAAAAGGGTGTAGAACATCAGGTACTGAATGCGAAGTTCAACGAGATGGAAGCTGAGATAGTCGCAGGCGCAGGTATTCATGATGCCGTTACTATCGCGACTAACATGGCAGGCCGTGGTACCGATATCAAACTTGATGACGAGGCGCGCGATGCCGGCGGTCTGATGATCATCGGAACTGAACGCCATGAATCAAGACGTATAGACAATCAGCTGCGTGGACGTTCAGGACGTCAGGGAGATCCGGGTGAATCAAGGTTTTACATTTCCCTGGAAGACGATCTTATGCGTCTGTTCGGATCAGAACGTATGATATCGATGTTCAATGCGCTGGGTATTCCTGAAGGGCAGGAGATAACGCATAAGGCGCTCTCAAAGGCTATCGAGACTGCACAGAAGAAGATCGAGGATAACAACTTCGCTATACGTAAAAACCTGCTTGAATATGATCAGGTCATGAATGAACAGCGTGAGATAATATATGGCGAACGCCGCAGAGTCTTAAGCGGAGAGAGCATGCGCGATGTTATCTACAAGATGATTCAGGATATAGCTGAGAATGCGGTTGCTACGAGCATCGGCGATGACACTGATCCGGATGAATGGAATTATAAGGAACTCAATGAACTTATTCTTCCGACGATCCCGATTCAGCCTGTCTCAAAGGAACGTGTAAATAAGTTCAAGAAGAATAGCCTTCAGCAGCAGCTTAAAGAAGAATCAGTGAAGCTTTACGAGAGCAAGGAGACAGAGTTCCCTGAGCCCGAGCAGCTTCGTGAGATAGAGCGTGTAATTCTTCTTAAGGTAATAGACCGTCACTGGATGGATCATATCGATGATATGGATCAGCTGCGTCAGAGCGCAGGTCTTCAGGCTTATGGACAGAGAGATCCGCTTGTCGAGTACAAGATGGACGGCTATGAGATGTTCGATGAGATGACGAAAGCCATCCAGGAAGAGACAGTACGTCTCCTGTTCCATGTTCATGTTGAAGAGAAAGTTGAGCGTGAGCAGGTTGCCAAGGTAACCGGGACAAATAAAGATGAATCAGCGCCCAAGACCATAAAGCGTAAGAGCGCAAAGGTTTATCCAAATGATCCATGTCCGTGTGGCAGCGGCAAGAAATACAAGAACTGCTGCGGAAGAAACGCGTGAAGAAAGTGCTGTAGAGACGCATTATAGCGTATGATACAGATTTTCGATGATATGCATAAACATGATATGTATGAATTAATATGCGTAAACATGATATGTGTAAAATGATACAGAATTGAGTGATACAGATGTACGTGGTCACCAACGTGACCGCGGCGGGAAATAAGATGTACCGCAGGATGTTTTTTACAGGCTTGCCGTCACAGCATGTCTGCTATAGAAAGAGGGTGACGTTATTGGTTGAGTTAGACAACATGAAGAGCGAACTTCAGACTTACAAAAATCCATTAGCGGAAGTGAGGGATTCACTTTGACCTCGCTAATAAACAAAAGCGGATCGAAGAATTAGACAGAGAAATGCAGGAGCCGTCTTTCTGGTCAAATCCGGAAGAGGCAAATAAGAAGACCAAGGAATCAAAGGATCTCAAGCGGATCATTGAGACAGCAGATCATTTGAAGCAGCAGTATGATGATCTACTTGATCTGATCGATATGGGAAATGAAGAGAATGATCCTGAGGTCGTGGAAGACATTACAACAGAGTTTGAGGAATTCAAAGAGACATTCGAAGATATGAGGATCAGCAATCTTCTTACCGGAGAGTATGATGAGAACAATGCCATACTTCGTCTGAGCGCGGGAGCCGGCGGCACAGAAAGCTGCGACTGGTGCTCAATGCTCTATCGTATGTACACAAGATGGGCAGACAAGAAAGGCTTTACGGTCGAAGTACTTGATCAGCTTGACGGTGATGAAGCCGGGATCAAATATGTTGAATTCCAGATAAACGGAACAAATGCGTTCGGGTATCTGAAATCCGAGAAGGGTGTTCACCGTCTTGTAAGACTTTCACCGTACAATGCGCAGAACAAGCGAGAGACTTCATTTGTCTCACTTGATGTAATGCCAGAGCTTGATGAGGATGTCGATATTGAGGTCAGACCTGAGGATATCAGGGTAGATACGTACCGAAGCAGCGGCGCCGGCGGACAGCATATCAACAAGACATCATCAGCTATCCGTATCACGCATTTCCCTACGGGAATAGTCGTAACATGCCAGAATGAACGAAGCCAGTTCCAGAATAAGGACAAGGCTATGCAGGTACTGAAATCGAAACTGTATATGCTGCAGCTTGAACTTAATGCTGATAAGCTTTCGGATATTCGTGGTGAAGTAAAGGATAATGCGTGGGGAAGTCAGATAAGATCGTATGTGCTACAGCCTTATACGATGGTAAAGGATCTTCGTACCGGACAGCAGTCAGGCAATGCGTCTGCGGTTCTTGACGGTGATCTTGATCCATTTATCAATGCTTATCTTAAGTGGCTGAGTCTTGGATGCCCTGATAAACATACACAGAATAGCGATGACTGAGCAAATAGGGAAGTAAAGATATTAATGATCGTAGGTATCAAAAATATTCGCAGTGCTGTTATGCTGCAGATGATGTGCTACGGTTTTGCATCACATCCATAAAGAATTCGGTCTGGGCAGAGGTGATATATGGCTCGATCCATAAGAAACCGATGCCGAATGAAAGGATTCCGAGAAGGATAAGGGGAATGAAGCTGACGTTCATATAGAAGAAACGTCCTTTGTTCCCTTTCATTTTCCTGCGACTAGTTTTTAGAAGCTGTTTCACTGTATACTGAGGAAAATCGTACATAAGATAAAATGCCTGTGAGTACGTGAGAGACAGCATAACAATGACGACTATCGCTACACATGTGAAGGCTGAGAAAGCAATAATGTATCCGGTTCCCATGCCGGTTTTCCATAATGCATAGAAGACAGCCGCGGGAATCGCGGGAAGAGCGGTGATGATCATCAGGAAAAGCTCGATAAGTATGGCTTTTTCCGGGTGAAACTTGAAGCCATGGAAAACATCGTTGATGACGACAGGTCTGCCACAGCTGACATTAAGATACATATAGATCTGTCCTGAGACAAATATTGAAGAAAATAGTGATAAGAGGATCATTATCAGGTAATAGATCACAATCTGTGAAATTGACGAAAATCCACACAGCTCAGTAACTGCGAAGCTTATGACCGAGGTTAATACTTCAACTATAAGAAATGCCCCGATGAGTATCGAATACTTTCCGAGGAGCTTTTGTCTTGCGGATGCCTTGAGCTCGGCTGAAGAACTTTTAGTTTGCATTATAGAATCACCATTATCCTTTTATTTTACACAGCAGCGCTGAAATTCATTCCAAGAAGCTGGTTGGCTGCATCGGAAGACTTTCTGGACTGTTGATAAGGATTACTTTCGTTAGGATATTTTATCTGCGTAGTAGTTGTACCGCCTGATACATAGGTACGTCCGCATTCAGGACAGATTGCGGTGTGAATCGCGACACTTGCCTGTACGACCTCACCGTTTCCTTCCCTTGCCTTATTATATGCGTTGGAAACATGCTCGCCTTCGTGAGCGCTTACTTCT
>OBMA010000585.1_pt1 | contig 21813 bp, 12 predicted proteins | sample 1539141 | NCBI WGS metagenome assembly OBMA01 (sample SAMEA3991484, study PRJEB22521) | metagenome | biome: anthropogenic terrestrial biome; feature: sewage plant; material: raw primary sludge | place: Sweden | collected 2012-09-26
GTTTTCTGGGCTAACATGAACAGTTATTCTTCACTTATGAGAAGCGTACAGATACAACGAGGCATCGGTACATCAACAAACGGTGACGGTGCATTTGGTGGAACTGTATCATTGGCAACACTAGCACCATCATACACACCAAGCCTGGAACTAACTGGTTCTTACGGTTCATTCAACACATACAATACAGGAGCCAGCTTCTCTACAGGGCTAATGGGAAAACACCTTATCTTCGATGGCGCATATCATGAGACAGCTACAGACGGATACATACACGGAACAAGTGGACGTTCAGGTTCTTATTATGGTGGACTAACATGGATAGGCGACAATTTCCAGATAAGATACAAGAACATCGGTAACTTTGAAAAGACTGGTCAGGCATGGAATGGAGTCACTGCTGGTGACAACGATATGTCACTCATGGACTACGGTGTGAAGACATATAAAGATATGTACGAAGCTGGCCTTGGCAAATTTAATAATCTTTACGAAGCTCTGAAATATGACGATAAAGGTCATTTTGCAAAAGATGCTAATGGGAACTACATAACTGAAAGATACAAAATGAATGATGGAAGTTATTGGGATAAGACCACGGATAACTTCTATCAGAACCATAACATCCTTTCTGCAGTATGGCAGCCAAGCGAACATTGGAGTCATAATATCGCCATACACTATACTTATGGATATGGATATTATAAGGAATTCCGTCCAAACAACAAACTAAAGAAGTTTGGACTTCCAAACTTTACAACTTTAGACGGAGAAACTGTAAAGAAGACCGACTTTGTACGTAAGAAAGGCCTAACCCAGAACACTTACGGAGCCATATACAACGTAAACTATAACGACGGAACATGGAATGTAACAGGAGGTATAAACTTTCAGCAGTTCCACGGAAATCACTTCGGTGATCTTACCTATATTGCCAACAAGGAGATGAGCGATAAGTATCTGTCTAGCGGAAACTATAAGTATTATGACTCTGATGCAAATAAATATGATTACAGTGGTTTCTTCAAGGCAAACTATCACTTTAATAATTATTGGGATGCCTTCATGGATATACAGATGCGACTTGTTGAATATAAGACTAATGGCATTAATGATAAATTTGTCAGTAATGGCGATGGAACATATAGCAACCAACAACTTAACATTAGCGAACATTACAACTTTGTAAATCCAAAGGCAGGTATCACATATATGAACAATGGACACAAAGTCTATGCATCTATCGCATACAGCAACCGTGAGCCTGAGCGCAATAACTTCACAGATAACGGTAGTTATCCATTCCCTACCCCTGAACGCCTTACAGACATTGAACTTGGATATGAATATACAGGCAACAAATGGTATGCAGGAGTAAACCTGTATTACATGTACTACTGTAACCAATTCGTACAGACTGGTGCAAAGAGTGACATCGGTGAGAACCTTACAACAAACGTAAAAAGCTCTTATCGCATGGGAGCTGAAATTACAGCAGGCTGGAGTCCACTATCATGGTTGACTGTTGAAGGCAATGCTGCGCTAAGCAGAAACAGAATCAAGAACTTTGATGAGTCAGCAAGTGTAGACTGGGATGATTCATACCGCACAATACACTACGACAACTCTACCCTAGCCTTCTCTCCATCAACGATTTTAAATGGGTTTGTGAATCTACACTATCGTGGCGCACAGGCAATATGGCATACAAACTTCGTGAGCAGTCAATATCTTGACAACACCCAGAATAGCGACCGTTCGCTGCCATGTTACTCACAAACTGACATTAATCTAAATTATACATTTAAAGTTTCTAAGAAAATCATCGGAATGAAGGAAGTTGTTATTGGTGCAAACTTCAATAACATCTTTGATCGTCACTATGCTTCAAGCGGATGGGTATACTCTTCTATCATAGATTCATACAACCATCCAAATGAAAATCGCTATTATCAAATAGGATTCATTCCTAATGCTGGATTCACAGCTATGGGATATATAACACTGAAATTCTGATGGATTTTATTATCGCACACGGCTTAGATATCTTTACAACGATACTTGGACTAGTTTACATCTGGCTCGAGTATCGTGCTAATATCTTACTATGGATAGTCGGTATCATCATGCCGGCGCTTGATATCTGGCTATACGCTAGTCATGGACTATATGGAGACTCTGGTATGGCAGTCTACTACACAATAGCTGCTATATATGGATACGCAATCTGGAAATTCGGTAAGAAGCGCGGACAAAAAAAGAACGAAGTATTGCCAATAACACACATGAAAAAGAAGTTATACATTCCAGCTACCTTTTTCTTTTTCGCTGCATGGGCAATAATATATTTGATTCTGAAAAACTATACAGACTCAAATGTGCCTGTACTTGACGCATTCACAAACGCTATGAGTTTCGTTGGCTTATGGGCTTTGGCAAGAAAGTATGTAGAACAATGGTTATTCTGGATTTTTGTTGATGCAATCAGCTTTTATCTTTATATATATAAAGGAATACCATTCAAGGCACTTCTATATGGTTTGTATGTTTGTATCGCAATAGCCGGATATTACAAATGGAGAAAATTAGCAATTGATAATAATACATCTAGAAATACAGATAGTTAATACTGTTATAATACGTAAAAAAAACATATCTATATTTGATATATTAAAAAAATTACTATATATTTGCAATTGGTATACAATATATCAAACGCAAATAAGAATATAATTTTTCGCATATATATTACAAGTTTGACAGAACTCGTGAGAAAGAAGTCAAACGCACTTGAGTTAATTTATTTTAGTAAATACCTAGCGCCGGAATCGTGAGATTGCAGCGCTATTTTTTTTGTTCATATTACGTATATATAAAGCAAAATAATCACAGAAAAATCTTAGCTTAAAACGAATTAGAAACAAATATTCTAGTATGATTCTAAACCATATTTATTTCACGGCAAAAGGTTTGAATATTTATGATAAAATCATTACCTTCGCATTGCTATCCTAATCATCGAAAAACGAAAAATCTAAAAATGTTTGAAAAAACATACATAACATACATAAAACGTATAAATTGTTTATAATCAGCAAGTTTACTAATGTATAACATAGCCACATCATACATGTTTCATACATGAATCATACATGGTTTTTAAACGATTTCTACGACAAAATAGGAAACATAGCTAATTAACATGATCTAAGCACCAATTTTTCAAAAACGAATCTACATAATTTTATTTACAATATTCGTATTATCTACTATCTATGAAACAATTACATCTGACAAATATGTCAATGAAGTAATCACAGTTTGAAAGTATATCCGACTCGCAAATCTGAGACGTGTGTTGCCTAACCATGGATTTAAATTAAGAAGAATATCTGTTGTTCAGAAATACAAGTCTATTCTAAATGTATATCCGACCAATCATCATGTGTAAAGGCTTTCAGTATAGGTTTTAAAATAATGTATTGTGTACAGGAGGTATAACTACAAATGCGTATACTAATTCAGGTCATAGTCAGCGCAACGGAAATAAAATCACCTTTTTCGTTGCGCTATTAAGTGATTAGGGCCTAATCACTCGGAAAAGCATGTAGGATAACTGAGTGATTAGGCCCTAATCACTCTGATTTATGTATAACATTGGCCTATCATACATAAGCTAATGCACTGAATAATAAAACGTTACGCAAAAACATGTAGGATATTGGATTTATTTTTCTAAAAAAAATATTTTTATAGCTACGCGGCGAACATTGTAGACATCAAGAACTAACAAAAAATCGTCTGAAAACAAATGTTTTCAGACGATTATATAAGTATATCGTATATTACTTTATTCTAACAATACTCAAAGAGTAAGCAGGAATTTCAAGAGAAACAATTCCACCTTCAGGACTCAACGAATGCTCCATTGGATATACATTAGTTGGATCATCAATAGAATTTTCAGAAGTCCCCTTCAAAGAAGACAAAGATATCAACTTTGCAGACTTTGCGTTATAACTTCCAAGGTTAATGTTTGTCTGATTTGCTTCTGGAGTTGTATTTACGACCTTTACGATTATATCTCCTGTCTTCTCATCATAAGAAGCTGTAGAGAACATGCCCAAAGCAGTATTCTGCTGTAGTTTAGTATCGAAAACAAGTTCCTTATCCAACCAACACTTAATGCTGTCACCATTCTGCTTCAAAGTAATATCATACCATTTACCGGTCTTGACACTACCATGTTTAGTAGCAAGTTGCATTTTAGAACCATTAACGACCTGTTCAAGTCCATGCTGAGTATTTCCCCAACCACCAAAATTAATCCAGCTGTAATTATCCTTATCAACATAATTGAATACAAGGATGAATCCTTCAGCACCACCATCTTTACGTGCTTTAGCTTTAACTGTATATTGATTAGACTTAATATCAGCATTCACAATGTCAAGGCAACCTTCCTTGTCAGAAGTCTGTGATACTATATTACCATCTGATTTCCAATCACCTTTAATTTCAAGCATAGGTTTGGCTGCATCAGCACTAATCTGAGAAGCATTTTCAGAAGAGAAACTGTCGAAACTGAAAGAAGCCTTGGTTCCCCATGTAGCAAATCCAAACTTACTAACTTCAGGAGCAACTGTTTTTGCCATCAGTTTTTTAGTATATGGATCATTCATATCAACATTCAGAACGCGAGTACCGATATTATCAGCCATGATTTTCTGCACATAATAAGAAGGAGTTCCAAAAACATTTTGAGAATTGAACTGAATCATATCTGGTCGCCACTTCAAATCATTCAAGTTAGCGAAGATTGGAGCATAGGATGCCATCTTAACAACATCAGAATTCTTCTCCATTCCCATCATATATATTGCCTCACCCAAAGAGGCATCAAGAGAACCATTAATTCCAAACCCCTGTGTAACAGCATATTCACCGACATATATACCCTGTCCATCACGTGGATAACTATCATATTTATTGAAGTTTTTGGCAAACCAAGCCGGACTGCGATAATAATGCTCATCAACAAGTTCAACCTTTTCATCATTACTCCACCTAGGATCATCAGTACCCCATGCCGCAACATCACCAATTAGGTGCATATTAGGATACTTTGCCAAGATAGCTTTCTTGAAAAGTTTGAAACGCTCGTAATATTTATCACTAAGGTTTTTCTGGTCTGGTTGGTTATTTTCATTTCCAATTTCCAAATACTCTATATTGAAAGGTTCAGGATGACCATTTTTTGCACGAATGGCACCATATTTAGATGTGACAGGACCATTAGCATATTCCAGAGCATTCAAAGCCTCATCAATCCACGGCTGGATTTTCTTCAAAGGTGTAAAACCACCATGCCAGATACCAATATTTACAACATAAAGAGGCTTTGCACCGAAATCCTCAGCCATCTGCAAGTATTCATGAAAACCCAGACCATCACTTGTGCGATATCCCCAGTTCACGTTTTTATGTCCAGTACGTTCTTCTACAGGGCCAATAGTACGTTCCCAACGGAAAGCATTTTCTGGACTTTCCTGTCCCTCAACAAAGCAGCCACCAGGGAAACGTAAAAACTTTGGATGAAGTGCCTTCAACATTGATGCCAAGTCAGGACGCAATCCATTCTCACGATTATTAAATGTAGGAGGGAACAAACTAACAACATCAAAAACGACATTGCCTTTCCCTTCAGAAGTTATCCAGAGACGTGAATTAGGCTGATTTTCCTGACAAGTAAATTCAGCATTATATTTCTTCCAATTATCGGTAACATCATCTGCAATCTCGGTAACGGCAACCATTTTCTTTTCATCACCAAGGCATACCTTCAACTTACCATCAAGTTTACCCTTAGCCCAAAAAGACAGTTTATATGTGCGTCCCTGAACAGCATTAATACCCCAGAAACCATCATTATTAATACCAGAAGCCTTGCCATTTCCGACAAAGTCAACATCTAAAGCTTGTGCTTGTGCCTTATTCAACAAACCTGTCTTGATTAGTTTCATTGTCGCTCCACCAACAGAGTTCCAAGCTACAGCCTCATTGTTACTATCCTCGAAAGAACGGTTTCTCACAAGTTCGGCATACAATCCACCATCGGCTGCATGATTAATATCCTCATAAAAGATTCCATACAGATTGGGAGAAATGCCTACCCCTTTATTGGAAATATCAACATTGATATTTACCTGAGCTGACGATTGCATAGCTATCATCAGCATAGCTGAAAATAATAAATTTTTTGTTCTCATGCAAAATAATTGGTTACTAATAGATTTAGTGGCAAATATACACTTTTATTTAATGCAAAATACAAATATCACATTGTTTAACACATAAAAAAATCTCCAATCATCATGACCGGAGATACCATTTAGAGAATAATAAAGAAGTACTACTTAAGTCTGAAAGACGTTTCAATAGAGCACAACTCATCTTTGAAAGCAACGTCAATTTTTAGTCGTTTTTCTATCTGCGAACAACTATGAATAACTGTTGAATGATCTCTATTTCCAACTAGTTTTCCTATTCTAGACGCCGGCATCTTAGTGTATTTCTGTGCAAGATACATAGACACCTGTCTAGCTACAACAAGATCACGCTTGCGACTTTTGCCGTTTACGGCTGAAGTTGTAACATTAAAATGATTACAAACTGTATCAAGTATATCATCAACAGTAAGTGGCTTGTCATCAATTTTTACAGCTCTCTTAATGACCCTTTCAGCAAGCTTCATATCAATATCACAATTATACACTACACTATATGCAAGAAGAGAATTGATAACACCTTGAAGATCACGAACGCTACCGTTTGCAGTCGAAGCAATAAAACTAATCACATCAACCGGAATATGCAATCCATCACGTCGAATCTTATTGTTTAATATTTCTACACAAAGTTCTACATTAGGTTTTTCCAATTCGGCAATCAGTCCACAAGAGAAACGAGTAAGCAGACGGTCATTCATACCTTTCAACTCTACCGGAGGGCGGTCGCTGGCAAGAATAATTCTCTTTCCGTTTCGGAACAGATGATTAAATATATGGAAGAATGTATCTTGGGTTTTCGTAGCAGTAGCCCATTCTTGAATATCATCAACAATAAGCATATCAATGGTCTGATAGAAATTGATGAAATCATTAATGGTATTTTGTAACACAGCATTTGTATACTGTACCTGAAACAGTCTGGCACTGATATAAAGCACACGCTTTTCTGGATACGTCTGTTTACAGTGTACACCGATAGCATTAATCAAGTGAGTCTTTCCACATCCAGAAGGACCAAAAATGAACATAGGGTTGAACTGAGGAGTAGAAGGATGCTCGGCAATAGACATACCAACACTTCTTGGCAACTTATTACTTGAGCCTTCAACATAATTCTTAAAAGTAAGATGAGAATTAAGCTGAGAATCTATTTCCTGAGGCATAGCCACATCAAGTGGTGAAGGTGGCTGATTTGCGCGATTGCTTGATTTCTTTGGTTCAGCATCAGCTGGATCAGCCTCAATATCTTGTGTAAGTTTATTTTCTTTATCTGTTACTACCCTATATGCAAGTTGTGCCCCGTCGCAAAAAGTGCGACAAAGTACAGTTCTGAGTAAACCCAAAAAGTTCTCCTCCAGATACTCATACACAAACGCGCTGGGTACCTGTACCAATATAGTCTTTGTATTCTCATCGAAATTTTCAAGGACTAATGGTTTGAACCATGTTTCAAACTGTTGAGGCGTAACGTTTTGCTTAATGAGCTCAAGAGCCTTACCCCAACAGTTATTAGGATTTATTTTCATCTATAAAAATAATAAATTGTATGTCTTTCGACTTATAGCATTATTGCGAGTGCAAATTTAATAAAAGAAAATCATAAAAGCAAATCGACCAATTTCTTATTATTGTATAGCTACTTTATAAATCACTCATTTAGTGCAACTTACGTGTCCAAGACTAAACCACCTTAAAGTTAATGTATTGCAAATCTACAAAGTGCTGATTTTAAGAACGTTACAGCCGTTTTTGCCAAACATCACCATTTAACAGTGAAACATCACTGCAACCATGGCGAAACATTTAATACTAAACGGCTTTCAGTATAAACTGAAAGCCGTGAAACATCATCTTCTATTATTTAGACTAATTTTAATTAGAGTAAAATTCGTATTTATTTATCTTTCTTTCCAAAAACAGAAAAATGAACATATCTCTTAGGGTGCTGACGAACATTAATCAACAGCGAATCAGCATTTAACATTGTACTATTCATATTGTTATAAAGAGTCGGATCATTCATTAGATGTCCTAGAGTTCCATCCTTACTATTAAGTTTGTTGGTGAAAGACTTCAAGTTTGCTATAGTTTCGTCAACCTGTGCCATAGTTCCTGCAACATCAACAGAAGCAAGATTTGAAGCAAACTTATTTGTTTTCGTGAGTATACCATCTGTCTTATGCATCAAGCCCGGCACACTTTTGTTCAATCCTGTGGTTAGAATATTTAATTGCTGAGATGTCGTATTTAGATTATTTGTTATACCCTCGATATTATGCAATGAATGTGCAATCGCTGGATCAGCCAAGAGAGTATTTACTCTAGTGAGGATACTATCTATCTTTGGCAACATCTTCTCAACAGTAGGGACTAAAGCAGCAACTTTTCCCATAAGTCCATTATTCATGTCACCTACAATAGTATCTCCAGGATTAATTCGTTCGCGTGGGTTGTTGGCCAACAAAAGATTCATCTTTACGTTTCCCATAAGGTCACTGCTAATCTCAGCCGAACTTCCCTTAGGAATTCGTAAATCCCTATCCAAATCTATCTGTACAAGAATATCACCATTATTATCATAATCATAGTTGATATGCTTTACGACTCCAACCTTATACCCATCAGCGTAAATTGGATTAGAAGAAGACAAGCCGCTAATATCCTTAAACGATACAAAGTAAGTATTATCAGTTGAAAAAATGGTCATACCTTTTAGAAAGTTGAGCCCAAAAAACAGCACAAGAATACCAAATATGGCAACAAGCGCAATCTTTATTTCTTTTGTAAATTTCATATTTTATCTTAATCAATTATCTATTTGCCTTGAATTCCTTTATGGCAGCATTTACATCCATCTTTGCATCGTTTTTAAATGCTATGATGAAAGCACTGGGGAATTTATCCAATATCTGCTTACGTAAACGATATATCTCATTATAGTTCGACGACGCACCATAAGTATACTTTATCATGCCGTTTTCATTATATGAGTTGACATCTGTTAGTCCATTGAAATGTCTATCATCGCTTTTCAGTTGTCCTTTACTTACAAGAATCTGAATTTTGAATATCGGTTTAATCGAATCTTTATTATCTTCATTCTTATTTGCCACAGGTGTACGCCTTATTCTATGAATGCGCTTAATTTCTGTTTTTGTTTGATCCACACTACCATTTTTATAAGAAGGAGGAACAACCTGAGGTAAATTAGCAACAGCATTATCATCGTTATCAATAGCCTTATAAGGAACAGATATATCAGTATCATATTTCTGTCGATATTTCATGAACGCATTGAATATACCCTTTACATACATCGGGACAGCATCGTCTGAATTCATAAAAGACTCTTCATCCGGAGATGAAATAAATCCTAATTCCAACAAACAACTGGGCATCGAGGTAAGTCTCAGCACAGCGAGATTATTTTGATGTGAACCTCCATTTTGACGCCCTGTTAATGCACAGACATACTGCTGTAACATACGCGAGAACTCCACACTTCTAGCACGGTTATGATCAACAATGAATTCATACATTATGTCAGTTTCGGCAGAATTTGTGTCAAAGCCCTTATATACTGTTTTATAATCCTTCTCTAAGAAAATTACAGAGTTCTCACGCTTTGCAACTTCTAGATTCTGCATTATTCCTTTATCACCAGTATGCTCTCCTCGTCCTAATGTGTAACTTTGAAATCCATGAGCAGTCTTAGAACCATCAACGGCATTAATATGAAACGACATAAACAAGTCGGCATTATTCTTATTAGCAATTCTTGCACGCTCGACAAGTTCCAGAAAAACATCCGTCTTACGAGTGTATATAACTCTTACATCAGGACAATTACGCTCTACATAATCACCAAACGCCAAAGCGTATTTCAATGTAAGGTCTTTCTCTTTTGAGAAAAGACCAGGAGCACCTTGGTCACGACCACCATGTCCAGCATCAATTACAAGTGTAAACTTATGGTTTGCTGCTAATAACGTAACAGTAAACAACAACATTGTTATCAGTAAGAATACCTTCTTTTTACTCATATACCAATATATTCTTCGCAAAAATAATAAAAAAAAATCAGAAAACCTAACTTTACCGTTCGGTTTTATCATTTATTAAATGAAGTTCCACCCCCGCTCCATAGCAGTCTGCACCAAAAGGAGGATTGAGCTTGTTAAGATTTACATCTAATACGGTTATCAGCTTAAACTTTCTGAACAACCTGTCAGCTATACGATATGCCACACGTTCAAGAAGTTTGCTTGGCACATTCATCTCCTGAGAAACAAGATCATATACTGAAGCGTAATTTAAAGTATCTGCAACTTCATCTGATAAGCAAGCATCAGAAACAGGATAACCTATTCTAAGACTAACTGTATAATCATTCCCTGTTAATCGTTCCTGCGGCATCACGCCATGGAAGGCATGAAACCGCAGGTCTGTAAGTGTTATATAACTTTCTTTAATTATCATATTATCATCCACATCTACTTGCACCACAATTGGTACAAATCAGACAACCTTCTTGATAGACCAAAGTCTCATGTCCACAAACAGGGCACTTCTGTCCATTAGCTCTTGTACCATCAACGATGTATTTTTTCAATGCACGTTCAACACCATTTTTCCAAGTATTGATACTCTCATCTTTCAATTGGAGAGATGCAACAAGCTTAAGTACATGATCGATTGGCATACGATATCTTAGCACACCTGAAATAAGTTTTGCATAGTTCCAGTATTCAGGGTTGAATTTCTCACTCAGTCCTTCTACTGTAGTCTTATATCCACGTTTATTTTCAAACTGAAAATCATAACGATGAGAACCATCCTCATTTGTAGACTTGATTATCTTTCCCTTAATGATATTCTTTGGCAATATGATACCTTCTTCATCATCCTGAAGACCAGTAAATATTTCATAAGGATAACCTTTGAGAAGTCCAACGAATGCAACCCATTTTTCTTTATTATTTTGGAATCTAACTACATCACATTCCAATTCTTTAGGACGAACTTCAGTAACTTCAGGTTGCTCGCAGATATGTTCCTTAGGTTGATCTTCCTGAACTTCTGCACCCTCAGCATGTTCACTTTCCTTTTTATCCTTCTTAGAGATGGAAATCATCACACCAGCACGGCTACCGTCACGATATATAGTACAACCCTTGCAACCACTCTTCCAAGCCTCTACATACAGTCTGTTGACCAAAGCTTCATCTACATCATTAGGAAGGTTTACAGTAACTGAGATACTGTGGTCAACCCACTTCTGTATCGCACCCTGCATCTTAACTTTCATAAGCCAGTCTACACCATTGGCTGTAGCCTTATAATATGGAGACTTTGCTACCAGTTCATCTATTTCTTCTTGTGAATATTTCTTTTCAGTGTCATAGCCGTTCACATTCATCCATTCAATGAACTTACGGTGATAAACAATGTATTCTTCAAAACTGTCTCCCACTTCGTCAACAAAGTCTACATGAACATCCTTGTCACCAGGATTAACTTTACGACGACGCTTGTAAACAGGCATAAACACAGGTTCGATACCGCTTGTAGTCTGAGTCATCAAAGAAGTTGTTCCTGTAGGAGCTATTGTAAGGCATGCTATATTTCTACGACCATACTTCACCATATCAGCATATAATTCAGGATCAGCATCCTTAATACGACCAATAAAAGGATTATTCTCCTCACGCTTTGCATCATAAATCTCAAAAGCTCCACGTTCCTTAGCCATATCAACAGAAGAACGATAAGCATTAATTGCCAAAGTTTTGTGAACAAGAACAGAAAAATCAGTTGCTTTCTGCGTACCATAACGAAGTCCCATTGCAGCAAGCATATCACCTTCAGCAGTTATACCAACACCGGTACGTCTTCCCATACCACTCTTGCGCTGTATTTTCTGCCATAAATTATATTCAGAACCCTTAACTTCATCACTTTGGGGGTCATCTGCAATTTTTTTCATTATTAGGTCAATCTTCTCCATTTCAAGATCGACGATATCATCCATTATTCTTTGTGCTAACTGCACATGTTTCTTGAATTTATCGAAATTGAACTTAGCATTCTTTGTAAATGGCTGATCTACATAACTATAAAGATTGATACTTAGCAATCTACAAGAATCATAAGGGCACAATGGAATTTCACCACAAGGGTTTGTACTTACAGTACGGAAACCTAAATCGGCATAACAATCAGGAATACTCTCCTTTAATATTGTGTCCCAAAACAACACACCAGGTTCCGCACTCTTCCATGCATTATGAACAATTTTTCCCCACAACTTACGGGCTGAGATTTCTTTTTTGAATTTAGGAGTTGCTGCATAAATAGGCCATTGCTGCATATAAGGCTTATCACTAACAGCTGCCTTCATGAAATCATCATCAAGTTTTACAGATACATTTGCACCCGTAACTTTCCCTTCTTCCATTTTGGCATCAATAAAAGCCTCACTATCAGGATGCTTAATACTTACAGACAGCATAAGAGCACCACGGCGACCATCCTGCGCAACCTCACGAGTAGAATTACTATATCTTTCCATGAATGGGACAAGACCAGTAGATGTAAGGGCAGAATTGTTGACAGGACTACCCTTTGGGCGAATATGACTAAGGTCATGTCCGACTCCACCGCGACGCTTCATCAACTGAACCTGTTCCTCATCTATACGCATTATGGCACCATAACTATCAGCGTCACCATCAAGTCCGATGACGAAACAGTTACTCAGACTTGCCACCTGATGATTATTCCCAATACCAGTCATTGGACTACCAGCAGGAACAATGTATTTGAAATGATCAAGAAGTTCAAAAACCTCCTGAGTAGACATCGGGTTCTTATACTTATTTTCAACACGGGCGATTTCATTAGATATACGCCAATGCATATCTACGGGACTATGTTCGTAGATTGCACCGAAGCTATCTTTCATCGCGTACTTGTTCACCCATACTCTGGCAGCGAGTTCATCACCACCAAAATACTTCAAGGATGCCTCAAACGCGTCCTCAAAAGAGAATGTCTTATTGTTTTCCATTATTTGTAAATACAGTAAATAGTAATTGCAAATATAGAATAAAATTTTGATATAATGAAATGCTTTATATGTTATTTTCCAAAATAAATTTTCCTTTTAGAAAACATTTGCTTGAAGTAAAAATCAAAAGTTTCACAAAGTCAACAACTTACAAATTATTTTTAGTAACTTTGCGAAGTTTAAAATAAACTTATAATATTATGATGTCAATAAGAAATCGCAAAACTATAAGAAAATACTCTGACAAGATTGTCAGCGATGAACTACTCAATAAGTTACTTGAAGAAGCTGAGCACACCCCTACAATGGGTAATCTACAATTATACAGCGTCGTTGTAACACGTAGCAAAAATGGCAAAGAAGCTTTGGCACCTGCTCATTTCAATCAACCTATGGTAACCGGAGCACCAGTCGTACTCACAATATGCGCAGACTTCAGGCGTACAAGTACATGGGCTGAGAACAGAAAAGCAATACCTGGATATGATAATTTTCTATCATTCATCAATGCGTCAGCAGATGCGCTTTTATACACTCAGTCATTCTGTAATCTTGCTGAAGACAAAGGACTTGGCACTTGCTATCTTGGCACCACAGTTTATATGCCACAGATGATTATCGACGCACTAAAATTACCCAAACTTGTATTTCCAATTGCTACGATAACACTAGGATGGCCTGCTGAGGAACCAAACATATCAGACCGACTGCCGATAGAAGCAATTATACACTACGAACACTATGAAGACTACACCCCAGAGAAGATTGATAAGTTCTATAATGAAAAAGAGAACATAGAAGAGAATATTCACTTCGTTGAAATAAACAAAAAAGAAACCCTTGCACAAATTTTCACAGACATAAGATATACGAAAAAAGATAATGAGGCAATGAGTAAAGGAATGATTGACGCACTAAAAGGTCAAGATTTTCTATAAAACAAAACAAATAGCCACACACCATATATTAATAAAGGTGTGTGGCTATTTTTATTTTTTACAAGCTATTCTATTCAACAACAATAGGCTTGTATTTTGGTACCAAAGTTTTCATTATGACCCAACCGATAAGATAAGCGACGGCACAGATACTGAAAATAATCATATATCCTGCAGGTTTACCATCAAATCCAAAGACACTAAAATTCTTTCCTTGCTCCTCTGCATAAGTAAACAGTACACCAGAGCCTTTATTAATAAAGAACGAGCCGATACCTCCAGCCATCGCACCAATACCTGTAATTGTAGCGATAGTTGACTTAGGGAACATATCACCGATTGTAGAATACAAGTTTGCCGACCAAGCCTGATGTCCAGCACCAAGCAATCCAATAATAATGGCAGGCCACCAAGGGCTAAAAGCTCCCATAGGTTGTGCTAACAATCCCAATACAGGGAAGCATGCAAAGATAAGCATTGCACGCATTCTACCGACATAAGGATTCATGCCAAGTTTGTCAACGAAATAAGTTGGCAAGTAACCACCACCGATACTTAATACTGTACAAATAGCATATAACGTGAAAATAAGCGCAATTGCCATCCCTGAATCTGAAGAATAGCCATATTGATCTGAGAAATATGCAGGAGCCCAAAACAAGAAGAACCACCAAACACCATCAGTCATAAACTTACCTACAATAAACGACCAAGTCTGACGATATGTAAAGCATTTCAAGAAACCAATAGTTTTCTCTTCAGTAGCAAGATTTTTATCTTGACCCTCAGTGATATGACAATCTTGATCAATATAGTTTATTTCAGCCTGATTTACATGCTTATTCTCGTTTGGCTTGTCATACAACCATATCCATAGTCCCATCCAAACAAAACCGAGTACACCGATAATGACAAAAGCCATCTCCCATCCCCATGCTCTAGCAAGCAACGGAATGGTAGCAGGAGCCGCAAGTGCGCCTACAGACGCACCACTATTGAAAATTGATGTTGCGAAAGCACGATCTTTCTTTGGAAAGAACTCGGCAGTAACTTTAATCGCAGCAGGGAAGTTTCCAGCTTCACCAACAGCAAGAATAAAGCGACATGACAAGAACAGCCACACACTTACTGTTGCTATTGCAAAGGCAGCATCACTACCAACCTTTACCATTCGCAAAGCCTCTATCGAATGATATCCTTCTATTTGCATTGCCATCCAACCGCAGCCAGAATGCATTACCGCACCAGCAGACCACACAAATATAGCAATTAAATAGCCCTTTTTAGTTCCCATCCAGTCAACGAACTTTCCTGCAAAGAGGTTAGCCACGGCATAGAAAATAGAGAACCAACCTGTTATAGTTCCATAATCACTATCATTCCAATGGAATTCTGGAGAAATAAAGTCCTTCCATGTCAATGACAACACCTGACGATCCATGTAGTTCACTGTAGTCGCCAAAAATAGCAACGCACAGATCACCCAACGGAAATTGGACATTTTTGTAGTTTGTATTTTATCCATTTGTTTTAGATTATTTCAATTCTGGAATCTTTACGATCTGCATATCACCATAATCAAGATTCTCTCCTGCCATACCCCATATAAATGTATAGTTACTAGTACCTGCTGCGCAATGAATACTCCATTGTGGAGATATTACAGCCTGTTCATTGTTCAACCAAATAGGACGAGTTTCCTGTGGTTCACCCATAATATGGCATATTTTCTGACCTTCCGGAACTTGGAAATACATATATGTCTCCATTCTTCTCAAATGAGTATGTGCAGGCATTGTATTCCAAACGCTTCCTGGTTTTAATTCAGTAAGTCCCATTTGCAACTGACATGTACGTACTCCTGCAACACCATCTATGATAAGTTGATTGATCGTACGAAGGTTACTGTCTTCTGCCTTACCAGCATTGATGACCTTAGCTTCCTTCATGCTGACTTTCTTTATGGGATAAGCCTGATGAGCGGTAGCCGAATTCATATAGAATTTTGCAGGTTTTGCAGCATCCTTAGATTCAAGAGTAATCTCGTAATCTCCACGACCAATATAAAGAGCCTCCTTAAATTTCAGTTCATATTTCTTCTTATCAACAGTAACGATTCCATCACCACCGATATTAATAATACCAAGCTCGCGCTGATGAAGAATATGATCAACTTTCAAAGGAGCTATAGCCTCTAGTTTAATAGGAGCATTAACAGGTTCTGCACCTCCAATAAGGAAACGGTCATACATACTATAAACCCAGTTAACCTCTCCTGGAGCAAAAACTTTTTCTATTGCGAACTCTTTACGAAGGCGCTGTGTATCGTAATGTTTAGCGTCTTCTGGGTTATTAGCCCATCTTACTTCATAATTTGTCTGTGCCATTCCGAATGTAGCTGTTAGGCATAAAGCCATTGTTAAAAATATCTTTTTCATTTTATGATTAATTTTTATCTTTCACTATTTACGATGCGCCTACGATTGATAAGCATTAGCACGATTGTTACAATAATCAAAAGTCCCATACCTACATATCGCAAAGAACTGGTGCATTTATATATTACCCAACTAAATAAGCCTGAAGCAAAATCTAATGCTCCACCAGAGAAACCGTCAGGAATCTGGGCTGCTTTATCACCTGTTTCTGCAAAAACAGATGCAGCTGCCTTTGTAAAAGCTGGAGCCATATCTGTAACAAAATACAATCCAAATATCAATGCTACCAAACCAATAACAAAAGTTTTAGCAACATTACCTTTTGTATAAGGTAATACCATTGGGAAAAGATAAAACATTCCTGCCAAAGATGCCAATGGTAAGAACTGATTACCTGGAAGGAAAACTGCCAACACTAATATTGTTGGTATAAGAAACAAAGATACAACCAATGTTGTAGGATGACCAATAACCAAAGCCGGACTCATGCCTATATAAACCTTCTTACCATTAAATCTCTTACTTACTAGTTCTTTTGTCTTTTCAGAAATAGGCATCAAACCGTCAATAAACAATTTGGTGATACGTGGTATAAGTTCCATAACAGCTCCCATGATAACACCTAGTGACAATACATTCTTTGCAATTGTCATCACAGCATCAGTGGATGTTGCTTTCGCATCTGTCTGCTGCAATTCCTTAACAAACCCTGTGAAATTTGCAATATGTCCAGCCTCACCGAAAAGTGCAATCAACGCTCCTACAATGACACCAAGAACCAAAGGGTCTCCAAGTTCACCAAATTTTTTCTTTAGACCTTCAGCATCAACATCAAGTTTACTAAAACCAGGTATTTTATCCAAGACCTTATTAATTATAATAGCAAAAGGCATAAAACTCTGACAGAAAGGTTGTGGAATAGAGATCCCTTCCAAACCGTAATATTTCTGAAATCTATCGGCTGTAAGGTCAGCGCATACAAGAGTTATGATATAGCAAATAATAGCTGCAAAATATCCCCATAGTAAGCTCTCGCCCATAACAAAATAAGCCACGGCACCAATAAATGCAAAATGCCAATAATTCCACAAATCAATATTCACTGTACGTGTGGTCTTTGTAACAAGCATCAAAAAATTAACACCCAAGCAAATAGGTATTATTAATGCACCGACAGCAGTGTTATAAGCTACTGCTGCTGCTGCAGGCCATCCCATATCAAAAACATTGAGTTGTAAATGATAAAAATCTGATATTGAACTCAATGGAGTATTGAAATTCGTTGTAAGCAAAGCTGTTACGACTCCCAAGCCTACAAATCCGACACCAACGAAGAGTCCGGACTTCAATGCCTTTCCAAATTTCATACCAATACACAGACCGATGATGGTAAAAAGAATAGGCATCATCACACTGGCACCAAAGCTAATGATATAGCTGAAAATCTGTTCCATTTAAATTTTCGATTAATAATTTGTAGTTTCGCTTTCTCTAGGTTTAAATCAAGGGTGCGTTTTTTCACGCATTGTTCGCAAAGTTAGCAAAAACTTTTCACATAACGATACGAATTATTAAATAGATTTACTTAAACGTTTACGTTTTAATATTATTTGCGTCAAAAAAAACTGCGAAATCCTTTTCAGGTTCGCAGTTTATCATTTTATAACCATTATTTATTAATCTTGGAAATAAACTCTCTTTACACGATTGCTTATACCTGTAAGCACTTCGTAAGGAATAGTTCCGATAATATCGCTCAATACTGTTACTGGCAGATTGTCACCAAAGATTTCAACACTGTCACCTTCCTTACAGTCTATTCCTGTAACATCAATCATAGCCACGTCCATACATATATTTCCAACGTAATCAGCCTTTTTGCCATTTACAAGACAATACCCATTACGGTTACTCAGATGTCTGTCAAGTCCATCTGCATAGCCTATTGGAATGGCAGCTATAACACTATCCTTGTCAAGTATTGTTTTACGACTGTATCCTATACTTTCACCGGCAAGAACCTTACGCAGCTGAAGTATAGTTGTCTTCAATGTACTTACATTATTTATTATCTCGTTGTTACGGGAATTGATACCGTAAAGTCCCAATCCTAGTCGGCACATATCCATCTGTCTCTCTGGGAAGTGCTCAATACCAGCACTGTTATCAATATGACGAAGTATCTTGTGGTCAAAAGCACTCTGTAACTTATGACTCCCTCTCTCAAACAGTTCAAACTGATGTGCACTGAATTTATCAAAGTCATCACAGTCAGAACCAACAAAATGACTGAATACTGAACGTGGAATTATAGCATTCTGATGTTTGAGTCGCTTAATAAGTTCTTCCATGTCTGTATCAGGATTGAAACCAAGGCGGTGCATACCTGTATCAAGTTTAATATGTGCAGGGAATCCAGTGATACCCTCTTTCTCTGCAGCTTTTACAAGAGCATCAAGTAATCGGAAAGAATAAACTTCTGGTTCAAGATCATAATCAAACATGGTCTTGAAAGCAGTCATTTCCGGATTCATTATCATTATATTACTAGTGATACCGTTCTTGCGAAGAGTCACACCTTCATCTGCAACTGCAACTGCCAAATAATCCACACGATGGTCTTGAAGAGTTTTAGCAATCTCCACACTACCAGCACCATAAGCATCAGCCTTTATCATGCAAACCAACTTTGTCTCTGGTTTCATAAACGAGCGATACCAGTTAAGGTTATTCACTACAGCATTTAAATTAACCTCTAAAGTCGTCTCATGTACCTTTTGCACAAGAAGTTCTGTTATCTGGTCGAAACCAAACTGTCGTGCACCCTTGACAAGAATCACTTCGTCATGCAAAGACTTGAACACCTCACTTGCGACAAATTCATCAACAGTCTGGAAAAAATTCTTTTCATTAATTGCAATAACATCAGCATTTGCAGAAAGTTCAGGACCTATTCCAATAAACTTCACCACTCCACGCTTATTGCATAGCTCGCTTACCTTTCTATATAACTCCTTGGCAACCATGCCACTTTGGTAAATATCACTCAAAATCAATGTATGTCTACGTCCCTCATGATCAGGGCGGCGATTCATAAAATCAAGAGCAATATCCAAAGAATTAATATCTGAATTATAACTGTCATTAATGAGAGTGCATCCATGCTGTCCCTGCTTAACCTCCAAGCGCATAGCTATAGGCTCAAGTTTCTGCATACGTTCATCAAGTCTATCTGCCATAACGCCTATTTTCAAAGCAACGGCAGCACAGACGATAGAATTGGTAATAGATGCATCATCAATAAAAGGCAAAGAATACCTATTTTCCTCGCCATTATATATATATGTAACTGTTGTGGCAGTGTCTTTCTTCTCAATTTTCTTAACATACATTGGTGCATGCTTGTCTTTCAGCGACCAGCATAGTTTTTCACCTTTGAAGTCATCAAGTTCAGAAACAGCCTTGCTTACAATATTGTCATCCTCATTATATACGACTGTCTGAGCACCATGGAACAACACAAGCTTTTCCTTGCATTTTTCATCTTTAGTTAAGAAATTCTCTTGGTGAGCCTCACCCAAATTAGTCAATACAGCAATAGTAGGCTGTATTATATCACGCAATGCCAACATCTCGCCAGGCAGACTTATACCAGCTTCAAACACACCCACCTGAGTATGTTCATTCATAAGCCAGACACTCAAAGGCACACCAATCTGCGAATTATAGCTACGAGGACTACGAGTAACAAACATATCATCGCCAAGAAGTTGGTTAAGCCATTCCTTAACCATAGTCTTGCCGTTACTTCCAGTAATACCGACAATAGGAATATTAAATTCGTCACGATGTCTTTCGGCTAAACGCTGCAACGCCTCAAGAACATTGACAACTTTCAGAAAATTAGCATCCTTATATTCTGTATCATAATTTCCGGGAACATCTGCGACAACAAAGTTCTTAACTCCGCGTCTATAGAGTTCAGGAATATAGCTATGACCATCATTTCGCTCAGATTTAAGGGCAAAGAACAACGTTTCCTCAGGGAAACAAAGAGAGCGACTATCTGTAAGGATAAATCCTATATTTGCATCACTCTCGCCAAAACGACGCGCACCTATCAGTGTGGTTACTTTTTCAATAGAATATGTCATCGTATGATATTTATATTTTAATTGCAAAATTACCGCAAACAAATGAAATAACAAAATAAAATTCTTTTTTATTTAGTTTTTTCCAACACTGATAAGTTATAACATCATAATATCAATGATTTGTCATTTTGCGAAAGCCTTCATTATCTCAGTTGGACGGTGATTGTCAAATGCTCCAAGCGGATATTGCCCCTCAAGTTCAGGTGCCCAATAGAACACACCGTGACAATGTCCTCCGCAATCATTTTTAGCTGCGTTTATAACAGCTTTCATTATTATGTATCCCTCTTTTGGATGCTTTGATTCGGCTCCTGTTTCAACGACCATTGTTTCCTTTCCATATTTTTCATACAGATGCTTTATGTTAGCTGTAAAATCTCTTACAGAACCTTTCCAATCGCTCTCCAATTTAGCAACCACATCCCAATATGGATAAACACTTAGACCTATCATGTCATAATGTGCACCGAATTTTTTCAGTCCGTCAAAGATAAAGTCATATCGTTTTTGATCACATCCTCCGTCAATGTGTATAATGACCTGAGCATTCGGATATACTTTTTTCACTGCTTGATAACCAACTTCTGTAAATCCTGCATACTTCTCCATATTATCACTTGCACGTCCCATAGGCCAAAGGAAACCATTTGTTGTCTCGTTTCCTACTTGAACCCATTTCACGTCAATATTATTTTTTTTCAAAAGCGACAACACATCTTCAGTATGTTGCGCAAGAGCATTTTTCATTTCGTCATAACTCATATATTGCCATGCAGCAGGAATGTGCTGTTTGCCAGGATCTGCCCACCAATCACTATAGTGGAAATCTATCATAACAGCCATATCATAGTATTTTGCACGTTTAGCCATTTCCAACACATCTTCTGCACCAGACCATCCACCACGAGGATTCACCCATACGCG